>Ga0209697_10001406_pt1 | contig 37206 bp, 39 predicted proteins | sample AliMusrvi5mmetaG_FD_184115 | JGI IMG/M metagenome (GOLD analysis project Ga0209697, IMG submission 184115) | Freshwater lake bacterial and archeal communities from Alinen Mustajarvi, Finland, to study Microbial Dark Matter (Phase II) - Alinen... | ecosystem: Environmental > Aquatic > Freshwater... | reverse complement strand
AATCACGCCGTCGTCTCTCAAGAGATTCCATGCGAGTTTAAGCCGCGGGTACATCATCGAAAGCCAATCACTGTGAAATCGACCATTGGTTTCCTTGTTGGTTTGGAGTCGGTTTCCATCGGCATCCGTCTGCCCCGTCTGTTGCAAATAGTTTTTGACCGGAGACGCAAAATTGTCGTGATAGACGAAATCTCCACCGGTGTTATAGGGCGGGTCGATATAGATCATCTTCACCTTTTCGAAGTATGCCTTTTGAAGGAGTTTAAGCACTTCCAAGTTGTCGCCTTCGATGAACAGGTTCTCGCTCTCGTCGAACTTCACACTTTCTTCTTTGGAAGGGCGCAGTGTCGCCTTGCTCGGAAGCAATACGTTCTTTATAGCATCGCCCTTCCCTGCCCACGAGAAACCGAACTTCTCGACCCGATCATCGATCGTATCCCCGAGGACGGCTCGCAGTTTTTCCCAATCGATCGCATTCTCACCGAATGCTTCGGGAATAATCCGACGCAATGCAGACAGCGTTTCCACGCTCACATCGGAAGAAACCAGATTGACCCTTTTGTATGACATAATGTTGACGCTAGTGTACCGTATCGGAAGAAATATTTCACACCACCATATATACCCTCTTTAGTATAGCAGAATACGTATAAAAGCGATTCTTTCCGTTTTTAAGCCTCCGGGCAGGCATGCTTCGGGGCCATGGGCGGGACGGAACGAAGCGATTTCCAGAAGAAATATCCGACCACTGCGACCGTGGAAAGTGGCGAAAACCATTGCGGGATTTCGGCGCCGAACGCGTCCGCGATCATGACCGCACCGAGGATCGCAATCGAATACATCGCACCGTTTTTCAGGTAGATATACCCCTTCACGCGATCCACATTCGCGACCGTCAACTGTCGGACGATGATAGCACCGATGCCATTGCCGAGAAGAATGAGCGGCACCGAAAGCGTAAACGCGAACGCCCCAAGCACCCCGTCGATGGAAAAGGAAAGGTCGATGATTTCCAGGAAAAATACCTTGCTCAAATCCGACAGTTTGGAATTCCCGCCCGCCATCTGATGTTCGACCGCCTCCGCATGCTGACGAAATCCGTGCGTGATAAAAAATGCCGTGGAACCGATCACCGCACCGAAGCCGAGCATCGGGCTTCTCTTGAGCGCATGCCATACGACCACGGAAAGCAACACGGAGATGGTCGCATAAAACCACGCACCTTGCCGAATGAAAAAACTTTCCATCCCGTTCCAACCGAAATGTTTCTGCTCCAGGAACAGCCAATGAAAAAAGAGGAAGAGCAGGAATATCCCGCCGCCGATAAGGAGAACGGGGGCGGAACGTTCGATGGCATGCGCGACCGACGGGTCGTTCGAGAACGTCGCCGTAAACGATCCGATGAATCCAAGCTCGGGGACGGTCGCCCATACGATCAGCCATGGCAGCAGTCCGCGGACCACGAATACGGCGAGGAAAATGCCCCACGTCAGGAAGAACCGTTTCGCCTTCTTCCCCATGGTCGAAAGTACCTCCGCATTGATAACGGCGTTGTCGATACTCGACACCGTCTCAAAAAGCGCGAGACCGACGACGGTCAGAATGAACGAAAAAAACATATCGTTGCAGAATACGGACAACCTTCAGCTTATATCCGGGTTGAGTCGGCGAAATCAGTAAGCGCCTCACGGAGATTTCGAAGTTTCGGCCGTTTGGTATTGCACAAGGTCGAGTCCTTGGGGCGACGTGCCGGACGAGGAAACGCGTCGCCGGATACAGCAGTCACCATGGCCTTGATGCCGGCGATCTTGAAATACTCCATAAGCGCCCCGTACCAGGTCACGGAACCCTCATTGACCAGATGGTACACCCCGGAAGGTGCCGAATCAAGTACGAGCGAGGAGGTCGCGATGGCCAGATCCGGAGCGTAGGTGAAACACCCGCGCTCATCATCCACAGCCGAAATGGCGCCTTTCCCATGCGCGACTTCCGCCATTTTCGCAAAGAAACTCTGTTTCGCCGATGCCGATATGGCCGGCGCACCAAAGAGTTTCGAGAGACGGATAACATAATATTTCCCGCCGATCGCCTCGATCGCTTTCTCCCCGTCATATTTACTCTCCCCGTATTTCGAAAGCGGATTCGGATCGGCATCCTCGACATACCCGTCTCCTTTCTGCTCCCCATCGAACACGTAGTCGGTCGAATAGTGGACGAAGGTCGCTCCGAGTTCCTTGGCGACCGTAGCCAATTCACCCGGCGCTTCAGCATTGATACGCCATGCCTTTGCAAATTCGTTTTCATCCGATTCGCACGCATCCACATCGTTGTATCCGACCGCGTTTATAATAATGTCCGGCACAAGTGCGACGATCTTTTCACGCACCAAAACCGTATCCGTCACGTCGATATCACCGAAGTCCCACCCGGTCACGTCGTGTCCGCCCTCGGCAAAAACGCGGACCAGCTCCTGCCCCAGCATCCCTTTCGAACCGAGTATGAGTGCTTGTTTCGACATAATTATCAATAATCGGTAAACACTAATCAGGAATCGATTAAAACTTCTTGATAATCCGCTAACACGTGAACCTGTTAACAAAATAACTCTGTTGTAAGTTGTATATTGTCAGAAATCCGTTAACTCGTGAGCCAGTCAACGGAATAACTCCGTCGTAAGTGTAAGAAGTGATTCTTCGGTAATCCGTTAACGGAATTCTGCATTTCAACTTTTCATTTTTAATTTCCTCCACCACTCCTCGTGCTCCCGATACCACTCCACCGTCCGTTGCAGCCCTTCCTCGAGCGTGACCGACGGCTCCCAGCCGAGTTCATCTTTTATCTTCGAGAAATCGATGGCATACCGCCGATCATGTCCCGGTCGGTCCGTAACGTATTCGATCCGGTCTTCACCAAGACCGAGGGCATCGAGAAGTGTTTTGATAATATGGATATTCTCGCGTTCACCGTTCCCGCCCACACAGTATGTCTCGCCGATCCGCCCCTTTCGGAACACGAGGTCGATCGCCTTGCAGTGATCCTCCACATGCAACCAGTCGCGCACCTGCTTCCCGTCACCATAGACCGGCACGCTCTTCCCTTCCAAGAGGTTCGTAATCGCCAGCGGGATAAGTTTTTCCGGGAAGTGATACGGTCCGTAGTTGTTCGAACAGTTCGAGATCGTCACCGGCAAGCCATAGGTATGGAAATACGCACGAACGAGATGGTCCGACCCGGCCTTGGACGCGCTATACGGACTCCGCGGATCATACGATGTCGATTCATTAAACGGCGCATCGTCCGGACCGAGCGCTCCGAATACCTCGTCGGTCGAGACATGATGAAACCGCTTCTTGCCGTTGTTGCGTGCGGCATCCAAGAGCACCTGCGTCCCGAGCACGTTGGTGCGTACGAACGCCATCGGATCGACGATGGACCGGTCCACGTGTGACTCGGCCGCGAAGTGTACCACCGCGTCGCACTCCGAAACGAGTGTGTCCACTATGTTTGCATCAGCGATGTCGCCCTTCTCAAATCGGTACTGCGGATTTCCTTCGGCCTCTTTCAGATTTTCCAGATTCCCCGCGTACGTCAACAAATCGAGCACGACCACCGAATCTTCTGGGTATTCCCGAAGGATATGATGCACATAGTTCGATCCGATAAACCCCGCCCCGCCGGTGACCAGTAGTTTCATAATTTTTCATCGTAAAAATATACGTCCTGCTCCCCTTTCAGATGGGGATTAGCCGACCAAAAGGAGGATTATCCGGGGCTTTGCGGGGTGAGGGGTGAGAGTATGGCCCATTCATCTCTATCACCACCCTTTACAGTATACACGACCGCCAAATCGAAGGAAACGTGATCAAAAAAACGATCCTCCGACGATAGTCAATTTTTTGGCTTCAAAAAGGGCTGATTCGCAAAGATTGACAGAATCTCTTTTTTGCGCTATAATAAGGAGTCGTAAAAATCATTATTTAACAATCAATCAAAGGAGATATCTCATGGCAGAATCCACTCAGCAGAAAAAAGGGCTCTACACCGTCCTGGCGATTATGGGTATCGCAATCATATTGTGGACGCTCCCGATCGCATGGGAAAAAGTGTTTATTTCGTCCAAAGAGTACATAACCGCGCCCACGACGATAAAAATTGTCGAGCACGTCAGCCCTGCGAATATCGCACCAGTATCACGACTAATTGACATGAACCGGCCATCTCTCACGATTAAAAACGTAAAGGATGTCGCCGGCCATAATCAGCCACACCTCTTTATCTTGTTTCCACAATCTACCGAGAGGTTCATCGTAACCACCAGGAAAGCCTGGCGTGGAACGAACAGCTCGGTGGAAAAGATATTTGTCGGTTTAAATAGCAGGATCGAGATAGTTATGGACCATCCGACCGACCGCAATGAGGTCACGATCAGGTTAGAAGACGAACATCGTGAGGCAAAGACGGTCCTTACCGCGGAAGTCGTCCACGATGGCAATGGGAATTTCTCCCTTTGGAATCTCAGTTATCAATAGAAAGTCGGCAGACTCTTCGCACCCCAACATACCGGGGTGCTTTTTATTCCCCAAAACGGCATACACCAGATAGGCTGAAATACTGAAAGGTTCAAAGAGGCCAGGCCTCTAAAGACTATCTATCATAAGCTCTCTTATTCGGTACTATTCCCCGAACGTCAGTTCCGCCCATCGTGCCGGGTCGGACTGAAGCGATGCGAGCGTCGGCTGGTACTGGTCCTTGTCGGACACGGTCAGACCGTCGTGAATCGGCCAGTCGATGCCAAGCGCCGGGTCGTCCCAGAAGATCCCGCGGTCACACTCTTTCGAATACACGTTCGTGCACTTGTACGAGAAGATCGTATCCGGCTTTGTCGAAAGGAAGCCGTGTGCGAATCCGGTCGGGATGTAAAATTGTCGATGGTTCTCCGCAGACAGTATCACTGACACCGACTTCCCAAAAGTGGGCGAATCGCGGCGGATATCGACCGCCACGTCGAACACCTCGCCTGCGATGACTTGAATCAGTTTCCCTTGGGCAAACGGCGCTGTCTGATAGTGCAGGCCACGGAGCGTTCCCTTCGGCTTCGAATGAGACAGGTTGTCCTGCACGAAATCAGGCAGTCCGGACGCCATGTATCGTTCGCGATTGTAGGTCTCCTTGAAATATCCGCGCTCGTCTCCGAACACGTCAGGCTCAATGATGAGCACACTGGGTAGCTCCGTTTCGATGACATTCATAAGTAAAGAAAGATAGTTTCAAAACATTTTTACTCTATCAGAAATATTCGAAATGGACTAGAAAAACCGTAGAGACGGGCTGTCCCCGTCTCTACTTTTTCTCTTGTTTCCCGTTCTTCGTTCCCAGCTCTCTGCTCCCCGCCTTACAGCCTGATGTCATTCATCACGTCGTCGAGGGTGCGTTTCGCCTCGGGCTTCGGAGCCTCGTGCACGATCGGGGTGACGACTTCGGACACCGGCGCATCCACGGCCATGGTCTCGGAGACGGGTTCTTCCCGGCGATGTCCGCGAGTCGAACCTTCCGGCTCATTGATTTTGAGGTTCACACGGGCATTGTTCTTGGCACCGATCACGCGCAGGAGCGTCCGAAGTGACTTCGCCGTCATGCCTTCGCGACCGATCACCATACCCATATCTTCGGGATGTACGTCGAGAGTGATAAGCACGCCCATCTCGTCTACCTTCCGTGATACTTTCACGTCCTCCGGATGATCCACGAGCGCCTTTACGACATATTCGATGAACTCCTGGTCATTGTTGCTTTCTGCCATATTCTTTCCGTTTCAGTGATTACGAGACGCTTTGTCTCATCTCGATTATACCCGGCCGGAATCGAGGGTGTCAATGTGGTCAATGCGGACAAGACGCGAATCTTGACACGGCGGGAAAAATGACCGAGTATTCCCACTGTCAGTATTACGAACCTTAACAAGGAGGGCATCAATGATACATTCCCAGACGAATTCCACCGTCGAACGGCAACCGCTTCCACGACCGCCTCTTTGGGTGGCCTGCCTCACACAAGCAATTTTTCCGATTCTCGTCATCATGTTCTTCGCCACCGGACGCCCATCCCTTATCGGAGAAAAAATTATTCTTATTTTTGTCATCCCCTTTATTATTCTCCTCCATGTAAAATATTATACTCAGTTACATTAGAAACTGAAACCATATCAAATACGTCTGTCTTTGTGAGCCCGTCCTCGGGTAGCCTGCCCGCGTATGCTGGGGTGGCAATCCGGAGTCCTGGACCGCTTTTCCGCCAACTTGCGGACTCGCGGAGACGAAGGGAAGTAATTTCTTATACCAAATGAACTACATCCCTGTTGCGTTCAGGAGTTCGACTCCCTATAGGGACATCCCTGTTACGTTCAGGAGTTCGCCCCGCCCTTCGCGAAGGGCGGGGCGAACTCCTCTAGTGGCGATACAAAATGAAGATATTTCGATATGAGAAATGGAAAACGAGTACTGGAATGAGTGATGAATCGAGTATGAATGAATTATTCATTTCAGATTTAAGTGTAACTGAGTATAATTAGGTATAAAGTCGGTATCAGATATCCTCTCCCCACTCTGAGGGTGGGGTAAACGGCTTGGAACGCCAGGCCGGCGATTGTCGACAAAGGAAGGTTCGCGCGTCTTCCGCGCTCCGCAAGAGGGATTCCGAGACTTTCTCCATCCGGAGTCCCTGCGATCCCTTGACCAAGACGAGGTCTCCTTCATGAATCAGATCCCTCATGATCGACGAAGCCGAATCCGGATCCGGAAGCGACAGCACGTTTCCGCGACTCATCCCGCGTACGAGCAGCTCTTCGGCAAGTGAACGCATGTGCTGCCCGACGAGGATCGCGAGTTCCGTTCCGGCCGAGAAGATACCATCCGCGAGACCACGGTGCCCTTCTTCGGAAAGCGCGCCGAGCTCGAGCATATCACCGAGCACGACGACCTTGCGCCGGGCGGGAATCTCGGCAAGTGTCGAGAGCGCCGCGGAAACCGACGAAGGCGACGCATTGTATGTGTCGTCGAGGAGTCCGATGCCGTCGCGACCGTTCAGGAAGCGGAGTCGGCCCGGAAGCGGCGCGAATGCCTCTAGTCGTTTCGCGATATCAACCAGGTTCATGCCGACTGCGATACCAACTGCGGCACCAGCGAGTGCGTCGGAGATGTGATGTCGAGCGATTATACCCGGCAACCGGACCGGTATCGACTTGCCGTCATAGTTCAGTTTGAAACTGAAACCGATACCATCGTCCGCATGTTGCAACAAAACATTGTCCGCGCGTACCGTGGCGCTCGGTACAAATCCGTACGAGATAATGGTAGCCTTTGACTTCTTCCCCATCCCAAGCACACGTTCATCATCGGCATTGAGGATCGCAAATCCATCCTGTGGAAGCGATGCTATCAGTCGCCCCTTCTCCTTGGCGATAGCGGCGATAGATCCGAAATACTCGATGTGACTTTCGCCGATAGTCGTCACCACGCCGATAGTCACCGGGACGATCGACAAGAGTGCTGACATGTCTCCGGGACGATCGACACCGAGCTCAAGCACGAGTGCTTCGGAGAAGCGGGACGGCAATGCCAATAGATACAGGGACCGGCCTATCGCCGACAAGAACCTGCCAGTCGAACTTCCGCCGATTCCCACGCCCAATACCGAGAGCGGTACGCCGACCTCATTATTATAATTTCCTTCACTTTTCCTCGCCTCCAGAGCACCGGAAAGCACCAATGCCACTGCTTCCTTGGCAGAACTCTTGCCAACCGACCCGGTCACACCGACCACCAGCGGTTTATACTTACGCAACACCGCACCCGCCATGAAGGCGAGTGCTCTTTCAGCCACTACCAGTTTCCCACTTTTCCCATCATTTCGGTCCATATTCGTATCAATCACATTCGGACAGTATACTCCATTATTGACACCACATCGACTATCTCTCTATTTCATGGCTTATATAAATCAATTATTATTCATGAAATACGATTTGCTCCTTTCTCGATGTTCATCATTCATTATTCATCGGTCTATTTCGCCCCGGGTATCGGTTCAGTCGGATCGACTTTCGCATAGGCGAGCAGGAATTTCATCATTTCCCCGAACATCGGTGCAGCACTCGATTCGGCCCACTCCACATTCTTCGGATTATCCACTTTGGTCAGCATGACGAACTTCGGATCACCGATCGGCGCATACCCGACGAAGGAACCGATGGAGAGTCCGTCCTGGTATCCGCCACCGCCCTGTTTTGCGACCTGGGCCGTCCCCGTCTTGCCACCGACCCGGTATCCCGGCACGGCTGCATGCTTCCCATGACCGCGCAAGACGACATCCTCGAGCATCCGTCCCATCTTCGTCGCCGTATCTTCTCTCACGACGCGACGAATCGTCTCCGGTTGCATAATTTCCTCTCGCCCGTCCTCATACACGTATTTTTGCACGATCTGTGGCTTCATAAGGACACCTTTGTTCGCCAATGCTTCGTATGCGGCGATCAACTGTATCGGCGTCGCCGTGATACCCTGACCGTAAGACGCGGTATAGAACTGGATATCGCGCCTCGGATCGGACAAATTCCGCAAGTCTCCCGAGAGTTCCGCCGGCAGATCAACAGCCGTCTTCGTACCGAATCCGAACTGCGACAACCGTTCCGCGAACCTGGCATTCCCGACCAGACTCTCGACATGGATGGCTCCCGTATTGATGGAATTGTCGAGCACTCCATACATGTCGGTCTTTCCGTAGGTCTTCTGTTGCGCATTGTGAAGCGTGTATCCGGAAATTGTGACGGCACCGGGATCGGAAAACGCCGTGTCCGGTTCAACCTTCCCCTCGTCGATACCGATGGCCATAGTAATCGGCTTCATCGTCGATCCCGGTTCATAGTTCATGCTCACCGTCGGATTCATGAAATGCGAATAATCGTTCTCCTTGGCATAGTCGTTCGGATCGAAGCCCGGATTGGACGCCATCGCCAAGATGCGTCCCGTGGCGGCCTCCATAACGATAATACTTCCCCCATCGCCGGCAAACTTCTGCACGGAATCCTGCAGAACCGTTTCCGCTTCGTGCTGGATGACCTGATCGATGGTCAAGACGACATCTGGTCCCTTCGTCGCCGGCACCATGACCCGATCGTCGGTCGAGATCCACCGTCCCGCCGCATCGCGCATCTGGTCGACCTGTCCCGGCTTCCCGCGCAGTTCATCATCAAAAAATGATTCGAGTCCGTACCGACCGACATCTCCTTTACCGGGGTCACCAGGACTCGTAAATCCGATCACCTGCGCAGCCAAAGTTCCACCGGGATAATACCGGTCTTTCTCCTTCTGCAAGTATACGCCAGGAAGACCAAGTCCGGTTATCCTCGTTGCCTCGTCGTCGGACAACTTGTGCTTGATCGGTACGAACTGACTGTCGAGGTTCTGACATTTCGCTTGGATCTCATCTGCCGGTATCCCGATAATCCCTGAGAGCGATGCGGCCATTACGGGCACGTTCGCCACTTCGCGCGGCACGAGGTACAAGAGCGGATACTCCTGGTTCACGGCTGCCGGATAGACCGAGTCCTTCTCACGGAAATAGATTTCGCCACGATCGGGAATCAAGGTTGTCGAGACGGACTGTTGATTCTCAGCGACCGCCTTCCACTTATCCGTATCGATAACCTGAAGCAATACCAATCGCGCTGTGACGGCTACACCGATGAAAAACACAAAAGAGAGAAGGGTTCTCACCCTTCCCGACGACGGCGTCCCGCGCCCAGCCCGTCGCCCCGCCGGCGCCGGTGTGGAAATGGTTTTTTTCGTGGTCATACGCAAGCAGATTCCTTCCGACACCACGACCGGTATTCCTTTAACGGAGTGCGACCTCGCCCCGTCCTCCGACTGTCTTCAGATTCGACGCGGCATCCATCGACTGTCCCTTCACGGAATCCTCGATACGGGAAAGAGACAGCACTTGTGCCTCAGAAATCTTCAGTTTTCGATTCTCCTCCTTGAGCTGGGTGATATCTGCCTCAATCTTCCGTTCCGCATACCCTTGGGTAGCACCACGATTGAGCGCATAGACATAGGCTATGCTCGACAAGAAAAAGACGAACAAGGCGACAAGCGCCGCCGGATGTACCGCGCCCGAAAAGGCGGACGGTCTCCCTCTTCCGACCCGCGGTTCCACGATGTGATAATCACGTTTCATATCGTTTCTTTTTTTGTTTGTTTTTTGTTTTTTCCACCCTAACGACTCTCTTGTTTCCTTTTCCAGTTGTCAGTTGTAAGTTTTGTTCATTCAAAGTCTTTCCGCCACCCGGAGTTTTGCGCTCCGTGCCCGCGGATTGGTCGCGATTTCCGCCTCGCCCGGAATGATGAATTTCGGGGAAAGGGTCCGTGCGAGCGGTGTTCGCCCGCAGACACACTTCGGAAATTCCGCCGGGCACACGCATCCTTTCGTCATCTCCGCGAATGTCCGCTTCACCAGCGCATCTTCGCCGGAATGGAACGTGATAACCGCCATCCTTCCGCCTTTCCGGAGCACCGACATCCCCTCCCACAGGAACGTCTTGATAACCGACAATTCCCCGTTCACCTCTATTCGTATCGCCTGAAACACTTTCGTCGCCGGATGAATATTCATCTTTCGCCATTCCACGTCCGAGAAGCATCCCGAGACCGTCTCAGCCAGATCCGCGGCCCGAGTAAAGGGACGCTCCTTCCGCCGAGCCACGATCGCAGTCGCGATCTTCCACGCCTTCGACTCATCACCATAATCCCGGAAGCATGTTGCCAAAGCCTCATCGCTCCATCCGTTCACGATATCAGCCGCAGTCGTTTCCGTCCGTTCATCGAGCCGCATATCGAGCGGCCCGTCCGAGCGGAAAGAAAACCCACGCTCCGGATCATCCATCTGATCCGAAGAGAACCCGAAGTCCGCCAACACCGCATCTATCTCGCCTATCCCGAGCGATTCGAGCGTTTCCTTGATCCGGGAAAAGTTCTCCCCGACCACGACAAGCGATTCCTTCTTGATCGCTTCCCGAAGTCCGGCATCCGACTCCGCGGATTTCCGGAAACGCCCGACAGCCCTCTCGTCGGCGTCGAACGCGACTACCCTCCCACCGGGGAGCACATTCGAGAGTATCGCTCTCGTGTGCCCGCCGCCCCCGAGCGTCGCATCCACCGCCACATCACCTTTTTGAAGGTTCAGGATTTCCACTGCCTCTCTCAGCAGCACCGGAATGTGTTTCGTCATAACCTCAACCCACAACCGACAACTCACCACTCACAACCGAAACAGTATCGACGTTGTAAGTTGTCAGTTGTACGTTGTCAGTTACTAGTAGACCCCGAGCTTCCCCAATTCCTCCGCGACCTCGCCCGCGTTCTTTTCCGCTTCCTCTTTATAACTCTTCCATGTTGTCTCATCCCACAACTCAAGACGATTGAAGAGTCCGACGACGACGACGTTCTTCCCGAGTCCGGCGTATTCCTTGAGGTAGTCCGGGATCAGTACGCGACCCTGACTGTCGAGTTCCACATCCGTCGCGCCCGCAAGCTGCAACCGAACGAAACTCCGCTTCCCAGACTCACCGACCGGCATCGCACCGAGCTTTTCCGCAAGCTCTTCCCAGACCTTCATCGGATACACGAAGAGCGAACGGTCGAGACCGCGAGTGACGACTACCCGGCTGCCGAGTTCCCCGCGGAACTTAGACGGCAGTGCGAGCCGCCGCTTCGGGTCAATGCTGTGCGAGTATTCTCCGATGAACATAGATTCACCACTCTTCCCCACTTATTGGTACTTCAATGCCATTTTACTCCACTCCTCCATACCGTGTCAACACTCCGGCGCACTTTCCAAGAAATCGCTTACATAAAACAAAAAAAGGCTCATATAAGCCGCTATCACTGACAGTAAACGGGAGGTTATATCAAACGAACTTGATTCTCCTTATTTGCCACTTCGAAGTTCGATTCCGTCTCAAGGCCGAGAAGGAGCATACCCCATCTGTTTGTCAAAGCACGGAGGCGCCCCGACGGAGTGTTTCTACAAGATTGTTTCAGGTGTAGAGACGGGGTATGCCCCGTCTCTACGGGAGCAGGAACAAGGACATTTCTCTATCGATGTACGGAAATGAATTATCTGGTTAGAAATAAAAAACGGGAGAAGGAATCTTGATTCGATTCCTTCTTCCCGTTTATGCTTCATGTTACTACCTTCCAGTACGCGTTGCAGATCCTGTCCATGATTTCCAGAAGCTTTTCGAAGACGCCCCCGTATTTGATGGGTTCCGCATCCTCATCTTCCGCGATCCGTTTCACATCGCATTTTTTTGAAAGGCTATTGAACTTCTCGACAAGAGGCGCAACCGCATTCCCGACCGGCATACGGCGAGGGTTGGAAGCCCACCGGAATTCTTTGGCAAGCTCCTGTTGGATCTTTCGCACGGAGTCCCGATAGAAATTCACGTCCGCGATACGAGAACGCGTTCTATTGACAAATTTCTTGGTCTCCTCGAGTCTTACGTCCACGCTCGTCCCTTCTTTGTCCCATAAGTCAGCCATCACATGTCTCCATACGGACACATCGTGACCGATCGTCGGATGACTTTCAAACAATACCATTCGTGGCTCCAAGACGGCAGTGATATAATCTTCCGCGGAAAGACGCTTCCTCGATTTTTCTTCCATTCGGATCTCAAGAAGGGTTCTTGTGGCAAGAACGTCTCCCAGTCTCTTATATATGAAATGAAGAATCGCGAAGGAAACGCGCCCTTGATTTGAAGTCTTCAGCTCCGAAATATCTTCCATCGCTTTCTGCACATTCAGATGGAGTTGTCTGTCCTCATCGCTGATATCCGTCTCGAGCGCGTTCGGCAGATCCAGATGCTCCGGGATACCGACCGTTTGTATTTGATACTGCAATTCATCAACATTCCATTGCACAAGTTTCAGCAACAAGGCTTCTCTCCGCGCCCTCACGCGGGACTTCTCGATCCAGACTCCCAATGTCTTGGAAATCTCCCCAGGTAAAGAGATGAGTAGGTTCATGTCAAAGACTCCTTTGTTTCGTTGTGAAAAAACGACCCCTGAGTATACCGCGTTTCTCCTCTTCCGTCAATAGTCAAATTTCGGCTTCATACCGCCCTTTCTAAACCTGGTTTGGCGGGTCTTTTCTGAATAGTATCAGAGTCTTCCGTTCTTTGTACATTCATATACCGCTTCCGATCCCTCTCCGACAACCGTTCGATCGCGTAGCGAAGCATGGTGCGTGGCATACGGGAGGCATGCGTATCGAGAAAAGCGCGAAGGATGGATTCATCGCGTTTGCCGACCTCGCGAAGCATCCACCCCGTAGCCTTGTGAATCAGATCATGTTTGTCGTCGAGCAATGTCTCGCAGATAGCAAGCGTGTCACTGAACTGTCCGGCACGGATGAAGGTGGCGGTCGACACGATCGCGATACGCCTTTCCCACAGATCCTCTGATTTCGCAAAACGATAGATCGTTTCTCGTTCATTTTGACTCCCTCTTATTCCTGCTCCCCTCTCGGAGGGGAGCTGTCCCGGCTTCGGGACTGAGGGGTGTGCATGCCAAAGATACTCCCCGATAATCTTCGGCGCGATCACGTCGACCAAGTCCCAATTGTTCATCGCGGATCGATGAGCGAGCAGGAAGTCATACATTTCCTTTTTCTTTCTCACGTCAGCCTTCTCAAACGCATACGTCAGGATAAGCAGCCCAGTCAGACGCGCCTCGTGATACCGACTTGCAAGCAACTTCTCGATTTCCACAAACGGCAATTCCCAAAATTCCTTCGCGATCTTCCTCTGCTCGGGCACGGTCACCCCGAGGAAGACATCCCCTTCGCCATACTGTCCCTTGCCCGTCTTGAAAAACCCCAAGAGGACCTTCGCCTTCTTTGGCGTCCCGACCGACTTCAACCGTCTGATGATGATCGATGCGGACATGTCGTGGTCATACAAAAAAATTATCAGAACGATTCTGAATTTTCCTCCTGTCGATTGTACCCGGAAATCCATGCTCTAGGCAATAAAAAAGCGACCTCGAATACGGGTCGCGACGGCAGGTTCTCAAACATTAAGCTTCGGAATCGGCTGAGATCCAACAAAAGAACGCACCAAGTCGTTTCAATTTACCTTCTCTATCGAGAAATACCGTCAGACAGACGAAATGGCTTTTTCCCTTTTCCGGCAAAACATGCGCCTTCATGCGCAATGATCCACTCACGACATTCATTTGGTCATCCTTTTCGCCAAAAAAGCACTTGAACGGTATATGGTTCCGGCAGTCGAGATTGAACGCGTATTTTTTCTTATATTCCGGATTCTGCCGATAGTACTCCTTGATTGAGGCAAAAATGACGTGTCGCATCTGTGTTTTACTCACTGTACTGATATTTAGTAGGTTTGAAATAACTTATTGCCACGCTACCATCCCCAGACCGGATACGTCAACAGCGAGCGTTCACGGACAACCGAATGTACGCCGCGCCGACCCATGTTGATCTCAGAATGGCGACATCACCGCCGTCTCGTGCGCTCTCGGAGACGTTCCGGATTATTCCGACCTTATCAGACAGGGATCGGGGAAGTAACTGAGTTTGGATAAAAAATTCGACCCTACAAAAGCAGGGTCGAATTGAATTACAGATTTTTCCTTCAATCCTCGAAAAGAGCGAGGTATTCGGATGATATTCGAATGAGCTTGTCTGAATCTTTCTCTTCGAATCCAGTTAGGTCATCAAAATGCATATCCGGAATCAATCTGTTTAACTCCGACACGATTCGTTTCCCAAAATCTGAAAGTCTTTTGTACTCATTTTCAACCTCATACAACGCATTACTATCGCGCAACTCGATAAGCTTATTGAGTAATAGTCTCGACAAAGCGTACGAGAATCCGACGATATCGCCCTGTCTCACGATTTGTTTCAGTCTCAAATTATTTGGCATGCTCATTATTTCTCCTCCTGTTTGAGAGTTTTTAAATTGCCCTGATGGACAACTTTGATTATTCTTAAATGATAATGGCAATACGGTCAGTTATTTTCTTCGACCGTAAACACAAGATCGAATTGAATTCCAGAATGTGAATCACGACCGATAGTCACCTCATTTTCCGTAAAACGAAAATGTGATGATTCTTCCGTATCTTCCTGATTCCGCTTATGCGTCGTTATATTTAATACCGATTTCGGCATACAGATGAGTATGGACGCGAAATTGTCTTCGACGACTTCATCGATACCCGATCCATTTTCTCCGAGCCTTAGCATCTGACCTGTTGTCTTCTCTGTCTCGAAAAGAGAAGAGGAAAGCGTATATTTCTTTCCATCAAGCAATGCCCGCAATATGGTCGCAACCTGTTCGGCATTCTCGATGGTCAGATCCCCACTCCAATCACTCGCAATCGTTTCCATTGTTTCGTCTCCGTTTTGAAAGCGTTATAAGGGAATATTTCATTATTAAACAACGTACTATAATCCGTCAAAATTCATTTTTTGTCAAGGTCAGCACGTTTATCTGTCAGCACGTTTATCGGCACGATGTCTGAGACAAAAGCAGAGATCAGAAAACAGCATGACAAAAACTTCTCCCTTTCGCAAAGGGAGTACCCGGTACTCCGGGGGAGGGATTTAGTCATCATTCCTTTGTACTTCTGAAACACCCTTATCGCGTCTCTTCGACGATGACATCAATCACGGAAACAAGATTTCGCATGATATCCGTGTTGGTAAAACGAATAACTTTTAATCCCTGACTTTCCAAAAATACTGTTCGTTCTCGATCTTCCGGAATGATTTCCCCGGATTCATAATGTTGCCCGCCATCGATCTCGATTACCAACTTTTTCGCAGGACAATAAAAATCGACTATGTATTTTCCGATCGGTTTTTGTCGATAAAATCTTGCTCCATTCACCTGATTTCTTCGTATCCGACTCCATAATACGATTTCGGCTTCCGTCATATTCTTTCGAAGCTTTCTGGAGTTATTTTTCAGATATGGTTCGTATGGCTGGATCATATGGATTCATAAAAAATCCCTCCCCTCGCAGACTCGGTACTCCCTTTATGAAAGGGAGAAATCAGCCTACTAGGATCTCTGAATTACATCCGCGAATCGTTCCGATCCGAAAAATTACAAAATTGAAAAATCAAAAATTTGTCTGGAATCATTCTTCCCCGAATTTCACGTACCGACGACCTTTGAGCCGCTCCGGCAGAAAGTCCTGCTTAGCGTCCTCGGGATTCTCGAAGTCCGGAGTATATTTGTATCCCTTACCATAGCCGACTTCCTTCATGAGCTTCGTCGAGGCATTGCGCAGATGGATCGGCACCGGGTCATTGGGCAGTTCGCGGATATCGTCTTTCACCTTGCCGTACCCCACGTAGAGCGCGTTCGACTTCTTGGACTTGGCGAGATAGACGACTGCTTGCGCAAGCGCAAGCTCACACTCGGGCATGCCGATATACTGGCACGTCTGATACGCCGAGACGACCTGCGGCAACGCGAACGAATTTGCCAGCCCCACGTCCTCGGACGCGAAACGCACAAGCCGGCGCGCGACATAAAGCGGGTCTTCCCCCGACTCGAGCATCCGCCCGAGCCAATAGAGCGCGGCATCCGCATCGCTCCCGCGAAGCGACTTGTGCAGAGCCGAGATGATATTGTAGTGTTCCTCACCGGTCTTGTCATAGAGCAGGTTCGGACGTTGGAGGATCTCCTTGATCGTCTCACCGGCTATCTGTGCCGACTCGGACGCGGCCGCCTCGAGCGTGCCGAGTGCCATACGCGCGTCTCCCTCGGCGAAGCGTACGATGAGCGCCACCGCCTCGTCGCTTACCTCGATGCCGCGCCCTCCGAGTCCGCGATCGGCATCGACGAGCGCCTTTCGTACGATTTCCTCGATCGCCTCGTCAGACAATTTTTCCAGGATGAACACCCGAGCCCGTGACAGGAGCGCTGCATTCACCTCAAAGCTCGGGTTCTCGGTCGTCGCGCCGATAAGCGTCACCGTCCCGTGCTCCACATGCGGCAACAAGGCGTCTTGCTGTGACTTGTTCCACCGGTGGATCTCGTCAAGAAAGAGGATCGTTCGTTTTCCTTCCGCGCGTGACTTCTCGGCGGCGTTTATCACATCGCGCAGTTCCTTGATCCCGCTTGTGACCGCTGAGAGCGCCAGGAATTCGGCCTTCGTCTCGCTCGCGATGATGGTCGCCAGAGTCGTCTTGCCGCTGCCCGGAGGGCCCCACAGGATAATCGACGGCACTGCATCCGACGCTATCGCCTTGCGCAAGAACGTCCCTTCGCCGACAAGCGTCGATTGGCCCATAAATTCCGCGATCGTCCGCGGCCGCATCCGATCCGGCAGAGGCACAATCTGATTGTGTTTCGAAACGGATTTCATAGTTTTTCGATTCTGTCGGCCAATGCTCGGATACGGACAACTAGTGCGTGACTCGCATATCGTCTACGCATTCGCTCTTTGTCTTGTCTCACCCGCTCTTGCAACCGCCTACCGAGCAATCGTATCGACCGCTTGGTCGCATGCGTGCCGATACTGTTTATGGGTAAGCTCACATCGATATCATCGAAGTGGTCCAGCACCCACTGTGCATAGGTATTGCTGTTAATGCCGACCAAAGAATACGTATCCCGGTACGGGTATTGATTCGGGCTCTTCTTGAGAAGGTCGATCATCCTTTTAGCCTGATTACCCTCGATCGTCACGAGGAGTTCCCCTTTCCACAAGGGTTCCTTCCGCATGAGTGGCACGATCTCGATTCCGCTCTCGATCGGGAAATAATCCCGGTGTATATATCCCCATGACTCATTGTGCTCGTTCTTCCGATCCAACACTTCCCAGCGCGAGACGGCTCCACGATCATTACAGACGAACCACGGATGTGAGGCGAATTGAAGTGGCAAGGTGACCGGGCAATGCATGAGAAACACCTGGCATTTCTCGGGGTCGATAGGAATCTTGCTTTTGTTTCGGTTGCTCTTCATAGGAAAATGCTCATGATCTTTCAAAACAAGACTGTCAGACCGAGAGTGTCACTCCGACCGGGCAATGATCAGAACCTTCGATATCGGAGAGGACGAACGCATCTTTGACGGCGTTCTTCAGATTCTCGCTCACGAAGAAATAGTCGAGCCTCCAACCGACATTGCGCTGTCTCGCCCACGTCTTCATGTCCCACCAGGTATAGGCGACCGTTTCCGGATGAAGCATTCGGAACGTATCAATGAATCCTGTCGGCTCGAGTCGGTCCATCCAGTCACGCTCGATACGGAGGAACCCGGTATGCTTCTCATTTTCCTTCGGTCTTGCGAGATCGATCTCATTGTGTGCGGTATTCACGTCCCCGCAAAAGACGACCCGTTTCCCTTCCGAAACGAGAGCTGATACATGCAAGAGGAATTCGCCGTAGAATTTCAATTTGAAATCGAGACGCTCCTCACTTGCCCCGCCGTTCGGAAAGTAGATATTCAGAAGAGTGAATTCGGGAAACTCCATCTCGATGACACGACCCTCTTTCGACAGGAGCGACTCATCCCCGAAGTGCGTCCGCACGACACGCGGCTCATCCTTGGTATAGATCGCGGTACCGCTGTATCCCTTACGCTCGGTCGCACAGTGGAAATATGAAAAATACCCGTCTGGCCCCTGGAGCTCGTCAGGCAATTGGTCGACATTTTGCAACTTGGTTTCCTGGAGACAAACGATGTCGTATTCCCCTTTGCCGATCCACTCCGAAAATCCCTTGCGCCCCGCGGCCCGGAGCCCGTTCACGTTCCACGAAACGATGTTGATATCACGGTGTTTCATATCGATTCCATGGTAACTGGTCCCGGGGAAAAAGGGAAGTCAGGAAACGATAAAAAAACAGGGGTCTCCGATATACGGATTCCCCTGAAATACCTTCAAACCTTCTCAATCCCGAGGTCATTGAGAAGCCTCCTTTTGAATTCCGGAAGGCACTCATTATAGTCGGTCACCCGTACCAATGCCGCAACCGCAGCGATATGAGGATATGCCTCACGATACAACCGTTCAAAATCAGCGATCATCTGTCGTTCCTCGAGCCATTCCCGGTACCGTTCCGACTCCTCCGAAAGCATCCAGCCGGCATCATAGAGAAGCTTGAACAAATTCCCGCCTGATTTGTATTCATCACTGTCGATCCATGCCGCGATTGCGAAGTCACCGATAAGGATTTCCGTTTTCGGCATCGGCTTCGGAACGACAAAATCTTTCCTGAGTCTGACGATATTCGCCTGTACGGAAGCCAGGCCGAGCACGGAAGCATCAATAACGGACCGGAGTAATCCTTCCACCTCTTCTCGTCGCTGTTCAAGGAACCGTTCCGAACCCCCAATCGGACAATAACTCTTTCGCGAGGCGAAGAAATACCGGTTGCCTACGAAACCGATTACGGGCTCTTGAAAATCAGGGACATCTCTCAGATCTTCGATCCTGCCGATGAGCCATGTATCATGATCTTCACCGATATTCGGATTTCGCTTGTCACGATAATACGTCTCCCGTTTCCACAAGAGGAAACACTCGCCGGGATGCACCCGAAACCGTTCCTCGACATCGCGATAGATGCCGATCATCTCGTCTCTTGCGCTTGCCGGGAAATTCCCGAAACGTTCCTCGACGTACCGGCCGAGATCGGATCCCACGTTTTCTTTCACTTGTTCCATTTCCTCCTCCCGTGTTTGCCTTCAGTTGTTAAAGACCGTTTCGAATCAGTATACAGGCATACGTCCTCGTGTCAATATATTCTCAAGAATCCGCGAGTATCGACAAGTTTCCTGTCGGTAGAAAAAATAAAAAGCGGAAGGTTGTTCCGCTTTTTGTGGCCGATTAAGGGCGCGGTTAGGCAGGCATCCATCTTCATAAAAAAACCATCAGTAATTCCGTTCACCACAGATTCGTGAGCAGGAGCGTAACGTCCGGATGTCTGAAGGCAAATGATCCTCGTGATCTGCACAAGAAACAAATCTCGCTCATCCTATCCGTGCGTCGCCTTAGTCATGGAGACTATAAGATAGGTCGAGATCAGAAAATACGATACCGCCAATGTCAAGAATAGGATTCCGCTTTTCTCTGGTGTTATGTAGTCTTTCCAATCCGCCACGCCGAAACAGACATATAAAGAAAGAGTGAGAACGGTAAGGCAATAGAGCAGCTGAAACGTCGACTCGACGGCGGGAATAGTTGAAGCGGTCGCGAGGACCGCAAAAACCGGACTGAAGCTGAAACTCATGATTCCTCCTTTTCCGATTGATTGGTAAAAAACATCTGCCAGCATTCTACATGTATGTCTTATATTGTCAATCGTCGACGCAAAAAATTCAGTCCGGAGAATATACCGTGAGCCTATCAAATTAACGTGATGTATTGTACATATTTTGCGATGGAAGGAGTCCGATTCCCTACGGACTCCTGAATATATACTCAGTTACGTTAGCAACTGAAACCATATCAAATACGTCTGTCTTTGTGAGCCCGTCCTCGGGTAGCCTGCCCCGCGTATGCTGGGGTGGCAATCCAGAGTCCTGGACCGCTTCTCCGCCAGCTTGCGGACTCGCGGAGACGGAGGGAAGCAATCTCTTATACCAAATGAACTACATCCCTGTTACGTTCAGGAGTTCGCCCCGGCATTCGCGGGGCGAACTCCTCTGGTAGCGATATGCAACACATGAAGATATTTCGATATGAGCAATGGAAAACGAGTACTGGAATGAGTGATGAATCGAGTATGAATGAATTATTCATTTCAGATTTACGTGTAACTGAGTATAACAGCGATTCAGTTACCGTGACATAAGATGATGTGAGGGAATCAAAAAGCCCGTCTCTCACAAGAGGCGGGCTTTCCTAAAAATCTCTACCGGCCGAGCGAGGAAAGCAGGTCCCGACGATGCTCTTCTTCCATCATGAGGATATCCTCGAGCAACCGACGGACACCGTACTCGCCGAGTGCTTCCGCCTGCGCGATACGCTCCTTGTACCGTGCGATAGCGCCCTCTTCGCCCGCGAGATCCTGTTCGAGCATCTCTTTGGAATCGGTCGACACGTGCCGATCCGACACGTCGATACCCGGAATACCGCCCAGGTCGCAGATGATGTTCGAAAGCGACACCGCGTGCAACATCTCCTCGTTCGAGTGGACGATGAGTTCCTTGGATATCGCGTCGTATTCCGGCCCCGTCACGGTCGCCGCATGCTGGACATACTGCACTGCCGCCCCGAACTCGTCCGCGAGATCACGGTTCAGCTCATCGATGAATCCGTCCCTGGTGATAGCCATATTTTTTCTTCAATGATTATGCCTCCAGTATATCACACGTCACTTCCTTGCTCGCTTTCCTTCCGGTTTCTTCCGCCACCAGCTCGGATACTCCCCGAACCGGAAACACAGGAGATCGAACGCTGTCGCAATCATGATGAACCACGGAGCGAATCCGATCAGGGTATCCGATATCGAATGAGACGAGACATCGGCCGAGAAAAATGTTGCGAACGCGATTGCAAGCAGGATGATCGTCGCGATCCATCCCTCCTTTGATACCGGATAATAGAACGCGAACCATTTCCAAAATCTCGCCGGTCTGAACCAAAAACTTGTTTTCATATTTTTTTCAAAACGACACCGGATTATTGACTCTCCTCTTTTCCCACCGAAGGGCAGAACAGTAAAATGGCAAACCTTGACCGCGATGAGAAATCTTCACGCTGAGTCGTGATGAAAGAGTTTTTCGTAAAGCGTGTGCGAGAATTTCACGGCATTGCTGTCGACATATTTGTAGACGAGGTACGAGGTAAGAAAGATAATCGGCAAAGATGCGACGAATGATAATCCGGCGGCGTACTGGTACGGCATGATCGGCGAAAGTTGCAAGAACACAAAGCTCGTGAATGACCCGAGGATGATGAAGTGGAGGAGGTACATGGCAAACGATATCTCGCCAAGGAAGAGAAAATACCGGAATGAGAAGAGTTTCTGCATCCTCCGGGACTCGAGCAAAACGACCATCAGGAAGAACGCCCCGAGCGTGTGATAGAGCGTGCCCGGATCGGTAAGCCACGGGAGTGCCATGAAGGCGTACATGGTCCCGTGCGGATCGCGACCAACGGGAAAGGATCCCAGAAACAAACCAAGAAGGAGAAGCCCGGTCCGGATGAGCCGGGTTTTGTCGTACTTCCGGACGAGCGTGCGTTCATGGGCGATGACATCGGAAAGGAACATGCCGAGCACGAATGCCAGATAGTACGTCTGCCAGAAGACGATAATGAGTGCTATGTATGCGAAGTGCCGATTCTTGGCCTTGCCGACAATCGCGAGAAAAGCGTAAATAAGGAACGAGCCCATGAATTCATGTGCGATCGTCCACAAGACGACATTGTACTGGAACGTATCCAGGAAGAATGTCCCGTAAAACGCCTGCCGAAGGGATTCTTGGAAATCCGGCTGGAATGTCCAGAAGCTCGAAAGCCAACCGGAACCGGCGGCGACCCCGGCCTGCTGATTGTAAAAGAGCGACAGCTTCATGAGAATGAATGCGGCGAGGATGGAGAATGCCACCGGCAGAGCCAGCCGGAAGTAGCGCTTCACCGCACTCGCCGTGACGATCTCGTGCTCTTTTTTCAGGAAAAACTTGTGACTCAGGACGAAACCGGAGAGGACAAAGAAGATGCACACCGCGAAGTTGCCGTCCCACAACACGGTGAAAACGGACTTCGAGGCGAGATCTTCGGTCCCAGCAGGCAAATGATTCGTCCAGGTACCACCGAAAAAAAGCGCCGGATAAAACGCCAGGATGAAGTGATGGAATACGACCTCGAATGCGGCGACGCCCCGCAAGCCGTTCAGATAATCGATTTTTCGCATACGCACGCACAATGTTCAGCTCTTTATCCTTTCTTGGACGATTCGCTCACGGAGTGAAGTGATTCCGTCATTCTCATACAAAAACGTCGTGCTGTAAAGTTGACGTTGGGGGTACACCTAACGGATGCAAAATACGAACGTCTCCTTCTTTGTCATTTCCGTCCGCATAAATTATACTGGGATAGTATGAAAAAAACAGTCTTCATAGTACTTTCGGTTCTCATTTCCCTTTCGGGCGTCATTTTCATTTTTTCCCGGCTCTCGTCAGCATTATGGGCGGATGTTTTCCAGACGCCTTCCGATCTGCCCGCCAATCTGGATGCCGAAGTAACACCGGAGAAACTCTCCGTCTCACCACCGATTCCGATCCTGATGTATCACCATATCACCGAATACACGAACGATGGGAACCCGTCGATCTATGTCTCGCCACAGCATTTCGAGGAGCAATTGCAATGGCTTTCGGACCACGGCTTCCAAACCGTCGGTTTGGACTCCTTCCGGCATCCTACACCGACGACAGGGAAACCGTTTGTCCTGACATTCGATGACGGATACCAAGATGCTTACACTCAGGCATTTCCCGTGCTCAAAAAATATGGATTCCAAGCGACATTCTACATCGTCACGAATGACATGGACAAGAGCGGATTCCTCTCAGAAAACGAGATGTTGGAAATGAAAGCGGCCGGCATGAACTTCGGATCCCATTCTCTTTCCCATCCGGATCTCACTGGAGTTTTCCAACGACAAGCGGAGGAGGAAATCTACGGAAGCAAGAAGGCTTTGGAGCGGGAGCTCGGTACGCCCGTCACGGATTTCTGCTATCCCGGAGGAACAAACGACCGCAACATCGAGAATATCATCGCCAACTCCGGATACGAGACCGCGACGACGACCGTCGACAAGGTCGTCTCCGGACCGACCGACCCATTCAGACTGAACCGCCTCAATATCGGCGATGCGACAAACTTCGACACCCTCCCTGCCCTGACCAGTCTGTGATACTGATTGTAAATCAACCAGACAAATCAAATCGATGAATGAAAATCCGCCATACGGCGGATTTTCCTTTTCGAAAAACCGAGCGTTCTCAGCATCATCACACTCTTTTATACGGATTATCTGATTCCTACCATCAAGGAGTTCGACTCCCTATAGGGAATCGGACTCCTTCGGTAGCGATTACGGCACATCAAGTTCCTTCGGTATTACTTCGACTGAACGGCATTCGCATCCGGTGTTGGCGTCGGTACCGGATTGATCGGAGCGGTCGCGCCTGGCGCTGTCGCGCTCGGTGTCGACGTGACCGGAGAAGGAGGAGCGGTAGGATTCTGAATTGTACCATTCTCCTGTGCCTGACTCGGATCAGTTTGAACCGCACCAAGACCCCTCATCATTCGCCGACCGCTTCCCGGAATCGCTCTGCCGCCACGATTCTGACCGAATCCTTGTCGCATCATCAGTTCCTGCTGTCGGGCAAACCCGGTCCGAGCTCTCGATCCACCTACCCGGTATCCCACACCGAACCCTATTGCGAGGCCGAAAATCAGCACTACAATACTAACAACCATTACCTTCTGCTTCGTCGTCGCATTCTTCATACAACATTGCATACTACATATCGTTACAATATACTCGTACGATATGCTACGAAACCGGACCGGATTTTCTTGCATCCGTCCCTACAAAAGCCCTTTTTTTCGGCACGATCCTATGCTTCGGGAAGCCGCAATACCGGGACGATCTGCTTCTTGCGCGACAGTATCCCGGGAAGTACTTCGGTATCCGATTCGACCGAGACACCGAACGATGCGGCGATGATACCCGCAGTGAAAGAATTATAGGTGAATGCGGTCGCTTCTTCCGAGAAGAGGTCGATGACGAAGAAGAGCACCTCGTCGATACCTTCCTCCCGATCGACGATCGCCTTGATCGCTTCGACGATGCCCTGTTTGCGTTCGATGATCTGCTCCGGCGTCGTCGTTTCCGCGACGGACACGAGGATATGTTTGTCACCGACATCGGTCATCTTGCCATCCAATCGGACGATCCGGCTGTCGGAAACATCCGAAAGGTCGGACTTCGCGGCGAACAGTTCATCGGCATACGACGGTATATCGATACTCAGTTTTTTTGCCAGCTCCTCCGCGACCTCCTTGTCGTGCGGTGTCGTCGTCGGCGAGCGGAAGGCGAGCGTATCGGAGAGGATACACGAGAACATCAGCCCGAGCAGGTATTCCGGCAACTCGTCGATATGCTTCCCCATCAAGTCGTGGATGACCGTCGCGGTACACGCGAGCGGACGGACCGTCATATCGATCGGCCCCGGTGTAGACAATCCGCCAGCCAGCCGGTGATGATCGATGATCTGAATCACGTTGGCATCATTGATATTGCCAAACAGCTCATCGGGATTGGTAGTGTCCACGATGACGACCTCGTCCCCCGCTCCAACGGTTTCAAGTCGCTCCGGCTCGGGGATATCCCACTTGTCCAAGACGAAGATGGTCTCCTTGTTGAGCTCACCCAACACATACGGAGTCGCATCCGAAGAAGTGTGTGCATTGAGATACCATGCCCAAAGAATCGCGCTCCCGACCGAATCCGTATCCGGTGCCTTGTGTCCGAAAACCTTTATCATAGGTATATTCTGAATGCTAAACATCACCAATCGTACACGAAACAAGCCAAAAAATCAAGCGACGGTGATGACGGAAAAATACCACACACTCTTTTCAAAAATCACGAGGATCCGAAGGATACTACGATATAACGTTATATCGTAGTATTTTTTAGATTGTCTTTTTTCACGGCGCGGATAAAAAAGAATGATTTATTTTTCCAACAAATGTTCCCTTCCAGCCAGCGTCAGGATGAGTCGGTCAAGTTCACGGAATCGGCGGACCTTTTCCTCGCGCGGGACATCGTCAGTCAGTTTCGCCGAGGCGGTACCGGGACGTGGCGAGTAGCGGGCCACATACGCCTTGTGGAATTTCACACGCCTGGCGATGTCGAGCGTGTCTTCGAAATCCTCCGAGGTCTCGCCCGGAAATCCGACGATGATATCGGTCGTGAAGAGAACGTCCGGCACGGCGTCGCGGATACGGTCGACGAGCGCGAGGTATTCATTACGGGTATAAAAGCGGTTCATCGCCGCGAGCATACGGTCACTCCCCGCCTGTACCGGCAAATGAAGCATCCGATCGATAGTCGGATTCCGCGCGATAACGGAGATGAGTTCATCGGAAAAGTCCCACGGATTCGACGAGAGAAAGGAGACCTTCGCAACGCCCGGTATCTTCGCAACCGTCTCGAGGAGATGCGGGAACAACGTCGGGATGCGCTGTTTGCCGAGATGGCTCACCATGACCGGTGTCACTTCTCGTCCGTCGGGCAGACTATATGATTCGCCGTCTCGTATATGATTGACGAGGAAATCAGCCCCGTACGAATTGACGTTCTGTCCGAGAAGTACGATCTCGTCGCGACCGCTTTCGACCGCTTCGCGGACTTCTTCCATGATATCGACGAACGGACGCGAGACCTCCTTGCCGCGGGAGAAGGGCACGATACAGTACGAACAAAAGTTCCCGCATCCGTTGCTGATGACGATCGAGGCAAGTTTTCCCTCGGCGCGTTTCGGCAGGTGTTCGAAACCGACCTCGTCGATTTGCAGGAATGTCACGTCTGGGAGTCGTAAGGCGATTTTCTTTCGCATCTTTCCGGACGGTTCACGGAGCGCAGCACCAACCAGACATCCGGTCACGACGATTTCGACGTCTGGCTTCCCTTCCCCTTCGCGGATAGTGCGGACGAATCCATACACGCGTTCCTCTGCCTGGTCGCGCACCATGCAGGTATTGATGACGATCACGTCCGATTGTGACACATCCTCGGTCGGCACGAAACCACGCGCCTCATACGAGGCGGCGATGCGTTCCGAATCAGCGACATTCTGTTGGCACCCGAAGGTGCGAATGAGATATTTCTTCATAATCGAAAGTCCATCAGGTTTATACCGTCGGGAATAAAAAATAGGAAACATCGAAAATCCGTACGGTCAAAAAACATTCGTCGAAGTCACCCGACTTTCGACTTTATGGACTTTATGACGTTTGACTATGGTTCTTTCCCGCCAGCTGTCCGCAAGCGGCAGCGATGTCCCCGCCCTGGGATTTCCGAATCGTCACGATGATGCCGGCTGCCTCGAGCGTGTCCTTGCATCTTCTCACGGTGTCCGGGTCGCTCCCCATGAATCCGCTGTCCGTCGTATTGTACGAGATCAGGTTTATGCGAACCCGACCGAATCGTCGTGCGAGGTCGACAAGCTTCCGTATATCCTGTGTGGAATCATTGACGCCGGACAAGAGCAGGTATTCGAGCGTGAGGTGCCGGCGCTTCTCCGGAAATGCTTCCGCATACTTTTGTGACCAGGCGACAAGACTGTCAATAAATCCCGGGACGGTCGACGGCATAATCTTTTTCCGGACCGCCTCGTCGGCGGCATGCAAAGATATCGCGATCCGGACCGGTGGCCAGAGTGGATCAGAAAGGATCCGATCGAGCCCCGAGAGAAGGCCGGCGGTCGAGACGGTAATCCTCGTCATACCGATTCCGAGTGGTCCCGTGAAGATCCGAAGCGCCTCGCGAACCGCTACGTAATTCGCCAACGGTTCCCCCATACCCATGAACACGATATTTGTGATCTCGCCGTCAAGGTTCGCATCGGCAGCCATGTCGCGCAGAAACCGAAACTGGTCGACGATCTCGTCACAAGAAAGGTTCCGCGTGAGTCCTGGCTTTCCTGTCGCGCAAAAGACACACTTCATAGCACATCCGACCTGAGTCGAGACACAGACGGTGAATTGTCCGCGACGGTTCCGCATCAGGACCGATTCGATCCGATTCCCGTCGGGCGTCTCAAACAATGCTTTCCAGGCATCCTTCCGAGTGCTCGACAACACAGCGACGTTTGAGAGTGTATTCCATGGAATTTCCGCCTCAAGTCGCTCGCGTACCGCCTTCGACAGGGACGAAACTTCGCTCCACGAACGAAAACGGGGCGAGTAGATCGCCTCGATTGCCTGCTTGGTACGGAACGCGCGCTCATTGGAAAGCGATGTTCCTATGCGCTTCTCCCTGGATTCTTCCATATCGGGAGGATACGACGGATGCGGGCTTGCGTCAATCACACTCACCGTCATTTCTTTTTCAATGTGGCCGTAACCGGCGACGGCAAAAAGAGATCGTTTCCTATTTTCACGTCAGTCGCATGAGACTCTGTAAGCCTGGATACAGATGAGACGACGCCTCGAAACACATTCTCCCGAAGAAGGGTTTCTTGAAATGCCGTTTCGACATACTGTCGTTTTTCTGCATCAGTCCACTCCCCGGCATAAACATTCAGATACCAGTCATAGAGTCCCGCCCCGAACGCGAGAAAGAAAAGGAATGTGAAAAACAACCTAAAATACCGTGAATAAATCGGGAAGTTTTCCTGAAATGAGAACGGTCGTTCGTTTTTGAGATATCCCTTCATAGGTTACTGCAGATACACGATAAGAGAAAAGACTGCATCGACGATATTAGCCGGGGTGGAAATGAGCGCGGACGTAGAGATGGAAGTGGGGGCAGAGGAAGAAGTAAGAGTGGATCCGACGACAGGAACAGAAAACATATTGAGGCGTCCAGGTACCCCTTGACTTGGTGTCGTCGGACGGATATCGATGGAAAGTACACTTAAATAATACGGCGAGGTTTCAATCTTATGAAGATAGTCCGCGGCTTCGACGTACGTCCCAGTGAATGTCAGCGTGAAGCCGATCGTCTTGCCGTCCGGTAACCCGTTGAGCAAATCCGCTCCTTTTATCTGATTTCCCGTCTTCGTCGCACCTGAAGATGCCTTTCTCGCGTCATCGAGATTATTTCCCTTCCCGATAACAACCGCACCACCCGTCGTCTTGACAATCGCCTCCGTCTCACGAATGAAATCAACGACTTTGTCTTCCGGAAGCAGAAGAGAAAGTTTCGGGCTGTCGGAAGCGACCATAGCTGATTGGTTTCGATACTCCCGAAGACTGGAGATTCTTCGCTGATCGCTCTCAGCCTTGGCATTGAATTGCTGGATGGCAGCATTCTCCGAAACAATCGTATCCCGAAACGGGAGTGCTACGAACAGAAGCACCAAAACACCGATAGCGACGAGCGCGACAGAAATCGGAAGGATATACTGATTTTTTTTGAGAAAAGAGAGATTCATACGCTTCCGGTTCCCATAAGACACGTATTTTTTACCGTAAAATCGAACTGAAATTCGACATTCTTCTCAAGAAACAGGTTCGAGACCGGGACATTGAAATCAGAAAGGCAAGCATCCACTTTCAATGAAGTTTCGAGAGCAAGAAAATCATCCCTCGTGTCGGCCGTGCCGGAAAGAAACACCTGATACTGTTTCGTGGAAAGCGATGTGAGGAGGATATGCGGCGGGATGAGCCGATCCAACCGAAACAAGAATCCGGTCCAGTCGGAACGGGAACGCTGAAACCGGTTTGCCGCGGTGGCCAGAGCGTTTGCGTCGCGGAAGACGGACTCGTAGCGCGAAAGCTCCTGCAGATCCGACTGTTCTGCGGTAGCCTTCTCGCCAGCCGCTTCGATGAACAATCTGTTCTCATGAAGGATGAAGAACACCCCTCCGAGAACGATCAGATAGAACGCGACGATGGAAAGGAACAGAAAAGATTGAAGGAGGAGGAACCGTTCGAGGCGTTTCCTTTGGATAATCTCCTTTTTTTGCTCCGGAAGGAGGTTAAGCGATATTTTCATATTCATCGAGGCCACGAAGGGCAAGGCCGATTACGGTCGAATACTGAAGCGATTTGCTCTGATCGACTGGTGGGTTTTTCTTTCCGATCTGGATGTTCATCCAAGGATTGCCGGTCTCGATATTCTGCCTGAGACGCTGTGAAAAATACGGAATCAATCCTTGCATATTCCCGCCACCACCACAGAAAATGACGGCATCGAGCTTCTTGGAATAACCGAGTGTGGAAAAATAGAAATCGAGAGAACGCTCTATTTCGGATGCAAGATTCTCAAGAATCGGCCGGATTGCTTCGAGTTGTGGGTTCGGCAAAGAGAGCGAGCCGAGCCCGACCTGAATCTTGCGCTTCTCAGCTTCCTCGAGCGATATTCCTGTCAGTTTTGCGATTGCGTCCGTCATCATCTGCGAGGATAATGGCGTACTCGAAGTGAAAACAGGCATATTGTTGATTACCATCACGAAACTCGTCCGACGATCACCGATATCAACAATAAGTACCGTCTTGTCCTGATCCTCTTTCCTTTCTGAAATCAGGCTCCGCACCTGAGCGATCGATTCGGTCTCGAGACCGAGTGGCTCGAGACCAGCCTTCTCGAGCACTGAACAGAACTGCTCGGCTGTCGATCTAGCTACCGCCACCACCAACACATTTATTTTTTCCGATTCCGTAGAAAACGTCTCCGGCAAAAACTGCCAGTCATAGTACACCTGATCGAGTGAGAGAGGGATATTTGCCTCGATTTCCCATTTAATCGCTTCTTTCGCCTCCTTTTGACTCATTTTCGGAAGTGTGATGATACGAAGGAACGCTTTGGTCTCGGGAAGGGAAGAGATGACGCCACGTGTGCCGATATGTTTCGGTCCAGAGATACGCACCAGTTCGCGGATGCGTTCCACGACTATGTCCTCTTGGATAATCTCACCGTCAACGATTGCTCCTTGCGGAATCGCGATGGAACCGCAACTTGCAATCCGATCCCGTGTCCCGTCTCGAGTAATCCACAGCGCCTTGAGAGAAAGGTCACTCATGTCGAGTCCGAACGGTGGCGGAGAAAAATCAAAAATTTTCTTCTGAAAAAAAGCCATACCTTGTCCCTGTTGGTTTTGTTTGTCCGCTCCGCCGTTATCATACCATGGAAACGAGGCGGCTCATAGTTCTTCCCAGAGGTCGACCTGATATTGTGTCCCTGTCGGGAAATACGGTGGCGGATAATAGAGGAGGTTGTTGTCGTAATAGAGGTTTCGGTTCGCGTATCCGGTCCCGTCGACAAATGCGAAACCATATCGTGTATTTGTCGCAATTCCCCCAAACACGGTAATCGACGATTTCGAATCATGATAAGCGCCCACGGTATAATACGATCTGCCCACACGTCCAGTTTGGGCGACCAAGGCTCCATCAATCCGGAGTGTCGTGTCACTATCCCGGGGAATCTCCACGTCTTGCTGGGCGATGACGCCGATGATATCGGATCCGTCATAGTTCGTATAGAGAAGGTTGTGTGGGATGAATACAGAATAGCTCGAACTGCCTCCCAACAGGTTCGCCGCGACGATAGAAACCTTGCGTCCGTTCACCTGTCCCGACAGCCAGACATTCCCCTCGACGAAGATGACTCCGTTTTGCGGTATGGGGAAGTTCTGAAGACACTGACCCGAACAGGCAAGACAAGTGCCGATGCCGGAATTCTTCAGATATCCACTCGTCGCACTGATACCGTTCGTCCCAGCAAAAGTTTTCGGCTCGTAGACGGAATAGGAATTGACCGCGCACGTATCAAAAGTGTTGTTCGTCTTCAGGGTAATCTGTCGACCCGGTGAACTGGTGATCGGAGCGAAGTATTTTCCCGTGGCCTGCGATTGGGTCTTCATATCGCCCAAAACGGAGACGATCCCGTTGAAGTCTACTGACGGGACCGAGAGTTGCCTTCCGGCTGTGAACACATCCGAACGTGTCTGCATCGTGTTCGGCGATGCCTCAAGTGGACGAAAGGTATCGTTCGTCCCGGTGGCAGGCGGTACATTCACATGCGTATGCACGCCAAATTCGCTCCCGCCAGCATGATCTGGATCACTGTACGAAGCAAGCGAACTCGACACGATATTGTGTGCGGTCCCATCGAACCGAATACCGAGATTCGACTCCACCTTCCCGTATACCTCGGTACCCTGACCAAACCGCATATTGTCATTTGCGATTACTGTGTATTCGCTCCAGGACGGCCTCCGGAATCGGACCTTGATCGTTCTTGTATGACCAGGAAACCGGCTCATCTCACCAGTCGATTCGACCGTGACGATCGTCGATCCGACCGAAGGAGGCACAACTTTGATCCGATAGGTCCCCATATCTCCTCCTGATGGGTCGGCGACCGTCGCGATATAATCCGAATCGACCCCGTACGGATGTTCGGTTGTCCAGAACACATTGACCTGCGCGACTGTCCGGCCGTCCGTCTCATGGGCAAGATACCACTTATAGAACTGGATACCCTGTTCGGCTACCTGAAATGCCTGTTCGCGCGCCACCGAATACTGCGCGTTCTTGATTTGCGTCGAGATGAACGTAAGAATGGAGACAAGAATCACGGAAACGGCCATCATAATGACAAGCGCATACGCCAGCGCTGAACCTTGTTTGGTTTTTTTTCGACGGGCGATAAGAAACATACTATGCTCAGTTGAGGTTCCTAAATTCGACGGATGATTCAATGGTCGTCGTATCCGGAGCATGGTTCGGATCGATATTGACGATGAGACGAATTTTCACGAGCCGGGCATTCTGGACGGCAAGAGGAACGGTCAAGGGATTGTTCACCGTATCGCCGGGATAATTGTCATTGTAATAGGAGAAGATCGGGTCGTTCGTCGTATTGGCTACATAGGTCGCGACCGTCGTGACAATCTGATCACCCGAGGGATAGGTGACTGGCTGGGTCAAGGAAGGCTTCGTAACCCCGCGCAGAAACAACCCGTTTAGGAGGGAGTAGTGCACCCGCTCGGTCTTACCATCACCATCGACGTCGAGGAAGGCCGTGAGATTGAAGCTGTCTCCTGATTCGATCGGGTAGCTCCCGTCATCACCTTGTCGGATCTTGCGAAGTTCGGAGGCGGTACGCGTCGTCGCACTGGAAGCCGCCGCGGATGCGATGCCTGTTTCCAGTATAAACCCGTTCGCGGTCCAACTCCGAAGGAACAGCAATGCAAACCCGCCCATACCGATAACCATGATAGCCATCGCTACAAGCACTTCCACAAGCGTCATGCCCGGCAAGAAAGCGCGACGACCGACCTTGTTTTCTAAGATACGCCATTTCATACTCATTGTGCGACAATGGTCACCGGCTGTTGAGTGAGAACCGTCGATACGGTCACAGTTCCGGTCTTGTTCGCATATCCAGAAGCAGAAACCGCATACTCATACGTCCCGGCCGAGAGTGCCGACAACGCCGCTGGGAAATAGGCCTGACCGGAATTGCCGGTTATCACAGTCGTATCATACCCGAGCGCAACATTCTTCAGCTCAACCGAGGCGCTTGGGACGGGAACGGTCGACGCTCCACTCCCGGAGGTCACGGTGAAGATCACTGATGCGATATCCGATTTCGCAAACACCATTTTCGCCGTCTGATTCGTCCCAGCAACAATGTCAAAGAAATCTGGCTTATCTTTAATTCCAGGATCAACCCGGAGAAACATGTATCCGGAAACAATGTTGGATGGAGCAAGCGTATACCCACCACCCGCACTAGCGGCATACGTCTTTTGCCCGTCTGATCCAGTGGCATTGGAAGCTGAAAAATCATACACCGGCACAAGCGGATTCGTCACCGGCTTTTGGGTACCGATCTGATGGCCACCGGAAATCGTGAATGCGACATTTGGGATGGCGGTACCGAACATGTCTTCACTCCGAATGGTGATATCAGAGGTTTGGTCCATAAAAAGCGATTTCATATTGACCGCACCGGCGACTACCGACATGGGAGGATCAAGCGGCGTCAAAGACGACGTAGGGAGATAGGTCCGTACTCCGTAGTATCCGCTCTTGGAAACAGAAATCATATAGTCCGTACCCGGAGGCGAGCCAGGGAAAGATTGGTTCCCGACATCATCCGTCTGCGCCGTAAGATCGATTGCATTCGTTGCGGACACGATATGGACGTTGGCTCCCGAAACACCGGCACCAGCCCCATTCACCACGTTCACGGAAAGCACGCCCGTATTCGACGGCTGTTCCACGCCGTTGGGTGAGAACGTCCCCCATACGATAACAGACTGGCCGTTTTCCGCGCCTGGCCATGTAACCTCTATTCTTGCCTGCTTATAGTCAGTCGGGATAGCATCATGATTCGAACCAGTCCCTGAAGCCGTCCCATCGAACGGGTCATCTACGTACTGCACCATGGTATGCACTGAATACACGGCCCCAGGCTTATCAATCGTTTCCGTCTCGAGGATATCGCCACGCGGAATACCGTAGGACCATCCACCGGAACCATTCGGGTTTTTCGTCCCAATTGAATCGTATGGGAGACTTCGGATTATTTCCATCCGTTCGTCCGCAAGGGTCGTCGCGCCAAGTTTCCTTCTGACATCCATAATTCGTTTCGTCCCGAGTGAAAACAGCTGAGCAAATGTCAACGTTATCACGGAAAAAAGGAACAGGACGAATGCCGCCTCGATCATCGTGAATCCTCGTTGCGAATTCTTGTCCCGGCCCGGCATGATATGTACTCCCCTCATATCCATATCATTGTATGCTCTGAAGGACACTGTACATCGGCGTCAGCATCGCGACCGCAAAAAAACCAACCGCACCGCCGATGATAAGCATAAGGAGAGGTTCGATGATGGAAGACAGATTCTCTGTAATCTGCGTCACTTCACCCTCGTAAAATTCTGCGAGTCGTTCGAGAACGACATCGGTTTTACCGGTCTCCTCGCCGACCTCGATAATCTGTGAGACGAGAGGCGGAAACAGTTCCTCGTGGGAAGCGATAATCTCGCTTAAGTTCCTTCCCTTCTGGACCGCATCAATCGATTCTTTCAATGCGTCCTTGTAATATGTGTTTGCGAGCGTCCTCGCCACGATGGACAGGGCATCCACAACCGATACACCACTCTTGAGGAGCGAGCTGTAGATGCGAGAAAACCGAGCGCAGTTCACCTTGACGACGATACCACCAAAAACGGGAATACGGAGGACGACAAAGTGAAGGATCTGTTTTCCGAACGAGGTCCCAGCAAACAACTTACCTCCAACGGCAATGCCGACAAATAATGCGAGTGAGGCAATCATGTTGTTCCGGAAAAAATCGGACAAGCCGATGATGAACAGTGTCATCGGCGGCAGTTCCGCACCCATGTCCTTGAAAACACCAGCTATCTGCGGGAGGATATAGGTGAGCATGACAAACCCGATGGCAAGCATCGCAAGGAGGATCACGGACGGGTACATGAGTGCTCCTCGGATCTTGCTCTTGAGATCATTTTCCTTCTCCAACTGAAGCGCTAAGATGCCGAGCACCATCTCGAGATTTCCGGATACCTCGCCGACATACACCATGCTGACAAAGAGTTCGCCAAACACGGCCGGATACTGTGCCAGGCTCTCGGAAATTGATTTCCCGGCTTGGATGTCCTCATGAATCTTAATGAGGATTTTCTTAAATGTCTTGTGCCTTGTCTGAAGTGAAAGGCTTTTGATCGCACGGGAGACGGCTAGTCCCGAAGAGATCATCACCGCGAGATTCCTCGAAAAGACCATCTTCTCCTTGAGTGGGACCGTCTGAAACCGATCAAGAAATTTTGTCTGGACGACGGAAGCGTCTTTCTCTTCTTTTACAGACGTAAGCAAAAACCCCTGCGACCGAAGATCGGCGGCAAGAGATCGCTCATCCTTCGCGGAAAGTTCGCCCGACGCTGGTTCGCCCGAGGTTGCGTTCTTCGCGGTATATAGGTATTTCGGCATAGGAAATGATAGTTTCTCTTTCGTTTTCATTATACCACATGAGAAACAAAAACGAGGTAGCGATGACATCGCTTCCTCGTATGAAAAATGAAACCCTCCCGATGAAGTGTCTTCTCTCATCCTCTCAGGCGTATCTCGCCGAGACGCTTGCGGAATTTCTCGTATACCCGCGGGCCATGTGGATCCGGCAGAAAGACGAGCGCCTGGTCCGACGCCTCGATGTGTCCACCCTCGCTTCTCGTCTTCGGATTGCGCATGATTTTTTGCTTCTGCCATTTTCCGAGCCATGATTCGAGCGCATCCAAATCGAATGCCCGTTCGAGCGCGGTCCGGACCGACTTCGCTCCTTCCGAATCGCAGGCGTACCACAGTGGCAACGCCTCCGTCGGGAGAAAATTCGGTTTGATCCGAGCAATCCATCGGTTTTTCAGTTCGAAACGCTGGAACGTCTCACGACCGAAAAGCGGGATAAGGAAGGTATATTCGTTCGCCGAGAACAAATCTTCGGTCGGGATAGCGAGCCGGTCCTCCGTCACGAAATAATTGAGACAAGCCCGATCTTTTGAACGATTCCCATGCCGACGTTTTCCGAGTGCCTGGAGAAGTCCGGTCAGGAGCGTCCGTCCCGTCCAGATCCGACCGGTTTTCAATACGACAAAAAAATCCCAATCACTGTCATGTTTCCCCTTCTTCATGGCAAGGCTTCCCGTAACACCGATCATGCGGATGAACGGCATGAGACGGAGCATCCTGGCCAATCGACGGATACGACGGAGTTTCCCGACGGCGATCTTTTCCGCACCGATACGAAGTGGGATAAGGTGCTCCCGTCCCGGCAGGAAGAAGAATCCGTCTTGGAAAACGACCCGCGATCGGATATCCTTGTCATCAAGAGCGGATACCACATCGCCGAGCGAAACTGGATCAGTCTTCGCGTCGTCCACGTCCTCGACGGTCAGATGTTTCCAGACCTCAAATGCGGTGAGTGGCTGATCGAACGCGTCAAAATATGCGAGCGTGGCGATGATGTTACCGGAGAGGGACATACGCGAAGTCGAAAATAAGTCTGAAAATCTAAAGTGAAAAATCCTGGAACAACCTACAACTGACAACGTACCACTTACAACAATACCAGGGTCAAACGTTAAAATTCAGGCACTGGTTCCCGATTAGGTGGCTGAGATTCCCTCTCTGGTGCTAAGATAAGCACAAAATCGACGTTTTATTTATTATAAAGTAAAAATGCTCAATCCGCAGTCACAAATCCCCCTCGCTCCCCCTTCCCGAAAGGGGGAGACATATCTTTCTTCGCTTGTACTGTAATCGATATCTCCCTTTCGAAAAGGGAGTACCGAGTCTTCGAGGGGAGGGATTTGTGCTTGATCGGTCGAAGTCAACATATCATTTTTAAGAATATGTCGAGTAAAATATCTTTAAGAAAACAACC
>Ga0209697_10001404_pt1 | contig 37246 bp, 17 predicted proteins | sample AliMusrvi5mmetaG_FD_184115 | JGI IMG/M metagenome (GOLD analysis project Ga0209697, IMG submission 184115) | Freshwater lake bacterial and archeal communities from Alinen Mustajarvi, Finland, to study Microbial Dark Matter (Phase II) - Alinen... | ecosystem: Environmental > Aquatic > Freshwater... | reverse complement strand
TACGCGGCTGCTTCGCAAAGTCATCCTCGGCGATATAGAGCAGCTGTTCATCGGGCGAAAAACAAAGCCCGTTGGGATTGACCAAATCGATGTCCATCGGCACCGGTTCCGTTGCGCCCGGATCAAGGCGGAAGATATGATCTCCCGCCTGCTCCTTGGGACGATTGTTGAGGCCGAACGGCGGGTCGGAGAACCAGATCGTGTTGTCTTTCTTGACCACCACATCGTTGGGCGAGTTGAGTTTGCCTCCCTTGTGTTGGTCGGCCAGAACCGTGATCGTCCCGTCGTGTTCCGTGCGGGTGACGCGCCGCGACCCGTGCTCGCAGGTGAGAAGACGCCCCTCGTTATCAACGGTGTTCCCGTTGGCATTATTGGAGGGATCGCGGAACACGCTCAACCCGTCGGCTTTTGTCCAGCGATACATCTTGCTGGCCGGGATGTCGCTATAGACGAACATCTGCTGGCGCGGCAGCCAGACCGGGCCTTCGGTGAATTGCATCCCGGAGGCGATCTGTTCAAATTCAACATTCCGATCCACGATGGCTTCCATCTCGGGATCGATGATTTCAATGGCGGGTGGTGTTTGTTTAGTCATGCTTGTTTTCAATGATGGTTGGTTGCTAAAGTTGTGGCTGGCCGTCCGGCCGGCGCACCGGTTACCGAATACTCTTTCAGCAGGCGGACGTAGGTCCGGTATTGTTCGAGGGAAACCTGCGGCGGCGTCTGGTGATCCGGACTGGGGATGAATCCGCCCTGCTTCATCACCGGCAGCAGGCGCTCGAACTCCCCGCGGACAGCCTCCTCGCCCCGGGTCATCAGCAGTTTCTCGAAATTGCCAAGCATCAGGAAATCCGGCAGCTTCTTGCGGGTCGCCACCACGTCGCTGCCGGCATTGCGCTCCATCGGCAGCAACCCCTCAACGCCGACCTCGGCCAGCCACAAGAGGAGCTCGTTGGCGTCGCCGTCTGAATCGACCAGAACACGGATGCCCAGTTCCTTCATCACCGGGATGACCTTGCGGTAGTAGGGTGCCAGGAACTCGTCGAAGAGTGCCTTCGAAATCATCGGTCCACTGTTGTAGGACATGTCCTCGCCGATGGTCAGGAATACCGGTTTGCTGACCTCGCAGGCCCGGCGGAGAATGCGAATGATGAACTCGGCGTTCTCGCGGTTGATGCGATGCATCAGATCGGGATAGTCGTAAAAGGCATAGAAGTGTTTCTCGTCGCCAAACAGGACGCGCGGTAGCGCAAAGAAGCCGTAGAAACTGTACCACAGCAGGGAATCGCCGCGATCCTGACTGGCCTGGCACTTGGCGAGGCGATCGAAGAGGAATTGATACTTGGCGTTGCTGGGGAACAAATCACCATGGACGGCGTTGTAATCCGCCTCGTCAGTGATGATACCGGCGCCATGGCTGGCCGCAGGGCGCGCCCACGAGGCCCAGAAGCACTGGTGATGGTACAGATCAAGGCCGAAGTGGCGAGAAATCTCCAAGTAAAGGTCGTCGTCCCGGTTCTTGGCATCCGAGTAGGTGCGCGACAACGGCAGCCCCTCCTGCTCCCATCGCGCGATGGTCAGGTCCCACCAGGTTGCCCATTCCACCATGGGCAGCCGATCCACCGGCTTGAAGTCCATCAGAGCGCGAAAGCGTTCCGTATGAGTCATTGCTTCTCGTTTCATAATTTAGCCTTTCTTGTTATTGCTGTTTCAAAGTTCAACTTGGGTTACTTGTTTGCGGATGCGGCGGTGGCGGGGGCGTCGGGCACTTTCAAGTCGCCGGTGGCATACAGCAGGCCGTCGAGATACGCCTGCGCGATGCAAGGCACTCCGAAATTCTCCTCGTAGTGGCCCAGGGCACTGTAGTAAACGCGCCCCTTGCCGTAGCTCTTGATCCAGACAGTGGACGTCGCGAACTCCTTGCTGCGTTCCACGCTCTTCGGGTTAAAGGTCACGTTCGGCTTTTTATCCGTATCATACCCGATGAGGGCTCGCGAGCTATCCATGCTCGCGGTTGGCAGCCAAAAGGAATACAACTCGACGCATTTCAGCCCACCGTTTAGCGCATCGCGAAACGCGAAGGTCAGGGGATTATTCGGTTCCAGAATCTTTAAGGGAGCCGGGCAATATCCGTATGGACCCTTATTTGTCCCGTCCGTCAAAGGATGGCACTGCCCATCAACCGCTCCGCCAAGCATCACGGCAAATTCCATCTTGTCCGTGTTCTGACCCGACATAATCGGCATCACCGCAATGCCATGGACGCCGACTAAACCGCCCCCGTTCTTCACATAAGCCGGCAGCAATTCATTGTAGAGAGGATTCCAAATAGCGAACTCCTTTGCGCGCAGCTTAGCGATATCTTCCTGCGATGCCGTGTCCGCTTTTGGACGGCTTTGTGATCCATACTTGCCCGACCGATAGGCTACCATGATGTTGTCGAGCACGACCGCATCAAATCCCGCCAGCATCTTGGCGTCAATGCCATCGGGCTTATAGACTTCCGTGATTTCAAAGGTGCCGTATTTCTTCGCCGCCTCGCGCAAGAAAATGAGACAGCCGGCGGCGCCAGGCGTGTGGTAAAACGCCCACGTCCTGTAGGTCAGCACGAGAATCTTCCGCTTCCTGGCAACCGGCACGGACAATTTCTCCGGCAATGCCGCGACGATCGAGTCGTAGATTCCCTGAAACTTGGCGCTCTTGGCTTTCAATTGCTCCGGGGTTTCATTGCCCTTGTATTCCTGACCTCCGACCCCCTGGCAGCTCGCCAGATATTCAGCGGTGGGAATGTGCGCGGGTTCAAGATACGGACGCAGCAACGAGCGCTCCTCTTTGGCTTCGTCCTCGTCATAGACTAGGGGCGCATAATCGGATTCCTCCGCTCGCAGCGCGGGCGCGTGAACCAGGCCCCATGCCAGCGTGAGGGTTAAACTGGCGAACAGGATGGTGTTTTTCATGATGTGGTTCTTTCGTTGTTTGGTTTTGTTGCTTTCGGAACTATTTCGCCGGCTCGGTCACGGGGAATTTCACGCGCGGCCAGATCGCAATCCAAAACGGAGAGACGCCCATATGATCGCGTATGAGGCTGCGTTGTCCGTCCGGAGTATATTTATACAGCAATCCCAGTTTTCCGTCTCGATGAGGATCCGCCTGCCAGATGTTGCCTTTTGAATCAATGGTGATGCCCACGGGATGAACAAACCCATGCCCCGGCGCCATTCTCGCGATCATTCTCCCGTCCGGGGTTACTTTTGAGATTTCCCATCCAAACACATAAAAATCGCCGTGGGCGTCCATGACCGTCATGCGCTGCCAATACGTCGATGCCTTCTCGCACATTTGCGTCTTTTTCCCGGTGGCATCATATTTGAAAAAGGGTCCGCCTAACCGCTGCGGATACACATTGCCATTTCTGTCGTAACTTATGCCATAGCAAATCAGCGCGTCATCCAGCACCGTCACACTGCCTTCCGGAGGGATGGTGTATTTGTCATAATTCGGTTTGCCTGCGGCATCTTTTTCATATTCGATTTTGATGGGCAGCTTTTCCGGCACGAGGTATTTCGCGTTTACCCTGAATAATTTTCCACATGGAACGGGACCCTTATCGGTACTTTTATACGTGTATTCACCCAGGATCAGATTGTCATTGCTGTCCACGGTCATGCCGAAGCCGTTGCCCAGACCCGTCACGACCAGCGTGACCTTTTTGTCAGGCGTGATCTTGATAACATTTGCACCAAGTATTGAAAACAGGTTCCCGTGGCTGTCAAATTCACAGCCCATGCCGATCCCCACTTTTAGTGGATTTTCTTCTCTCTTGATAAAGCATTCGTAACTGCCGTCAGCGGTGTTGATCTTGTGGATTCCCCCGGTCAACAGATCGCCGATATATAAGTATTCGGTTTCGCCGCCGCTGACGGCGGGCGTCGGCTTCACTGGTTGCGCGGCGGGCGCGGGAACGGACGCCTTCGATGGCGCGGCACTCGCCACCACCGGCGGTTTCGCTGGCGCGGTTTGGGCGCTGTTCGTGGGAATATCGCCGGTCACGACGCAGCGGAACCCGGTATCCATTCCCGGCCAGTCCGAGCCAATGCCCATGGGAAAATCTCGATTGACCGTCTGAAACACCTTCGGGGCGCAGAGTGCCCACGACCCACCACGCGTCACCTTGCCTAGGACATCGGCCTGAACCCCCTTGGGAGTTTTTTCTGTTTTCGAGTTCGGCAGGATGAACCCGGTCTGTGGTGGTCCCTTCGGATTGGTTGTCTCCGCGAGGGAATACCAATCCTTCATGAAAAAGTCATCGCAGATTTGCCAGACGTTGCCCGCCATGTCCATCGCCCCGTAGGGACTGACGTTCTTCGGGCAGGAACCGACCGGCCGGGTCCCCTTCGCATCGCAAAATACCGTGCCGGAATGCACGCAGGCGTCCGGGTCCCAGTCGTTGCCCCAGGGATACAGGCGCTCATCCGTCCCGCGTGCCGCCTTTTCCCACTGCGCCTCGGTCGGCAGCGCCGCTCCCGCCCATCGGGCATAATCTGCGGCTTGGTACGCATTCACGTTCACCATCGGATGGTCGTCCTGCCAGCCCCACAGCGGTTCCGGCGGCATCTTGCCGGTGATATAAAAAGTTGGCTTCCGATCCTTGTTCGCTTCGAGGTATTTTTTGTATTGCTTGACGGTGACGGGATATTTGTAAATCCAATAGCCGTCGAGTGTCACTTCATGTTTCGGAGTGTTGAGCTGCTCGCGCTGCTCCTGGTCCATGGGCATGGGGTCCATCCCCATCTTGAACGGCCCCGCAGGCACCAGGACCATTTCAGCGCCGTCCTTGGGGTTGATTTTGGTCTGGAAGGCGTCTGCCGCCCGGCAGGTTGCGTTGAGTAATCCGGCCAATCCGGCGATGCCGAGAATGGCCAGCAGTTTTGTTGTTGTTTTCATGGGGGATTGCAGCAGAACGCTCTGCAAGGAAGACTCTGATCCGCCTTGCCGAGAAAAAATCTCCCCTTGAAGCGATGGGCGCAAGACCCAAGAAAAGCAAACGTTTGCTTTCGCAAGCGCCCGGAATGCACACCAGGGATGAGTTTCACCCTCGATCCGAGGTTTCCCTGCATGCCCCGCGGATCGCGTCACAAGGCGAGCTACGGACATGGCGGGGTGGCACCGGGAAGGATCCCTCTCCGGTTTTAACCCGAAAACGGCGATTGAGAAATTCTTTCAGAATGGAAAGCCCGGCCTCGGACGCTTCGCGTCCTGCGTTGCAACCTCTACAAGAATCGCCGTTTTCGGGTTGAACCGCCGAAAAGCGCTCCCATTTCAAATCGGGATTAACTATGGTTCCAACTCGACCCGCAGCGGCATTTCGTTGAAATTCGCGCCCATGTTTTGCAGCAGGGTGCGCAGCAGGTTATCACGTTTGCGAACACTCTCGAGAGTCAGGTCCTCGTCCGAGGCCCGCAGTTGATCGAGCACGATGCCACCTTTGCCTTGCGGGTATTTGACCAGGCCGCCCACGCTGAGAAGCGGCTTGACCTTGTCTTGGAACGCCTGGTCGCGATCCACCGTCAGCCAGATTTCGTCCACGCCAATCACGCCGGGATCAAAGGCATTGTCCCATGTGTCGATGCTCATGGTGATGGTCTTTGCCGTGTGCGGCGCGAAGCTGAACGAATGGTAGCCACCGCCGGGGGGCATGGTGAGAACCTCCGGGTTACTCTTGTCGCCATCGAAGGTGAGGGTCACTCTGGTGGGATGACAATAGATCTCCGAGTCGAGGGCGAAGCCGTTGATCTTTTCCGGGCGCGGCAGTTCCATTGGCCAGGAAGTGACAGCCCCCTTGTTTTTCTCGATGGCAAAGGCATAACACCACCAATCGCTTGAGAGCAGACCGTTGGCGAGGTTGCCGGGCCAGTGGTTCGAGGCCGAACCGGAAGCGCCCCCCATCGCTCCCGACGTGTGGGGGGCTGTCGCCGTGTAGCCCCAATACGACGGCGGCGGCAGCTTGAGAAACTGCGTCATATCGTCGAGATCGACCACGTAATTAAAGGCGGTCGGGCTGGGCAGATAGACCTTGGTATAACCTTGGTAGGTCAGGTCCATGAGCAAATCCGAAGTCAGACGCACGTCGGATTGCGAGAGTCCGGCCATGAACGGGTCTTTTGCGCCCTGCCCCAGGCCGTAGGTTCCCAACCCGTAGGGACGCATGATCTGATCGACCCCGGTGAGTTGGTTGAAGGATTGCAGGCCATCCGGGGTGACGCCGCACAGCACCAACCAGCCGCCCGCGTCGGTAAATTGCTTGACCTGTTGCTGATGCGCGGCCAGCGCCTCGAGGTTCGCCGGGCTGCCTTCAACGACGGCGATGCCGCTGCCCGCTTTGGCCAGTGCATCGAGCGGATCCGTGGCGGTCTGGCTTTGCAGTCCCAGACGGGCTAGCAACGCCGGGTGCGGATTCCCAGCGCCGAACGCCAGCGCCGCCGGTTTGCTTGCCGGCGCCTGCCACGCAGCCGCATAGTTCAACAGGTTATCAAAAAGACGCCCGGCCACCGGGTCGCTGTTCAGTTTGCCGTTGAGCGCAAACTGTGACAGCAAGAGGAGACCGTCGCCCGCCCACACCTGGACCAGCGGGGTAAACGCCAGAATCGCATCGGCCTGCGCCAGACATTGCGCGCCATAGGTCGGCTTTTTGTAAATGTTGCGGTAAACATTATGATCGCCGGTCCAAGTAAAGAAATCCCGGTCTTGCAATCCGGCAAACACCGGATGATCCGCCGAAAGCGCGAAGGCCACTTGGCCCGAGCGCGATGTGGGGGTCAAATCCGACGGCGCTGACGCTCCCTGCAGCGGATGGTCCTGGTCGAGAACGATGACGCGCACACCCCGCGAAACCAGCGCCTGCCAAGCGGACGAAGTAGCCTGTTCGTCGGACACGGCGTTCGAACCGACCAGCAGCACCTTGATGCCGTCGGGGAGTTTCTCGATGCCTTTAACCGCCGTGAACGGTATGGCGCGCGAATTCAGTCGTTGCGCCGCCTGTCCACTCGGATCCCAGACCGCGAGTTCGTCTCCAGCCAAGGCCGGCTTCGGCGTGGCGGCATTCGCAAGGATATCCACGCGCTTGGTGTCCTGGAAGACAGGCTTCCCATTCCGCTCGCACGAGAGCCGCAGTTCGCCGATGCGACGGACGGGCGACGCAGGCAGTTTCAAGGCGAGGTTCACGTCGGCAAAACCGCCGGCTGGAACTTTGAGTGTCTTTTTGCCGGACTGCGTCGGCACCGCCTTCGCTCCGGGGAAATTCGGCCAGGACAACTGCCACGAGCAAGTAATGGGGGCGGCATCATGCGTATCGTTAAACAAGCGGATGTGCCGGGGCGCGCTGCGTCCCCCTGCGAAGGTCCAATTCCATTCGCGCACAAAGGCCGCGACGGGGCTCCAATCGAGATAATGATCCTGAACGCGGGACCGGGCGAAGTCGTAACGAACTGCGCTCAGTCCCAGCCAGCGTTCTCCCTCGGTGAGGATGCGGGCCAGCGTTGTTTCGGCTGGGAGGCTCGTCCAATGCCCTTGCGATGCATTGACCGCATCGCCGCCGATGGCCGCGAAACGTTCGGGGATCCAGGAAACATTGCGGGGCACCCACGAATAACCGGTTTGGTAAGGCCACATGCGAGTCCGCTTGTCGTCGTCGGGGTTGTGGATTTTAAAACGGCCATCCGCATAACCGTAGGGAAACTGCTCCTCCGCCAGGAGGACCGGACGGGACGAAAGATCGAAGTGGAACGGCAGCGTCTTGTTTGGAACCAAGGCGGACTTGAACGTGTAAGCCTCGTCGGGGAATTCGCGGATATTGGTGGCGTCCTGATTAAATTCGTGCGCGGTTACGGGCAACGAATTGTCGGAGAGCGCATCGCAACCGAGGACGGTTACAGGCCGGGTGGGATCGAGTTTCCTGACTGCGGCTGCGCCGGCCCGATACCGCGACTCGATTTCAGCCAGTCCCCAGGTGTCCTTGGGGCCTCTGTCGAAATAGGTAAAATGATCCAGAGTCCAAAGGAAAACGCTGGGATGGTTGCGCTCGGCCTTCACGCGAGCGGCCCACTGCGCCTCGACCACTTCCATTAATCCGGGATGCCCGAAGTTAAAGTAATCGCCCACCCGCAGCATCGACGAAGCGGTGCGCATCACGGGAATACCGTTGGCGTCAAACCAATCGAGCGCCTTCTCCGGCCGCATTCCGGCCCAGCCCGTGGGATGATAAAAATCGAACATGGTCTGCCCGTGGGAGCGCCACTTGGCCAGCACCTGGTCGGGAGTCTGGTATTTCAAATCCCCCTCGCCGACGGTGTCCGAGCGCAGATGCATCGGGACGCCGTTCAGCAGAAGTTTGTTCCCGGAAATCGACCACTCGCGAAACCCGAAGCGCGTGCGTTTCACGTCCACGGCGCGACCATCCATGACCAGCGTCGTGACAGCTTCATAGAGGTTGCCCTCGTATGGCCACCACAACACCGGATCCTTCCAGGCCTCGAACACATCGCCGGCGAGGGTGGAATGGGCGACCACCTGAAGCGTTTTGGGAGCAAAGGTTTTCACTTCTTTTCCGGTGACGGTGCCATCAGGAGCCACGGCATAAATCGCGGTTTGGATCGTGGCGTCAGCCGGATTTTCCGCGGGATTATTCACCGTCACCCGCAACCCCAAACCGTGCCGCGCCACCGATGGCTGGGCGAAGACATCGCCGATAAAGCACGGGCCGGTTTGCACCAGCGAAACGCTATCGAGCAAGCCGCTTTGGATCGTTTCGTAAACCGGATAATCATATTTGTTGCCCGTGGCGTGAAACATGCCCGAAGGGATACCCATGTTCGGGGCGAGCGAGGCACCCGGATCAGAGCTGTTCACACTGGCGCGCATCGCATACATCCAATCCTTGAACCCGATCCAAACCTCGTTGATTTGCCCCGGTTTGACCGCGGCGGTGACATCGCAACTCCACGGGACAAATGGCGCGGGCGAAGCGGCCATGAATTGGCCATTGACGAAAACCGACGCGATCATGGAGGTGTTCTTGAAATCGAGCAGGTAGCGCTGTCCCGGTCGCGCGGCCGGTATGTCAACGCGGGCGCGGTAAAAGAACCGATGGCATTCGCGCAAGTCCGGGCGCGTCTCGTTGCGGTCGCCCGGAACATCGATGCCGCGCCAGTATAACGCCGAGGCGTCGGGCGCTTCGCGAACCGGTTGTTTGCGGGTTCCCTCGGTGCCGCCCTCGTCGTAGCGCCCGAACATCCAGAGGCCGTCCAGCTTGGTGACGGCCCGCTCGCCGGACTCCGGCAAAACCGGGACTTGAAATACTTGGGCCGCCGCTTTGATATCCAAATCGGTCTGCCATTTCTGACCCGGCCTGTATTTGGAATTGGGCAGGAATGGTTTTTGCGACAACACGATGGCATCCGACACATAGAGCAGGTGGGCGGTGGCCAGCCCCCCGTTTCCAGCGAAGCCCTCGCCCCCCTTTTTGAGTTCTTCCGGCGACCAGATGGCAAGATGGTGACGCGGGTCGGCATTGCCGAAGTTGGGAATGGCGTTGATGTGCAGGGTGTGTCTGCCCTCGGTCAAGTCCTGAATGCCGAGTTTGGTCCATGCAATGTCGGCCCACTCACCGAGGTTGTAGTTATCGACAAATGGGATTTCGCGGTTGACCAAATGCCACTCTCCCTCGTCCACGCGCCAGCGGAAATCGGTGCGGGAAACCTGAAACCCGAGACGGTCCCAGATCTCGTAGCTGCCGGGTGACAGAACGTTGAAGTCATAGTTCACCGTGATGCCATCCTTGGACGGGATTTTTTTTGGAATATCGTCGCCGGAGGCATCCACGCCGATGTAAAGGTGCAAACCGTTGGACATCATCTCGGGATGGGCGCTCGGTTGCCGCTCGTAATGGCCGTCGCACGAGCTTGGATTTTCGCTTTCGATCCAGAGGAATCCTGTCGCCGCAACAGCTCCGAAGGACGCGCCCTGCGCCTTGAGCAACGCATGCAAAACGTTCGCTTTTTGCGAATGAAACTGGAGGTCCTCGTCGGCTTGAACGTTGAGCAGATTGAGCGCAATCTCGCCCGCGCCCCGGGGATAGCGCACCAACCCGCCCACGTTGAACAGCGGGACGACCTGTTGATCAAAGTCGGGAGCGCGCTTCGCGAAGAGTTGGATTTGGTCGATGCCGACGATGTTCTTTTTGTTACCGGGATCGTCCCAATCGACGATGTCGATCTTGATATTCGTGGCGGGATGTGCCGCAAAGGTAAAGTTCTGGGCTTCGTGGACCGGTTTAAGCTCAAAGGTCTCGGTCGCTTGATCGCCGTCAAACGTCAGTTTCACATGCCGGATTATGCGGTAAGTCGTGCTGGGAGTGATCGAAAATCCGGTGATCGTCTCGCTGCGCGGGAGCACGATGCTCCAGGACGTGCGTTCCCCCTTGAACACGCGGATCGAAAATGAGTTCTGCCACACCGTGTTGTCGAGACCGTTGACCATGTGGCGCGGCCAGTGGTCGAACTCGGTCGTTGCCGATGGGTCCCAGTAGTCGGTGCCAGGCCATGCGGCGAACGGCGCCACGTCATGCAGATCAACCGCTCCAGTGAAGGCCGGCGGGCTTGTCCTGTCCGCGAGGATCTTATCCGCATCCAACAGACCGGCTTGAGTCCCCGCCGGAGTGAGCGACAGACCCTCATATTCCACAGGTCGCAGCAGGTGCTTCACCCCAACCAACTGGTTGAACGACTCCAGACCCGCGGCCGTCAGACCCCAGATATTGAGATGCCCGCCCGCCTTGAGAAAGGCCTCGACTTCCTGCCGGTGCGCGGCCAGCGCCGCGAGGTTGGCCGGGGAGCCATCGATGATCGCAATCTTTGCTCCCGCCAGCACGGCGACTGGATCCTCTTGGGCGGATGCGCTGATGCCAATATCGTTCAGCATCTGGAGCCGCGGGTCGCCTGCGGGAATAACGATGGCGACTGCCGTCACGTTTTTTGCGTCAGGACCGGCACCGGCGACGGCAGACATGGCAAGTGGGCATGCCGGTAAGATCAGCGAAACGCCAATCGACAGTTTTAGCAAAGAAGAATGGATCATGTTAATGGTGGCACTGAGAATCAGGATGCGTGTTTGTGGCTTGACCGGGCTCGGCCCGGTATTCTGCCAGGTTTGATCCGTGGCCGCCGCGCGACGGCGGTTGATCTTGCGGGCGCGATGCTGTCGCCCGGCAGGAATCGCGAGGGAACGCGCTCGACATACCCCGCCTTCTCCGCAATCAGCTTGCGGTCGAGGGTCATCCGGAAAGCCAAATCCGAGGCCCTGCGGCCCATCTCGTGTGTTTCCATGCTCACGACCGACATCGAGGGATGCGCGAAATTCGCGTAATGCCCGTCGTAGCCGACTACCGAAACGTCGTCGGGAATGCGCAGGCCGCGTTCCTGCAGGGCGGCATAAATACCGATCCCCATCGGCTCGTTGAAGGCCATCACCGCAGTGGGCGGACGGTGGCTCCCGAGATAGCGGGAAAATTGTTCTTTGCACCCGGCGATCATCTCGTTCTGGCCGGATGGCGAGAAGGGGCGGTCAACGGTCAAGGCGATCTCCTCGCCGCGCAGGTTGAGTTCGGAGGTTGCAGCCTCAAAAGCCTCGCGTCGATCCGGCACCAGCAACCTGCCTGCGGTGACGCATCCGACCCAGAGGATTCTCGTGTGTCCGAGCGCCGCCAACTGCCGCACGGCTTCGTGGATTCCGGGGGCCGCATCGGCATACAGGCGCGGAAAAGGGGCGGGCTCCAAAGGGCCGCCGGCGATGACGACCGGCTGGCTGGTTCCCGACAATTCGGGGATCCGGCGGGCATAAGGTGTGCCCAGCAGGATGAGGCTGTCCACCTGGCGGTTTTTCAGGAGCTGCTTCCCGCGTTCGACCTCGTCGCCCGCCACGCCTTTGCCGACAATCAGCAGATCGTTGTCGAGCAGGCGGGCGCAGGCTTTGATGCCGGCCAGGATATCGACGAAGATACCGGCATTGAACGACCCGTCATCGAACAGGACCGCCTGGACGTTGGACCGTCCGCTGCGGAGCGCCTGGGCGTGGTAATTGGCCTTGTAATCGAGCTGGCGGCAAATCCGCTCGATCTCGCGCCGTTTTTTATCGCTCACGCGAACCCCGTTATTGGCTTTGTTGACCACCATCGAGACCACCGAGACCGCGCAGCCGGCTTGTCGCGCGATATCCTTCAGCGAGCACTGCTTTTTCACGGGGCTAATTTTGCTTTTTTGCATGGGGGGAGGGTTCAAGCCGAAAACGGCGTTTCTTGTAGAGGTTGCAACGCAGGACGCGAAGCGGCCGAGGCCGGGCTTTCCATTCTGAAAGAATTTCTCAATCGCCGTTTTCGGGTTCAAATCCGTTTTTCCGATGAATGGATGTAACATTACATCTTCGCCTCGGATATTCAAGCGATTTGTTGAGATATTTCCCTTGTTGCGGCGGGAGATTCCGCTTCCCGCCAGACCCCGTGGCGTGCGGAGGCGCGAGCCGACGCGAGAATGGGGATACGCGTGAATTTTTTGAGGGTGATATATTGGATATCCGCGGGGGATGGGACCGCTATTAGCGTTTTTCTATCACATAGTAGCAGGCATCAGGCGAGAGACGGATCGAGCCCGCCGGGCCCGATTGCTTCACGGGGTAACCGTTCAGATCGAGTTCCGTGACACGGAGTTTGGAGGCGTCGGCCCGGTTGATTGAGACCGAGCCTTCGATATTCCGGACGAGCATCGGAGGTCCCCCGATGCGGGTGATTTTCTCGGCTTCGACCTCCGGCCCGGCACCACCGAGTTTGCCGCGCGCCGGTTCTGTCTGCCATCCCGCCGCCTTTTCCTCGGTCATGACCTGCAAGAGCATCCGGGAGGATTTCGCCAGCGGCTTGTCGTCGAGGCTCACCAGCACGATCGCGGCGTATTCGTTGCGGACGTCAAACGTCGCGTCGGCGGTGCGGACCGGCCCGCCCAATCCGCCGAGGAAACCGGCCGCGCCCTGGGCCTTGGCGGCGTCGATCACCAGCAATCCCCGTCCGTAGTCCAGCGTCAGTTCTCCGGTCGCGCTATGCACGATCTTGCGGCCTCGGTCGATCCGCGCAGACAACTGCGGCATTGATTTTGTTTTGCCGGGGTCACCGCCAATCGTCTGGACGGCGCGCCCGACAAAAAATGCCAGCGGATCGATCGTTGGCGGCACCTCGTCACGCGACGCCTGCGGGCCGTAATCCGAGGCCCGGTAGGTATCGAACGACTTGGGCAGCTCAGCGCCGCCTTTGAAACGGTAAAGGTCCTCCAGTTTCAGCGCCTCATTCACCACGACCGGACCTTCATGAACATATCCGCGCCGGAAGATCAGTGACGCCGCGGGATACTGCCCCATCGTCACCGGTGTCTGAATCGGCCAGGCCGTCGGGATCAGGTTCCAATCGTCGCTTGGATCAAGTTGGAACGGGAACATGCCGGCGATCCCCTGCAACGAACCATACGCTGCCATCAGCAACGGTTCCTCCGTGCGGAACCGGTTGGGCATCGTGTACCCGCCCTCGGTGATGAAGTGCGGGTGGCCGGCGTACTGCATGTGCGTGGCGATCGCCTGCACCGGGTTCCGGAGCAGTGACATGTCCTGGTAAAGGTCGCCGACGGTCCACGGGAAAAATTTTTCGCGGCGGTGGGGTGCGCTGAAATAGGTGTTGCGGGCGGTGATATCCAGGGTTTGGTTGGCGTAGTAATCGAGCGGGCCAAGGACGCGCGGGTCGCTCTGGGTCCAGGTCGTGGCAACCATCAGCCCTTTATAACCGGTCTCGCTCTTCAACCACCGCTTCATCCCAACATCAAACGCCGCCTCATCCTCGGTCATGAACCGGACCTGGTCGGACGCCCGTTTCGAGTTGCGTTGTTTGACCATCCAATCCGTGCCGCCCAGCAATCCGGCTGGATAAAGCGAGACGCGGCCCTGGCCGGTGAGGCTGGGCTGTTTGGGCGCGGGGCCTTCGTCTCCCCAGGCGGCGAGCGCCTTATCCGGCGAGCCGTACCGCTTGGTCAGCCATGCGCCGAATTTCCTTTCCAGAAAAGGCAGCGCAACCGGGTTGATCCGGGCCGGATCGAAGGTCCAGAAGAAATAGTTATCCTCGTCCACCAGCTCGATATAGGCCACCGCCGGATCGTGCGCCAGCGACAGGCCGGTGTAGGGATTCTTAGTGCCGATAAGTGTCCGGGCCCAACTGCGGTATAATTCCAGCATCGGCGGGTAGAACAGGTGCAGCGCAAACGGCGCGTCGCCGGTTTGAAACCCCTCCAGCTTCCAGGACGGCTGAACCCGATCCACAGCCAGGCAATACCAGTTCAGCCCGCTGTAAATGCCGTTTTTCTTCAATGCCGCGACGAAATAGTGGATGTTGTCGGTCTGCGGGCCCGGGGTCGTCTCGTAAAAGGGCCCAGCGTGCAGGCGGACCATGTTGACGCCCATCTTAGCCAGCCGCCGGGCCAGTTGGTCGATCTGCGGGCGCGGAAGATTCCATGCCGCTTCGCAGGCGGTGACACCCCAGAACCGCACCTCTTCGCCGGTCTTTTCGAACACGAGCTTGTCTCCGCGCCGAGCGACCCGGCCTTTCGCGCCGGCCGGCCCGGGATCAAGGCCGCTCATGTCCATCGGCGAGGCGGACAGCGGATCCGGCGGCGGCGCGAAGTTGAACCAGCCCCGCGGTGCCGGTTCAAACGGCTCGTCCGGCTTCAGTTTTCCCCGCGGATGGAACGGCCCCGCGTGCAACACAAAGCAGTCAATGCCCGCCAGCGGGGTCTGTCCGGCCGTCATGCGGATTGCGAAGCGATGCGGCCCCTTGCCCGGGCGCGCGTCGCCCAGTTTCAACCAGTTCGCGGTCATGTAGCGGCCGTTGGCGGTGATATCCAACGGGATGCTGTCGCGCATCGGCCTCCCGGACGGATAGGGTTGCCACGGCCCGTTGTCGAACCGCCATTCAAAAGCCCCGTGATCTCCAAACTTACGGACCCACAACTCGTAATTCCCGTCGGCAGGAACAGTCACGGCATAAACGGCGCCGGGCGTGCCCGGGGTGCGATCATCCCAGGTCAGCCAGTCGCCGCCGGAGAGAATGCTTCGCTCCTGGTCGTTCGCGGGGGCATACGGGCCGCACGGTTTCAGTTCTCCCGACTCCGGATATTCCGCCTCCCACCAGACATAATCAGCCGGGCCAGATGCGAACAGCGACAGGAGGCCGACAAATAGAGAGGCCAGCACAACAACGAATACGGTTTTTTTCATCGGTTTTATGGTTCTGTTGCTTAGCCCGCATATCTCACACTATGCAGCGTGGGGACGCAAACGTCTGGGATCGGAGCGCACCCTTCTCGGGTGCTGGCGACAGCGGCTTGCTGCCGCGAACTTCCTGCGTTTGGGAAGGGAAGCCTGTTTCGGCGAGGACGCCGAAACCCGCACCCGAGACGGGCGCGCTCCCCGGAACACTCCGCTCGGCGCTTTCTCTGGAGTGTGAGATATGCAGCTCAGGGGGTTTCTGCAAGAATATGCACGCTCCCTCGCATTAACGTATCCGTCTGCGCTCATGGTTTTCGCCCCAGGCAGGCCACCGCGCCGTTGCTTAGGGAAACGAAGATTTGGTTGTGCGCGATCGCGATCCCTTGGTGGATGACCGGGGCGGGGAGCGCGGTTTGAGAAAGGATTGATCCGTCGGCCGGGTTCACCAGTTGAACATAGCCGCTGACATGATCATTTTGGATATTTTTACCGGCATAGACTAGGGCGTTTGGGGTCATCGCCAGAGCAAGCGGCCTCGTTTCATTGGATGTTGTTTTCCATAAGTAGGTTTCAGGTTTCTTGAGGGTTTCGGATGTTGCCTCTTGAGCCGCCTCTTTGTTTATGGCGAAGTCGGGGCCAAACATTGTTTCGGCATTGCACAGCCGCAAATTGGCCCTGAGATTCGGGCCGAAAATGTATCCGCCGGAGCGGCGCTGATATGTTTTCGTCCAGCCTTCATCCATCAATCCTTCCAGACCGCTGCCTTTTCTCTGGGGCATTGGTTGGGGCCACTTTGCTTGGGGCCATGTTCCTTCGCCGGTTTTGGGATCGAGTCGGCAATCGCGCAGGAGAACGCCGCCATCGACAAATTCGAGAAGATCATTGCTGCGGACAAAGCCTTCGCCGATGCGCCGGGCCCAGAGTTGTTCTCCGGTTTTGGCATCGACAGCGAGAACGGCCAGGCCGCCGTCCGTTTCCGAGTTGAGTCCGGCGGTGGCGTAAATGACGCCGTCATGCGCGAGCACGGAACCGAGCGCAGGCCAGGCTGATTCGACCTGGCCAAATGCGACGAGGCGTCTTTCCAAAGGGGCCGCGCGCAAACGCCAGGCGAGTTTGCCCGAGGCAAGATCAAGAGCGTAAAGCCAGCCGTTGCGGCTCCCAAAAAAACAGCGCCCGCGATAAAGGGTCGGCGAGGAATCGATTCTCGCCCCGGCGTCGAATTTCCAGAGAACAGTCCCGCTTTCCGCATCCAGAGCAATGACCCGCCCTTCCTCGATGGCCGCAGTGACAACCGTTTTGCCCGCAACCACCGGCGCGGTGAGCGTCGAACGCAGCCGGGAAGCCCAAGCGGTCGCCAGCGGTCCGGACGGTTCGGCGGCGACCGGTTTTTGCCAGCGAACGGTCAATTCGCCGGGGAGCTGTGCGGGAGAAATCGAGTCGCGCGTTTCATCATGCAAAAACATCGGCCAATCGCCCGTGCCGTCAGTTTCGGCCATCGCGGCGGAAAATGCCGGACCCTTTTCCAGCGGGCGCGCGGCTTGAAACTCCGCATCAGCCGGGATGGCCGGCACGGAACCAAAGCCGATCACGCCCGGCAGGCAATCGGGGGTGCAACAGCAGTTGTTCTGGGCGACATAAAACATGCCGTTGGCCGGGACAAGCCCTTGCACGCACTGACCGCGCAGCGCATTGTATGATATTTGTTTATACACCTGGTCGCCGGGTTGCCGCATGGAAATCGCCATCCCGCGTCCGTTGATAACCATTCGCCCATCGTCAATAACCGTGGTGGGAACGCACATGCCGACCCCGACTCGTGGCAGGTTTGTTAGCGGCTTGCCTGTTTTGCAGTCAAACGCAAGCCCCTGCATCCAGAGCGCTCCCTGAACCGAGACGATTTGAATGCTGATTCCGGGGAGGGATGCTGGCAACTGGGTCTGCTCCCACAGTTTGTGTCCGTCAGCAGCGGAAAAAATGGCGACGGCGCCCTCAGGTTTTTTGGGGTCGCCGCCGGGTATCACATGGCAGACCGCCACGATACCGTCCGCAGCCAAGCAGAGACTGGGTTGCTGGCCATTTGCAAATTCCGCAGCTCCAACCTTCCAAAGTTCCTTGCCCGTATTCAAATTGACCGCTTCCAGTTCGGGAGCGTCCGATTCGGCGGTTCCGGATTTGAGCAGAAACGCGGTCCCTTTGTCCGCGAGCAAATCCTGCACGGCGACCGGTTTTTCCCAGAGTGGCTTGCCGGTTTTCGCCTCGAATGCCTGCGCGGAACCTTGGTGGGATTTCGGCTGCCAAAACGACCAAAGGCCGCTGCAAAACATGTCAGCCCACCCGGCTGAAACCAAGACGCCGTCCGACAGGACCAGGCGGACGGTCGGAAAGTTTACCGGCATGGTTCGCAAGATTTTTCCGGTGACGATATCGGCGGCGATCAGCCCGTTCTTGGTGTAGGTGTAAACGCAGGTTCCATCCGTGACCAGCGGTCCGGAGTTGCGAATATTTACAGCCAGCGCCTGGGCGTCGATACCGCAGTTGATTTTCCAGAGCGGCAGCCCGTTGAAGGCATCATGGGCGGTCAGCCAGAGATCGGATTTAAAGGAAGAGCGCGCGGGGTCGAGGTTTTCGAACTCGGTTGGGCTGAGGGTAAAACAACGATTGCCGGCCGTGACCATCGCCCGGCAGGAGGCCCAGCCGTAGTTGATAAAATTCATCGGGATATCGTCCAGCCAGCGAACTCCGGCAGGGAAATTTGCCAGCGAATCATGGGAAATCCGGTTCGCGCCCGCGTTGGCGGCCGGCTGCATCCAATCCCCCATTTCCGAAGGGCGCGGTTTGACCTGCGATTGCCACTTGCCGTTTTCAAAAACGCAGACCACACCGCCCGGAGCGGCGATTTTTAACACGTCGGACACGGTAACTCCCTGTTTTTTCAAAGCCGCCAAATCCTCGATCACCACAAGGTTTGCCAGATCGGGAGCATAGGGCAGCGGCGAAACGGGAATCATTTCCGCCGAGCACCGGCCAGACAACCCGGCCTTCTCAATCACCGCATTGGCCCGGATCAGCGATTCGTTGTCCGACGCGATGCCATGCACGAGCATTTGGCTCGACGCCGCGATGTCGGCCGGCAAAGACGGCTTCGTCCGGCTGCCGCAACCCAACACCACGCAGAACCCCTGGTTGCGTCCCGACGCTTTGAGGATCGCTAATGCGTCGGCGTTTTCCGCAGCGGCAGCGGAAAAAACACCGGCAAAAATGAGGCTGGCAATAATGGACGCAGATATTTTGGGAACTCGGCTTTTCGTAGTTTTCATCGGTTTGAGATGGGGTCGGTGAGTATGGCCTGTTTCATAAAGGTATATTTCGACTGCTTGAGTTTACGGGGTTGTGATCAGGTAATACAAAATATCGGGCCGCAGGGCGAAAGATTTTCCGGACGGACTGCTCGCGGGGCCCACGGCATTTCCGTTAGGTTCGCACGCGGCGATCTTGAGCGCGTCGGCATCCGGGCGTTTGAAACGGATGCTGCCAGCCAACATGCGGATTTGAATGGGCCATTCTCCGATGCTGACGATCTTCTTTGCGCCCTCGCCTCCGGGCACGGTCGCGGGTTCGGTTTTATACTGGGCGTTCTGCTTTTCGGTAAAGACCTGCAACAGCATCTTGCGCGAGGTGGCGATCGGCTTGCCGTCCATGGCGACGAGCGCGATGGAGGCGAACTCGTTGCCGGATTCGATGACAATGTCGCCGAGATCAATCGGCCCACACTTGTCGAGGAACCCGACCGCCGCCTGCGCCTGCGGTGTGCGAATCTGGTAGAGCGCCCGCCCGTAATCCCAAACCGTCTCGCCGGTGAGGCTGGTCAGTGTTTTGGTGGTTTTGTTCTCGTAATCGGCCAGCTTGACTGACTTCAGGGATGTGGGCTGATCGGCCACGATATCGAGTTTGATTTTTCCGAGGGCGAACATTTTCGGATTGATCAGGGTGTCATCGTGACCCGGCAGATTTTTCAACTCCTTGCGGTTATCGTCATCGTTATTGCCGGTGACCAGCGGCGTTCCCTTGAGGTGCATCATGTCGTTTTGATTCAGAATCGCATGCACGACCGGGTCGGTTTCGCGCACCAGCCCCTTGCGAAAAATGAGGGCGGCGGCGGGATACTGTCCGATGTCAGAGGGGGTATTGATTTCATAGAGGCCGGTCTCTGCCGACGACCATCCCGGCACGGCTTGGACGATGAAACAAACCGGAGCGTCGATGCCGCTCTGCGCGAACAACGCCGCGTTCACCAGCGGCATCTCGCCTCGGAACCGGTTGAATCCGAGATAGGCGTACTCAGACACCATCGATGGCTGGCCGCTATAAACCATGTCCACAAAGGGCGGCGTGAAGCTGGCAGGAGCGAAGAAACTCTTCTTGCCGTCACCCTTGCCGGGATCCATCCGCAGCATCGAGCGATCCGCGTAGATTTCTCCCGGCCCGACCCCGCCGGACACCACCGACTGGCGCGGAACGCCGAAGTATGCATGGTAATCCATGAAGTCGGTTTGCAGGTTGGTCCATTTCTCCACCGGCGTCAGGTGTTTCGGATCGCATGTGATCCAGTTGGACGAATCGATCACACCCTTGAAGCCAAGCTCCTTTTTCAAATAGTCGCGCATGACCGTGAAAAACCGCATCTGCGTTCCGGCCTGGAACTCCAGCGTGTCGATCTGGCGCTGAGTCGCCGGTTTGTTTCCGGGGGGCCGCAGATCGATGATGGCAGCGACACCTTCCACGGCGTCGGCATCGTTCTTGTTCGTCTCGCCGCCCCATGCGGCCCTGGCTTTGTCGAGGGAACCATATTTCCCGATAAGCCATTCATGGAACTGCCGCTCGAACATCTGCCGTTGATCCTTCGGAAACGTGCCATTATGGAAGGTGTAGAAGAAGAGCGAATCTTCGTTCAGCATTTCGGTGCCAAACACCGCCGGGTCATCGGCCAGCGTCATGCCGCTGTAAGGATTTTTCGTTGTTAACAATTCCTTCCACCAACCCTTCATGACCGCTTGGAAAGCGGGGTTGAAAAAATGGATCGCAAAGGGCGGATTATCGCCAAAATAGGGAATTTCCGTGTAACTCTTGAAGGCCGGATTTGTCGTTTTCCCCAGTCGCAGCCACAAAGGAAAATAGATGGATAAATGGGTGTAGATCCCCTGTTTTTTCATGGCGTTCTGAAAATAGTAAAGCTGGTCGAGATAGTCCTTGTCGCACTCGAGCGCGCGCGGCCCGTTCCCGATCACGATCCGGCCGTGGGCGCGAACAAGATTGACGCCTTTCTTTGCCAGGAACGCAGCCAGCCGATCCACGTAATCATGCGGCATTCGTATCACCGACGGCCCGGCGTCCACGCCCCAAAACCGCACGATTTCCCCGGTCTTTCCATGAACGAAGTGTTCCCCTTTGGCGGTGATATACCCGCCGTCGCCGGCGTTTTTTTCATTCAGTTCGCGCAGATCGATGAGCGACTTGGCGGAATCGTCCCCTTGTGGCAGGAAATTAAACCAGCCGGAAGGCGGCGGCGGAGCCAGATCGTCCGGCCGTATTTTTCCTCTTGGCGTAAAAGGTTTGCGGGTGAGCAGAAAACAATCGAAAAAGAACGCGCCCTCCTTAGCGGTGGACTCGATGCGCAGACTGTGCGTCCCCTTGGTCAAATCGACATGCCCGACCGGCACCCAGTTGACGCACCAGAACTTGCGCAGGACGACATTGTCAAGCAAGGTCATGCCCTCATGCGTCATCTCCTGCCACGGGCGATCATCGAACCGCCAGCGAAACGGGCCGTGCTGCCAGAATTTGCGCGCGAAAAACTCGTAGTTGCCGTCCGACGGGATTGTCACTTCATATTCAAGAAATCGCGGCGCATCGCCCGGTTTGATCTCGCTGCCGATCCATTTTCCGCCGGAAAGCGCTTCCCGTCCCGCGTCGCCCTCATCCGTGATCTGATCGCAATTCGTCGCCTTGGGATTCTCTGCCTCCCACCAGACGTAATCCGCCGCCGCCATCGCGCGGGGCACCCCCGCCGACAACAACACGCACAAGACAACAATTGTGAGAGACCATTCATTCTTTGTATTCATCATTTTAACCTTTGTGTTTACCGGGTTTGCTTGGTTGGGGGATTTTTTGCGTTTTCTGCTGTTTGTTTAATGTGTTGGTTGGCCGACGCAGACTACGCCGCCGTCGAGCAACTGGACGATCACGCTGCCATCGCGGGCGACGCAGAGGCCGTCCATCACCGGTTCGGATGGCAATGAAACGCGCCAGCGCTCCTTGCCGTCGGCGCGGTCGTAGGCAATGAGCTGGCAGGGCTTGTCAGCGGGCAGCGGATCAAGTGGAAAGTCATGCGCCGCCGGCGAGTATCCGGATTGCCCGTTGCGTTTTGCCATGCGCTCCCAGTCGTTGATCGGGTCATTCACCGCCAGCACCGAGTCGGCAGTCAGCAGCATCGCCAGCCATCGGCTGCCCACCGGCCCGTCGATGCGCCAGCGTTCGGCGGCAGAATGACCGCCGAGGCAAGTGCCAATTGGCGTTTCCTTGGTTCCATTCTCACTCGTCAACACCGGCTTTTCCCCATCGTCGCAGGCCGCAAGAAATGCCTTCTGATCGAGGGCAACCAGTGTTCTGGCCGTTTGGGACCAACACGTTTTTGGATTATAGCCGGAGAAACGTCCGGTGATGAGCACCAACTCATGATCCCAACTCGGCATGAGAGGCATGCCTTGGCGTTCATTCCAAACGCGCGTGCCAGGGATCGTCTTGCCAGGTTCCGGCATGATCGTTCCGTCACCATTGAGTCGGACAACGAAGCCCATTTCACTGGCCGATGCGAAGTTGTAATGCTGCTCCGACCAGAAACGCCGGCCACCCCAGATCAAATGGTCACCCATCAGACCGGTGACACGCGACAAGATCTGGTTCACCGGTTCTACATGGAGTTTCATGCTCTGAGGGTGAACCGTCAAAGCGCCGTTGGTTAAACTGAAAGCATTGCCGCGAACCCAAAGCCGACCCTGGGCGATGGTCATGCCGCCTTCCGTTTCCAGCCCGAAGCGGCTTTGGGGATCAAGCTGGCCGCAGGCGGCATTCTGCCAGCGGATTTTGCCGGTCGCGGCATCCAGCGCCACCACCACCGCGCCATTCACGTGTTGCAGGCAGGCTGCCGCGTAAACCACGCCGTCCTGCACGATGATATCACTGCTCACCGGCCAACTCGACAACAGATGTCCCCAGGCCATGACCCGGCGTTCGGAATGGGCCAGGCGGAAACGCCAGCGCACGGAGCCATCGCCAGCATTCAGACAATAGAGCACACCATCGCCGCCGCCGACATAGAGCTTGCCATCCGCGTAAGCTGGCGTCACCAGAATGCGGCTGCCGGTGTGGAAGATCCAGCGGGGTTTGCCGTCAGCGAGACTCAAACAACGCACCGCGCCGTCAGCGCTGGCGGCGTAAACCGCGTCGCCTACTGCCAGCGGCTGGGGCGATTCCCACTCCGGCAGAGTGAGTGCCGATTCACGCGGCGGGTTGGTAAATGGCGCGGGATGTTTCCAAGTCCAGCGCAGCGCGGCGGTGGCGGGCAGAATTGCGGCGGAAGCGTTGCCGCGGGCCACGGCGCCACGATAAGTTGGCCAATCTTTCGCTTCGACAGCCGGACCGGGCTTGCCGGAAGCGCCAACCATCAGACTCCCGGCTTCGTCCAGCGGCGCAGTCGCCAGGGCGGCTGCCGCGCCGGCAGACGCTTGGGCGATGTTGCCGCGCTCGGTATGCGGGCATGAGCACTGGTAGCCGCTCTGGAAGAACAATCCTTCAGCGATCATGCTGCCGGAACCGCACGCGCTCTTGTGGTGGTCATCAGCCGAGAGATCGGAGGTGCTATCCCGATGGTAAATGCCGATCTCCGGCATAGTTTTCGCCTTATCGGCACCGAGATCAGTCCGGTTGCCAAACATCCAAGAGAGGCCCAGCTGACTGCAGACGAAATCCGGCGTCATGCTCCACACGCCGCAGCCGCCGATAACTTTGATATCGGTTTCCTTGCCTTTTTTTACCCCAGTCCGCAGATCAAAGGCGGCACTTTTGCTATACAGGGTATCTTCAGCGATCAGGGGATGGCCGTGACACGTCTTGGGCAAACGGTAAAGGACATGCCCGTCCGCCGGATCAACCGCGACTGGGCCGACGCGAACCCCGTAAAAGACCACCGCCAGAGGAGTGACCAGGGTGGCCCCGCTGTGCCCCAGTCCCAATCCGCCCTTTTCCTTGGCGTAATCCTGTTTCTCCTGTTCCTTCATCGCCTCGGCCAGTTCCGGGTTGCGCCAGCGCGGCTTGCCGGTGGTGCCATCGAGGCAGACCCCGACTTTGTCCACAGCCAAATAGTAGAGGCAACCGTTGCCGACGCTGTTCAGGAATTCATAGACGCAATCGGTCTCCTCCGCCGAAGTCCAAATATTTTTGCCGGTCTTCAGGTCGAATGCGCCGAAGCCCCGCCCAAGACCAATATGTTTTGGGCCGAGCACCCGGCTGCTGACATCGGGAGCGCCGCTGGCTCTCAGAGCGGCAAATGGATCGATACACATCTTCCATGTCTCTCCCGGAAGCTGTCTTTCATCCACGCCACCCGCCATCAGATACAGTCGGCCATCCGCAATGGCCAGCCACTTGAGCGCGTCGCCGTCCAGCGCCGAGGCATCCCATTCACCCAAATCCTTGCCAGTGTGCAAATCGAAACGTAGCACCTTCTTGCTTTTCGGGGCGATGACATAGAGCACGCCATCATGGATAGCCATCGGCGAGGTCAGGCCGGCATACTGGAAGAAGGGATCCATCCGCTTGATCCACAATACTTGGCCGTTGTTGAGATCGCGGGCGATGATGGCGTTGTCATCACGCTCGAAGATTCGCTGGGCGCTGATGCTGGGAACACCCTCGGTGATGGCCACATAGACGCCGTCCCCGACCAGAATCATGCCGCCGCCGTCCATATAGGGTTTGCCCATCCATTGCGTCATCGGCGGCCAGGCGAAGGCGCGATCCGTGGAGACGGCGTTGCCGGTTGCGTCGAAGAAACGATGCGTCCACGGCGCGGCCTTGGGCAGCGGACCCCGCACGATGACTGCAAACAATCCGGCGGCGTCCTGGTGTAATTCGGCGGAGCCAAGTTTCTTCGCCCATGTTTCCAATGCGGCACGATCGAGTTTGCCCGGCGCGTCGGCAGCTTTGCCTACGATCAGACGTCCGCCATCCGGCGCCACCTGATCGAGCAGGGCAGCGCCGTCAAGTTTCGCCAGCGCCGCATCGGTGACGCGCGCAAGCGCCAGCAGGTTGGCGCTGCGCGGCGCCGTGACCGCGCCGGCGGAACCCGACTGCGCCACGACCACTCGCGAGCCGAGCAGCCCAGCCGATTCCGCAGCGGCGCAGGCCCGCTGCACCGATGGTTGGTCCGCCTCTTGGGCGACCACCAGGAATTGCGAAGCCTTGGCGAGTGACAGCGCCAGCGGCCCACCCTCCGGCAACACGGCCAGTCCGCACGGATTGTCAGCACGTCCGGATTGACTGACCAACCATTTGGCTATGGAGTCATTATCTTGGGCGAAAAGATGCCCCACGAAAATCACCGTGACCGAGATGAAAGCAGCGATCAGCGTCTGTTTGTGAAATGAGTTGTTCATGGGAGTCGTTCATTGCTTGTTGCTGAGTCTATATCGTTAGGGTTTCGCGGGCGCATTGACGGATGGCTTTACTTTCTTGGCCAATGCCGCTGGCAGCCGAGGTTGTTGGTGAAGATGCTTCCGCAGCCGACAGGCTCCAGGTCAGCGCCATCGCCAGCCCGAAGGCTGCGATGGCGCTTTTCATTTGGCTCATCTTTGTAAGCGGGTTGAAAATTACTTGCACTTGACCGGGAAAATAAAACTGCGGCTCAGTCCGGCGTTGTTAGTGATGGTGAAGACCAGGTTCGATTCGCCGGCCTGTCCGGGATGTTTGATTGACAGCTTGGCCGTCCCGTCATCGGCGACGGCGACGGACACCGCTTCCGCGGGAAGCGCCTTTGTATTCGCCGGCACGGCCCTGACCTTGATCTGGCCGGCGGGTGTTTCGGCGTCGGAAACTTTGAACGTCTTTTCCGCTGTCTGCCCCGGTTCGACATCCATGCCCATGATGACGGCATCGCAGAACGGCAGCGTGTGCCCGATTCCCGAACCGTCGGGATTCGTGACGCGCAATGTGTCGAGCGTGAACCCGTCGGCTTTCGGCTGAACGATGCGCAGGACGTTAAAACCTTTCCTGAGATTCAGAGGAAATGGTTTCGTCTCGCCAAGGTAACTTTCCTTGCCGGTGGCCTCTGGAAATTCCGTTGTCCCGACCGGTTCCTCGTTGAGAAAGACTTCCGCCCCCTTGAGGGAAGCCGGATTGATCACGCCATGCAGTTTGAGAAGAAATTTGCCCGCGCTCGGCGCAGCGATCAAATAACTGCCCTCGCCGCCATGCCCCCAGAGTTGAACGACCGTGCTGCGTCCGCTGGGTAACTGGGTGCCGATCTTGTCGTATCCGTTGAACTCTCCGGGCACCACGCAGGCGGCGTATTTTTCCTGCTCAGCCCGCCAGGACTGGACGCTCTCCCACGCGACTTTCTCCAGCGCGGCGGTGAGTTCCGGCGAAATCAGGTGTTTGTCTTTCCCCAGGGGAATCGGCGGGATGCCCACCGGGCTTCTGTCGTAGATGCAGGCGTAATGAACCAGGCCGATGAAATAGCGGCCCATGTCGCTCAGGTGAATGGTGTCGTCAAATGTTTTTGCAAAAAAATCGCCCTTTTCCATCCCGGGCAAATCGCCCTTTTCCATCGCATGCTTGAGCTGAACCAGGGCATACCCGCCGGGAATGACCGCCACTGGCGGATTGAGCGGGCGCATCTGCTGCGCGTTCATCGCCGCCTGCACGTAAACCTTGTGGAGCGCGGCCACCTGGTTTTCCCAGAGGTCAGGAAGCCCTTGCGTGGCCCATTGACCGTAAACCCACAGACGGACATCCGGGCTGTATTTCTTGAACAGGTCGTAGAAGCCGATCAGCGGCGCGGGGTTGGAAGAGTCGCCGTTCTGCACGAAGACCTGCAAGACCAGATCGCTCACCGGCGCCAATTTCTCGGCCGCCACAAGCGCCGGGGTGCCAAACCCCGTTTTTTCGCCGCGGATCGCGAGGCTCCAGTGGGCGTGGATCGGGCAGCCGGGAATCGTGTTGCGATCAAACCCGTCGTCGCTGAAACCCGCCGCCTTCGCAATTTGCTGCATGTATTCGCCCTCGGTGTCGGTGAGGCTGTTGCCCATATGGAAATGGAAATGCGCGCCGTTTTTGAGCGGCTTGCCGCTGGTGAGCACGGGCGGATTGGCGGCGGGAAGTTCGATCAACTCGATACCCGCATACTGGTCGTTTGGTTCGAAGGCATCGAAGAATGTCTTGGGATCGCCGTCAAACGCCTTGTCATAGGTGTTCTTTCCGTTGTCCCGCGAGCCGTAAGTGCCGAAGGAACTCCCGCGCAGCTTGGTGTCGTCATGGTAAAACTCCAGCTCGGCGACATTGCACCACGAATCCTTCGGTCCGAAATATCGCAGGAACCGATAGACTTTGCTGTTGGCAAACTTGAGTTCCGTCCATTCGCCCTCGCGGCCCTCCTCAGCGACTGTCGCAAGATCCACAAAGTCGGCGGTCGGCCCGGTATTCGAGCCTTGGATGACCGCTCCCTTAATCCGCTGCGGAAAACCCTCGCGCGGCAAAACACGCGCATGGTTGCAGACCAGACGTTCCGGCGCGGCCGACGCCGGGGACGGCGGTGAATCCGCCGCGTGTGATAACGGGCTGACAAGCATCCATGATGTTAGAAATACGCTGATGGTTTGTGTTGTTGTTTTCATGACTGTGTTTACTTTTTTTATCGGTGATAGGCAGTGCGTTAACGCTCCTTAATCATTGTTGCTGCGCAGTAGCCTGATTGGCTGGTGGGACCATCTCCACTCCCAGACCATCCAACAATGCGCGAACGATGGCGACTTTTTTCGCGGTGTTGGCCGGATTGGTTTCCTGCGCTGGCACGTTCAATTGGAGCAGGATCAATTGCCCTTTCCCCATCGGATACGAAACGATCCCGCCCACGTTGAGCAAGGGATGCACCGCCTGGGTGAAGGCCGGCGGACGGACAGCTTCGATCCAGAGGTTGTCGATGCCGGTGAGACTCGGATTTTTCGGGTCGTCCGCTGCGAGGCACTCCGCCACTTCCATGGTCAGCGATTTGGCTTTCCGACCGCCGAGATCGAACGTCTGCCGGGTGTTTTCCGGTTTGAGCTGCACCATCAGCGGGTCGCTCGCGCCGTCAAACGTTACTTTGATGCGTGAAGGTTTGCGGTTGGTCACGTTAGGCAGGATCACCAGGCGCGCCAGGGTCTGCGCTGTCGGCCAGGTCAGCGTCCAGTTGTTTTGGGTCTTGTCCTGCGGATCGAACATGTAGGCAAGATACCAGGCGTCGGCGCTGGTGTATCCGTTGGTCAAATTCCATGGCGAGCGGTCACCTCGCAGGCTTTTCGGGTTATGGCGCTGGGCTTCCGGCAACTGCTCGATCAGCGAGTTTTTCGCAAACGGCGCGATGTCCGCGCCGGCATCCACGACATAGGTAAAGATATCGTCGGCCGGCCACAGACTTAGCTTGCCGCCATATTGCATCTTCTCTCCGCTATCCAGCTTGAATTGCGACACGGCCAGTTTCTCTGCCACCGTATCTCGCGCCCCTGCCAGCGTCACCGGTTCCATGACAAAGGGGCGAATCATATGTTCCACTCCGACGATTTTATTTAAATCAGCCAGACCGTCGGGGGTAAGCCCCCACAACAGGATCGTGCCGCCGGCCTCGGTGAAGGCGCGCAGGCGCGACGGCAGCGCTTTCAGGTTGGCCGGGGTGGCGTCGATCACGGCGACGTGGTCGGGATTCAGCGCGCCGGTCGCCGGGACAATGTCCGCCCCGGTCGCGCGCAACAGCGCGGCACGCGGGTCGGTGGGATCCAGTTCGCTGGCAAGCTTGCGCGGCGGCACGGCGTTCTTTGATCCGGCGAAGGCCAGCAACGAGCCATCGAGCAGTTGCACCAGCGCCGTGCCATCGCGGGCGACGGCCAAGCCATCCCGTAATGGCATGGACGGCAGCCGCTGTTCCCAGAGCCGACGGCCGGTTTGTCGGTCGTATGCCGCAAGAAACCAGTTGTTGCAGAGCACGACGGGGGGCGTCCCCCACCTCTCGCTCCTCTTCCGGGCGGTGGCGGACACCGACAGTTCGTTGTCCACGCCATAGAGACCCAGCACAGCGTTGGAGGTCAGAGCAGTGGCGTACCAGCGGCTTGTCGGCAGTTCCCATTGCGACGTGAGTTGCGGCGTTTCGGCCTTGGGGGCGCGCAGATAGGCCAGGGCATTGTTTTTGTCCCACGATACCAGCCGCTCGATACGTTCGCCGAAAGCACCGATGAGTTGCCGTTCATCCCAAGCGTAAGCGGCGGCAGAGTAGAACCCCTCCCCGAGGTAGCGGGCGGTATCGCCGATCATCCCATCGGGTTTGACGTTTAATCCGACTTGTATGGAGAACCCCTTCGGTGCGAGCATGTCTTCGTAGAAGCGCGGTCCCCCGTTCAGAATGGTCGTCCCATCCAGCACCCCGGAATAACGAGCCGGCCCAGGCACAGCACGAATTGGCCCAGGCATACTACGGTCAAAATCCCCAAAGTGCCACTGGCCATCGGCCAGCGCATAGGAATAGCCTTGAAACCAAAGACGCCCGGCGGCGATCGTCGGCGAGCCCACCACCACCGGGACTTCCCAAAATTTGCTGTCACGCGGGTTCTTGATTCCGGGGTTCTGCCATTTCAGCTTGCCGGTGCGGGCGTCCACGGCATAGACCCACGATCCGGTATCGCTCCGATAGCTGGCGGCGAAATACGCGGTGTCATCTTGAATGGTCACACCCGAGGTAATCGGCCAGGTGCTGATCAGGTGCCCATACAGAAACATCCGGCGTTCCATCGGCGCCGCCAGGAAACGCCAGAGTTCCGTTCCTGTGCATGCATCGAGGCAATAGACGATTCCATCGCCGCCGCCGATGTAGAGGCGCCCTTCCCAGTAGGTCGGCGGCGCGAACAACCGCGCGCCGGTGTAGAACGTCCATTGCACCTGGCCATCGCCCAACCGCACACAGCGCACCGCGCCATCGACGCCCCCGCAGTAAATGTTCGCGCCGACCACGATCGGCGGCATCGGTTCGTAGGTCGTATCGGTCGTGAGGGCGGCATCATCGGGATTGGGGCGGTGCGGTGACACCGGCGCCGTCCACTTCAGTTGCGCGGCGGCAGGCGTCACCGTCCGCGAACACCCGGAACGCGCCACGTCATGCCGCCACATCGGCCAGTCGGTGGCATCGGCCGGTGTTGTTTCCGACGGGGTTGTCACGCCTGCGGCCAGCAAATGGCGCGCGGCGTCCACCGGTTCGCCCAACGGCAGCCCTTGCTCGCTGCACTCCATCAATTGCCCGCGCACGTGGACTATGCCGCATTTGCAACTGAAACCGGCTTGATACAGCAATCCCTCGGCAAACAGGCCAACCGCATTGCAGTGCTGGCGATGCTGGTTTCCAACAGTATTGCCTTGGGCAACGCCCGGGAAAGTAAAACTGCCGGAAATGCCTTGCAACCCTGCGGTGAAATCACGGTTCATGCTCAACGAGCCGCAGGCGGATCCGCCCCAGAACTTGCCGCCATTGAAGCTCGTATCCACTTCGCCGGTCATCAACGAAAGAACCTGACTGGCGTATTTGCTCGCCTGGCCGGCGACAAAGACGCGATCATCGCGCACCATCGGATGACCTATCCCGGGGTGATGCCACAACTCAGCACCGGTGGTTGCATCAACAGCCTCACTCCCCCAGCCGGGATTGTAAAAGATCACCGCCTTTTTATCGCAGAGCGCGCCGCCGTTATGGCTGCCGCAGCCCTTTGACGACTTCATCGACACCCATGTTTTGGCGGCAGCCGGGTTTTCCCAGAGTGGCTGGCCCGTCTTGCCGTCCAGACAAACCGCATGCACATCGTCCGCCATGTAGAACACCCGGCCGGCCAATTCGCCGACCGCCATTTCCTGGATGCAGGGGGTGGCTTCACCGTGCTTCCAGAGGAGTTTGCCGCTGCCCACCTCGATAGCGGCAACGGTCTGGCCATGGTTATACTTGTTGAAGTCACTGAAATAAAACTTCCATTGTCCGCCCATGACGGCCGGTTCCTGATGCGGACCGGCCAGGGCATAGAGCGTTGGGCCGTCCAGCCCGATCCAGAAGAGTTCCTCGCCGGCAGCGGCAAAGGAAATTTTGCGCACCTCGCGACCTGTCTCCGGATCCAGCACCAGCACATTGGGCGTGAAGGGTTCAATCAGGTACACCGCCTCGGCGGTGGCAATCATGGGCGACACCGGGACGTCGGCCATCCACTTCAGGTCGAGTTGGCGCTTCCAAAGGATCCGCCCGTTGTAGGCATCGCGGGCGATCAGCATATTCGCTTCGCGCCAGGAGAATTGACGCACTTCAGACATGCCATGCACGGGTTCGTTAATCATGAAGACGCGTCCGCCGGCCAGCAGCGAAATCGTGCCTGCGTCGAGATACGGCTTCTCCAACCACTTGGTGACCAACGGATACGTCAATACCGTGTCTTCGGAATAAGGGTTGTTGGCGGCGCGGTAGTAGCGATGCGTCCACTCCGCCGCGCCGGCAAGTTGCGGTTTGGTGACGACCGCCCACAAACCGAAATCGTCCTTAGAAACCTTGGCATCGGGCACGCCGAAGCCTTTGACCCATTCTTCGAGTTTCGCCTGGGTCAATGTCCCCTTCGCGCCCTTGGCCAAACCGACAATCGCCTTGCCGCCGTGAGCGGCCAGCACCTTGAGCATGACCTTCGGATCGAGTTTGCCTAACAATTCGTCGGTGGCATCCGTGATAACCACCAGATTGGCATAGTTGTCGGCCAGAACCGGCGCGTTGAAATCCGCTTGCGCAACATAAAGCCGCCAACCGAGCAGTCCTTTCTGATCCGCCTTGGCGCGCATGGCGGCGGCTTTTTCCGCAGTTGCTTCCTGGCTGACAACGACAAACTCGCTTCCCTTGGCGAGATCGAAGGCCAGCTCGCCCCCGCGCGGTACAAGGCAGACACCTTTGCTCTTGCCGGCCATTCCGATGAGATGCTTCGCCAGCGAAGTGTTTTCATCTGCCAGGGCTGCGCACGCGCAACTCCATGCCAGAAGTACGAGCACGGTGGCGATGGTGAATATGCGATTTTTATGGTTCATAATTTGTTCTTCCCTTTGTTTTTGTCTGCACACGGCAGAACCATTTCTTTGCTGTCATGTCACATAAATCACATTGTTTGGGATATCCGAAAAGAGCATGGCATTTTCCGAGGCGAGCCATACCGGCCCCTCGGTGGCTCCAAACCCGTCGGCCAGTCTGTAAATTTTTGCATCCGGGGCAATGAGGGCGTCCATGCGCGGGTCAAAGCGCGCAATTTCGCCGACGGGCGCGGGTTCCCCGGCGCGCGCAATCAAGGTCAAGTTAGGAATCATGGAAAAAAGAAAAAGACAGGCGGCAATCTGAAATTTGTAAATCATTCCGGTGTATTCCAAAGGAAACGCGGATGGCTTTTCCGGGGCGAGAGCGCGGTGCCGGAGTGGAGAGTGATCCACGAGCGCCAGAACAACCAGCCGCCCTCGTGCCGGATCAGTTCGTGAACATAACGTCCGACGCAAGATGTCCACTGGTCGTTCGCCCGAGGCGCACCCTCGGCGACGAGAACCGAGTTGGAAACCGCGCGGTCGCCGTGGAGGTCAATCACCTGGTTGAGGGGACGATGCCGGTAACACTCGCCGTCCTCGGCATAAAAGGGAAGCCACCAGGCATACCAATCGCGGATTTGATCGCGCCCGCGAAATCCCTTTCCCACAAGATAGAGGGCGTATAACTCGGCCTCGGGATGAAACAACGCGGCAATTTCATCGGCGGTGCCGTGTTCGTGAAGATGCCCGTAAGTCATCTGCAATCGTTGGATGGCGAGGATATCGACCAGTTCGTCCGGCGAGGGGATGCGTTCGCCTTCCCCGAATCGCAACACCGGCTGCGGCGGGATGGGAATGTCGAAGCCGCCGGCGATCGGGGGAAATCCGCGATCCTTTTTCTTGGCGGGCTCTTCCGCGGCAAGCGCGCGAGCTGACATCACCCCGGCGGCGGCCACGGCGCCCACTCCGGTCTTGATAAAATCGCGGCGTCTCATTTTTCCACCGCTCCGTCCCAGATTTGTTTTCCGTTGCGGCAAAGCGTGTATTCGGGCGCCTGCCATGAGTAGTCGAGACTGACGCGCCGCCGCTGGAAGAACCAGCGGTCGCCATTTCTTACGAGGTCATCCTCGTAGGAGCCGATAAAGAAGGCGAGTTTGTTGTTCGCAAGTTGGATTCCCTGCGCGTCCAGCATCGAGAACGCCCACCCCTTGTCGCCGTCCACTTCGATGCGGATGGAAGAGATGAGATGACGCCGCAGTTTGCTCCCCTTGCGGCTGTGAAAAAGATAGTTCGCAAACCACTTCTCAATCGCTTCGCGTCCCTTGTAAACCGCGTCGCCTTCATAGGCCGGAAGCACTTCACCGTCGGGGGCGAAAAGCAGGGCAATCTGTTTCGGGTCCGATGTGTCGCTGTCAAGCAAATGACTGTAACGCGCCAGAAGCTGCTGGATTGCCACGATGTCCGCGGCGGTTTCCAGTGTGTAACCTTTTGTGGTGAAAGCTGGACGATGCAACGGGGTGGGCCCGCCCGCGATGGTTTTTGTTGTGTCATTCATTGTTTGTTCTTCCTTTTGAGTTTCCTTTTGTTTGCCGGCGCGATGCTGTTGCCGGGCATAAATCGCGACGGGACGTATTCGACATGCCCGGCCAGCTCCTGAATGAGGTTGCGATCGCCCGCCATTCGAAAAGCCAGATCCGAGGCTCGCCTCCCGAGTTCGTGCATTTCCATGCCAACCACCGCCATGGAGGGATAGACAAGATCCGCGTAATGCCCGTCATAACCGACGACGGAGACATCGTCGGGAACGCGGAACCCATGTTCCTGGAGTGCCGCGTAAATACCGACCCCCATTTGCTCATTGAAAGCCATGAGCGCCGTCGGTGGCTGGTGTTGATCCAGATAGCTTGAGAATTGATTCTTGAAGCTGGCGATTGTTTTGTCCGGCCCGGAAGACGCGGATGCCCCGTCCGCAGTCATGTAGAATTCACGGCTGCGCAAATTGAGCTTGGCGATCGCCGCATCGAATACCCGGCGTCGTTCCGGAACCGCCCGGACACCGTCTGTCAGACAGCCGGCCCAGAGAATCGTGGTGTGCCCCAGCAAAGCCAGTTGTTCAACGGCTTCCCGAATCCCGGCGGCGGGATCGACTGCCAGTCGGGGAAAAGGGCAGGGCGTCGGCGTCCCACCCGCGATGACCACCGGTTCGTTGATGCCGGCGAGTTCGGGAATCCGATAGGCATAGGGAGTTCCCATGACGATCAGGCTGTCCACCTGGCGATTTTGCAGCAATTGTTTGCCGCGCTCGACCTCATCGCAATCGGGGCCCTTGCTGACGATCAGCAGATCATTATCCAGCATGCGAGCCATGGTTTTGATGCCGGCCAGCAAGTCGATGTAAAAGCCGGTTTTGAAGGAGTGATCGTGAATGAGCATCGCCTGGACGTTGGACCGGCCGCTGCGAAGCGTTTGCGCGTGGTAGTTGGGTTTGTATTCCAACTCTGCGCTGATCCGTTCGATTCGCTCCCGGGTCTCCGCGCCGACCCGCGCGCTGGTGCGGGTCTGATTGACGACTGCGGAGACCACCGGAATCGAACAGCGCGCGCGTCGCGCAATCTCCTGCAGGGTGGCGCTCCCGCGTTTCACGGGGGTCGGACGATGGCTTCCGGGGGAGGATTTCATGGAATAACGAACGAAGTGATTAAAGCATTAATTTTTTGATGTCAATTCTTTAAAAAGCTCATAATATCAACTCTTGGAAATCACTGGACTCTGCAGCGACCAGGGGGAACGGGCGTCCCGCCCGTTACGTTTCTATGGTAGTCTGTGATTTCTGTTCCGGATCTGGTGGAACTGTTCCTTGTGCATCAGGGAAAAGAAGAAGTCCCGGCGTTACCCTAAATTCCGCAGTTGAACCACTAATTTTCACTAAAAGTCACTAAATAATAGAGCGTCATAGATCAATGATCATTCACCAGAGGGGGAGTGCTTTTCGTTTGCATAAGTCATTGCACTGCTTCTTGTTTTAGTGTTTTTTAGTGGCTATTAGTGGTTTATACGGTTACGTGCTCGACATGCAGGCGCGTCTTCATTTCGCCGCCAAGACGTTCACCGCGAATATCGGGGACATCAAGACCGCCGAAATGGACAAATGGCTGGCCTCGATGAAGAAAAACACGAGCCGGACAAAAAACAGCTACCGCAAGGCCATCCGCACGCTGTTCCGGTTCGGGAGGGAAAAAACTAACTGCCCAGAGAGGCGAAGACCGAAGCGGAATTCACCGCCAGCTACGACTTGGGGAGTGAAGAAAATTTGCAGCTACAGGGAACTGGTCATGGAGGAGGAAGCAAAGAAATGGTTCGCGATCATGCCCGCCAAGGAGAGGTTGAAGGAAATCCGCGCCGCTATCGCAGATGGCCTCTGAGGGCCTCGAATCTGCCGGGGCCACTCGCCCGCAATATTGGCACGTCCCTCCCCAGAGGCGTGCATCTCCCTGCTCACCAGTCCTTCAACATGGTTTTAAGCTCCTACTAAATGCGGCCAAAACCGCGAGTCTTCAAGAAATAGCCGGGTAAAAAGGTGTGCATTTGCCGTGTTTCCACAGGTTAAAATCAGAGCACACAAGATACGCAGGGTCGGCAGATCAGTTGCAGCGTCGATTTCGAGCCAGGCGTCTTCGGTTAAAATGGGGCCGCGCTCTGTGGATAGCCTTGTCATGGCGCACAGATAGGATTCGGCGGTTCCGCCCCCGAAGAAATTGTCACAGTCGGAATTGGCCATCAGCTTGCGCAGTTTTTCTCCCATGTCCACTGCGGCCGCCTCTGGGTTGCTCGCCTTCTCGCGCTGTTGGTCTGCGTTATCCCTCACGTATTCGGAAAAGGGCGTGCGGTCGGGCATGTCAAAGCCGGGGTCCCCGGCGCTCCATCTGTCCTCCCCTTGCGGCCCATGCTCCCTGCGATGCTTCTCCAGCCATGTTTCGAACTGTGCATTGCCTTTGCCGAGTGCCGCTGTTTCGGCATCCAGGATCGCTGCGAATTCCTCAGCGTGTTGCGGCTCTCGCCGCACAAAGGCGGCGAGCAAATCCTCGGCAGCGATGGAGACATTCCATGCGGGGTCCACGCCGGACATGCGCAGGAAAAGACTGCCGAATGTTTGCTCGATATTGAGGTTGCCGCACATTGTCTTGCCGAATTCCACCCAAGCACCGCGTTGCCATTTCGGCATCGTCACAGAATGCTGCACGAGAGCCTTCAGAACAGCGGTCAGCGCGAAGCAGATGGGGGGCTCTCCCTTGTTTTGCAAGTTTGCTTCCAGGCGCTTTCCCAGTCGGAATCCGGCATGGTGGGGATGATGCGTGCGAGGATAAACAGGCCCATGCGAGTGCGCTAGCACATGGCGGGATGGATTGGCAAGCGGCCAGTAGTCGGCCCAAACGGTCGGGGCACCTGTTCTCTCTGCCTTATCCCGCAATGCATTCCGCCAGCGGACGGACGGAAATTTTATTGCCGAGCGGGTAGCTCCGTTGTCCGGGATAGACGACCCAGAGCTCGTCGAGTTCCAAGTCGGTGAGGGCGGTCTGCATCGAGCGGGTGAGCGTGGGGGCGTCGGCGCGTTTGAATTCGACGCCGACTTTCCTGCCGTGAAGGAACATCAGGAGGTCGAGCTCGCAAGCGCTGTGGACCGCGTAAAAATAGGCGTCGTCCGGCTGGTGCGAGCGCAGGATTTCCTCAAGCGCAAAGCCCTCCCATGAGGCTCCAAGCTTGGGATGCGTGAGCAGGTCGGCGGGAGAACGAATGCCGCTCAGCGCATGAAAAATTCCGGAGTCGCGAAAGTAGATCTTCGGGGTCTTGACCAGGCGCTTGCCGAGGTTCGCCTGCCAAGGAAGCAGGCGGCGGATCATGAACGTCTGCTCCAGGGCATCCAGGTAGGCGCGGGCCGTGTTCGGAGCGATACCCATGGATGCCGCGATCTCGCTGCCGTTCCAAACCTGCGCATGGTAGTGCGCAAGCATCGTCCAAAACCGGCCCATCACAGCCGGCAACATGCCGAACCCAAGCGCCCCCAAGTCGCGATCCAAAAAGGTGCGGATGAAATTTTTCCGCCAGTCGATGCTGTCGGCGTCATTCGCGGCCAGAAACGCCCGGGGAAACCCCCCGCGCTGCCAGAGCAGATCTGCCTGGCCGGTCCCCGTTTCCCCCATGTCGAATCCCTGCATCTCGATGATCTCCACTCGCCCGGCCAATGATTCCGCACTCTGGCGCGACAATTCGGGCGATGCGCTGCCCAGAATCAGGAATGTCGCAGGGTTCCCCGGTCGGTCGGCGAGCACGCGCAAAACCGGGAACAAACGAGGTGCCCGCTGCGCTTCGTCAACCACCACCAATCCCCGCAGCCCCTCCAAGGCGGTCATCGGGTTTTCCATCAAACCCGTAACAACCGGATCCTCCAAATCAAAATAATTCGCGTGATTCAAAGGCAAAATCTGACGCGCCAGCGTCGTTTTTCCGCATTGCCTCGGACCAATCA
>Ga0209697_10001399_pt1 | contig 37289 bp, 31 predicted proteins | sample AliMusrvi5mmetaG_FD_184115 | JGI IMG/M metagenome (GOLD analysis project Ga0209697, IMG submission 184115) | Freshwater lake bacterial and archeal communities from Alinen Mustajarvi, Finland, to study Microbial Dark Matter (Phase II) - Alinen... | ecosystem: Environmental > Aquatic > Freshwater... | reverse complement strand
CAGCCACTTGAAGACTGTCCGAACCGAAACTCCAAGAACTTTGGCCACGTTGCTGGGGGTGTCCCCAGCCGCAACCCGCCCCACCAATTCCTCTCGACGAGTCAAGGTCAATCTGGCATTTCTATGGATGTTCACTCGGTCCTCCCTCGGCAAATGAGTTCTCGCAAACCCAATTTGACCGATTCGGGCCGAGTGAACAACCTCCTATAACTTCACAGCTAGATGACCACGTGGCGGCGGATGTGCTCCACGGCCTCCTCGTTGGAGTCGGTGAGCAGGAACAGGTCCAGGTCGCGCGGGCCGCAGTAGCCGTCGGCCACCAGTCGGGTCTGGAACCAGTCCACCAGCCCGCCCCAGAAGTCCTTGCCCAAAAGCACGATGGGAAAGGCCTTGATGCGCCGGGTCTGGATGAGCACCAGGGCCTCGGAGAGCTCGTCCAGGGTGCCGTAGCCGCCGGGCAGGGCGATGTAGGCCAGCGCGTACTTGATGAACATGAGCTTGCGCACGAAGAAGTAACGGAAGTCGCAGCGGACGTTCAAAAAGGGGTTGTTGCGCTGCTCCAGCGGCAGGTGGATGTGCAGGCCCACCGACTGGCCCCCGGCCTCGTAGCAGCCCTTGTTCCCGGCCTCCATGAGCCCTGGCCCGCCGCCGGTGATGACCGTGAAGCCGGCATTGGCCAGCTGCGCGGTCAGGTCCATGGTCTTCTCGTACCAGGGCTCCCCGGCCTTGACCCGGGCCGAGCCGAACACGGAAACGGCCGGGCCGATGTCGTTCAGGGTCTCGAACCCGTCCACGATCTCGGAGAGTATCTTGAACAGCCGCCACGACTCCTGCATGGAGAGATCGTCGATGAGGTACTGCTTGGAGTTGGGCATTGTCACCTCGAATGTGCGTGATTTAGTGGTTGCGGGTCTAAGCCATCTTTGGCAAACATCTTCCAGTCCCGGCGCCCGACGCCGGAGACACCCCATGTACACGGAAACACGCGCAACCGGAAGAGCAGGCTTGCACACAGTCCTGCCGGGCCGGGCGCACAACCAGAAGGCGGGCAGAGGGCAACGTATGAAGATCCATTTTCTGGGCGCGGCCCAGGCCGTCACCGGTTCCTGCTACATCCTCGAAACCGGCGGCCATCGCTTCTCTGTTGATTGCGGCATGCACCAGGGCAACGCCGAGATTGAAAAGCGCAATCTGGACATGGACGGCTATCGTCCGAGCGAGCTGGACTTCGTTCTGGTGACCCACGCCCACATCGACCACATCGGGCTCTTGCCGCGCGTGGTGGCGGAGGGCTTCAAGGGCAAGATCTACGCCACCCCGCCCACCCGCGACCTGATGCAGATCCTGCTGCTCGACAGCGCCCACATCCAGGAGATGGAGGCCGAGCAGCACCGCCGCAAGGGCCTGCGCCGGGGCCACAAGCAGGGCCAGACGCCCTTCGCCCTGGGCGAGCGCCGCGCCAAGGGTCCGGCCACCGCCGCCCACGACCCGGAGCGCCGGGACAACCGGCTGGAGCAGCCCCTGTACACCACGGCCGACGCCATGGCCACCATCCCGCTCATCCAGACCATCGAGTACGACAAGCCCTTTGAACCGGCCCCGGGCATCCGCGTCACCTACCGCGACGCCGGGCACATCCTGGGCTCGGCCTTCATCGAGATCGTGTACACGGAGGAGGGCAAGTCCACCAAGCTCATCTTCTCCGGCGACCTGGGCCGCCCGGACCAGCTCATCCTGCCCGACCCCAGCACCGGCGGCAGCGCGGACTACGTGTTTTTGGAGTCCACCTACGGCGACCGCAACCACAAGAGCGGCGAAACCAGCCGCGAGGAGCTGGCCCAGGCCATCGCCTACAGCTACAAGAACGGCGAGAAGGTCATCATCCCGGCCTTCGCCGTGGAGCGCACCCAGCAGATTCTCTACTCCCTGTTCCTGCTGGACCAGGAGGGCAAGCTGCCCAAGGACATGCCCGTGTACCTGGACAGCCCCCTGGCCATCCAGGCCACGGAGATCTTCCGCAGCCACCCGGACTACTTTGACGACAAGACCAAGGCCCTGTTGAAAGAGGGCAAGGACCCACTGGCGCTGAAGAACCTGCGCTTCAGCCAGACGGCCGACGAATCCCGCGCCATCAACACCATGACCGGCCCGGCCATCGTCATCTCGGCCAGCGGCATGGCCAACGCCGGGCGCATCCGCCACCACCTGCGCCACAACCTCTGGCGCAAGGGCGCGAGCGTGGTCTTCTGCGGCTACCAGGGCGAGGGCACGCCGGGCCGCAAGATCGTGGACGGGGCCAAGAGCATCAGCATCTTCGGCGAGGACATCGCCATCGCGGCCAAGATCTTCACCATCGGCGGCTTTTCCGCCCATGCGGGGCAGAGTGAGATCCTCCAGTGGCTCAAGACCTTTGACGGCACAGGCACCAAGGTCATCCTGATCCACGGCGAGGTGCGCGCCCTGAACACCCTGAGCGCGATCATCCACGATCAGCTGGGCATGGAGGTGCACGTGCCCACCTACCTGGAGGAGCTGACCCTGGAGCCGGGCAAGGCCATGGTGCCCGTGGTGGATGTGGCCAAGGCCGCGCCGCGCATCGACTGGGACTTCCTGCTCGCCGATTCGCACACGCTGTATTCCGAGTTCCAGAAGCGCATGGAGCTGGCCAAGGACAAGCCCTGGGTGGCCCAGACTGAGATCCGCGACCGCTTCCTTAACCTGAACCGCAAGATCGTGGAGCTCATCTCCGAGCTCTAGCTGGAAGCATCGATGCGTGTCATTGCCGGAACCTATGGCGGACGGGAGTTCCGCACCGTGGAGGGCCCGGGCTACCGTCCGGCCACGGCCAAGGTGCGCCAGGCCGTGTTCTCCATGCTGGAGGCGCGCGGCGTGGACTGGTCGTGCGCCCGGGTGCTCGACCTTTTTGCGGGCAGCGGCAGCCTGGGCATCGAGGCCCTGAGCCGGGGCGCTCAGCTGGCCTGGTTCGTGGAGAAGAACCCCCGCGCGGCGGACTGCCTGCGCGGGTCCCTGCGCGACCTGAAGGTCCCGGAGGACCGCTGCCGCGTGTTCCAGGCCGATCTGTTGAAGCTGCTGGCCCAGCCCGCCAAGGAGCCATTCGACGTTGTGTTCATCGACCCGCCCTACGGCCAGGACCTGCTGCCCCCGGCGCTCTTGAAGGCCGTGCGCGGCGGCTGGATCGCGCCGGAGGCCTTTGTGCTGGCCGAGGTCGAGGCCAAAACCGTTTTCGAGGGCCAGATTCCGGCGCAACTCATCCCGCAGACCAACAGGCTCTACGGGCAGACAAGGATCATGCTATGGCAGAACAAGACCCCAGACTCGCCGTCTACCCCGGAACCTTCGATCCCCTGACCAAGGGCCACGTGAGCCTCATCAGCCGGGGGCTGAAGGTCTTTGACCGGGTTGTGCTGGCCGTGGCCAAGAGCACGCCCAAGAAGACCTGCTTCACCCTGGCCGAGCGGGTGGACATGGCCTGCGAGGTCTTCCAGGACGAGCCGCGCATCATCGTGGAGCCCTTTGACGGCCTGCTCATCGACTACGTGCTGCGGCGCGGGGCCGGGGCCATTCTGCGCGGTCTGCGCGCGGTCAGCGACTTCGAGTACGAGTTCCAGATGGCGCTGATGAACCGCAGGCTCTCCCGCGATGTGCAGACCGTGTTCCTCATGACCGACTACAAGTGGATGTACTTGAGCTCCACCATCGTCAAGGAGGTGGCCCTGCACGGCGGCAACGTCAAGGGCCTGGTGCCCGAGCCGGTGCTGCACCGCCTGACCGCCAAATACGAGACCCTGAACGGGGACTGCTAGGCCCCGGCCATGTCCACCCTGCGCGCCGTCTGCATCCTCGGGCCCACGGGCTCCGGCAAGACCGGGGCCGCGCTCGCCCTGGCGCGCGCGCTGCCGGTGACCGTGATCAACTACGACTCCCGCCAGGTCTACGCTGATTTTCCCATCGTCACGGCCCAGCCGGACGAGCAGGAGCGCGCGGCCTGCCCGCACGAGCTGTATGGCTTTCTGCCCACAGCCGAGGCCATGACCGCCGCGCGCTTTGCCGGGTTGGCGCGGGCGGAGATAGGCAAGGCCAGGGAGCAGGGCCGGGCACCGGTGCTGGTGGGCGGCACCGGGCTGTACCTGCGCGCCCTGGAGCAGGGCCTGGCGGACATTCCGCCCGTGCCCCAGGAGGTGCGCGACTGGGTGCTGGGGCGCATGGAGCGCGAGGGCTCAGCCGTGCTGCACGCCGACCTGGCCAAGGCCGATCCGCCCACGGCCAAGCGCCTGCACAAGAACGACACCCAGCGCATCACCAGGGCGCTGGAGGTGTTTCTGGGCACGGGCAGGCCGCTCTCGGCCTGGTTCGAGGAGCAGAAGCTGGGCCAGACCGGAGTCGAGCTGTGCAAGGTCGGGCTCTCGTACACCCTCCGTGAGCTGGAGCCGGGACTGAAGAAGCGCATCGGCATAATGCTGGAGCGCGGGGCCGTGGACGAGGTGTGCCGGGCCTATGCGGCCACGCCGGAGCGGACCGCGCCGGGTTTCTCGGGCATCGGCTGCGCGGAGATTTTGGAGCACCTGCTGGACGGCCTGGACCTGGAGGAGGCCTGCGCGCTGTGGTTCCGCAACACGCGGGCCTACGCCAAGCGCCAGCTGACCTGGTTCGCCAAGGAGCAGGGCGTGCGCTGGGTCCGGCCCGAGGGCCTGGCCCGCCTGCCGGAACTGGTGCGGTCCTGGCACTCTGGAATCGCTTGAGATTTTTTTAAGACGCCTTGCGTCTGCCATTCTCCCCTGCATTTCCCAGGAATAGCCCAGCAAATATGGCGAAGTCCTTGGTTGCACCCCTGGTTGCGTCTGCGCGCTGCTTTTCGTCGTGATGTGGACGTGACGGGTCCTGGACTCGGCGTGAGTCCATGGGCTCGGCTGCCGCCAAAGGTCTCGCGGCACGGATGCGTTGCACTGCGCAGGACTTTGCCCCCCTCGACGGGTCAAAGCTTGCCCTGACTATTTCGGCCTGACCGCCGCGTACGCCCTGTTCCGCCAAAAACGAGCGCCCGCACCCCGCGCCAGATGATCTGGTCGGCCAGGGCGCAGGCGCGTGGAGTTCCGGTGCAACGACTCAGCCCTGCGACTCAGCCCTGCGGCTCAGCCCTGCGGCTCAGCCCTGCGGCTCAGCCCTGCGGCTCAGCCCTGCGGCTCAGCCCGGAGGCTCAGCCCGGAGGCTCAGCCCGGAGGCTCAGCCCGGAGGCTCAGCCCGGAGGCTCAGCCCGGAGGCTCAGCCCGGAGGCTCAGCCCGGAGGCTCAGCCCGGAGGCTCAGCCCGGAGGCCAGGGCAGATGGACCCCGGCGTTGCGGGCGCAGTGCGCCTGAATTGTGCGGGAATATGTCCAAACGCCGCTAGCGCTCAAACACCCCCTCAAAGATGGCGCGGATATCAGCCTCGCCCATGGGCACCGGTGTGTGCTGGAATGGACGTGAGGCTGTAAGCTTCATCGCCGCCTCAACAAACTGTGGCACTGCCTCGGCGTGAAAGCCCAGGTCCTCGGGCCGCAGCTCGGCCAGGCCAACGGCCTCCAGCAGCGACTCCAGGGCGATCAGGAAGGGATGGGCATCCTCGTCGTCATCGTCACTGGCGCCGAAGCCCATGGCCACGGCCAGGTTCAGCAGCCGGTCGCTGGTGTCGTCATTCTCGCTGGAGAGCTCGATGAGCCGCTCGAAATAGGACCGGCAGAGCAGCACCAATCCGGCCCCATGCTGGGACTCCGGGTTGGAGCCGCTGAAGGAGTATTCCAGCGGATGCTGTGAGATGGGCGAGGACAGGGTCAGGCTCATACCTGCCGCTGTGCTGGCCCAGGAGAGCGCCGTGCGCGCGTTCAGGTCGTCGCCGTCGTCCACGGCGGCGGGCAGAAAGCGCGTCACCAGATGCGCGGCCTCCAGGCACAACATGTCCGTCATGGGCTGGCGGGCCGTGGACAGGAAGCACTCCACGGCGTGGAAAAAGGCGTCCATGCCGGTGATGGCCGTGAGGCGCTGCGGCACGGAGCGGGTCAGTTCCGGGTCAATCAGGGCCAGGGCCGGAGCAAAAGCCGGGTGGATGAAGCCGCGCTTGCCCACGGGACCGCAGAGTACGGCGATGGCGTTGCCCTCGCTGCCTGTGCCGGCGGTGGTGGGAATGGCGACCAACGGCAGACCCTTGGTGCCGTCGTACTTTTGGCCGGTCATGTTCTCCCAGAACGGGCCGTCCACTGCCGTGGCCAGGGCGATGCATTTGGCCGAGTCGATGACGCTGCCCCCGCCGAGGGCCACGATGAAGTCCACGCCCATTGCCCTGGCCTGGGCCGCTGCCTGGTCCACATCCTCGGTGCGCGGGTTGGCGCGCACGCCGTCAAAGACGACGCTCTTGACCCCGTGCTCGGACAGAAGGCCCTGCACGCGCGCCAGGTAGCCCTGGCGCAGGATGTTGCCGCTGGCCCCGATGACGATCATGGCCTGCTTGCCCTTGGGCAGAAGGGGCGTGGTCGCGAGCTCATTGAGCCGACCAGGGCCGAAGACGAGGGTGGTGGGCAGGGAGAAAGTGAAAGAAAGCATGTAAGACTCCTATTTCGTGGTGCTTTGCCTGACGGCGTCTTCCAACTGCGCGGGCGTGAAGAGGTCGCGCAACACTAGGGGACTGTTCGGCATAGATTTCGGGAAGATGACCAGCAAGGGGATACTCTTGCTGCCCAGGGATTGCAACAGGGCCTCGGCCTCGGGGTTGCGCTCCGTGAGGTCGGCCCGCAGCAGCCGCAGGCCGTACGCGTCCTTGAGCTCCTGCATGCGCCCGGGGGTCAGCACGGTCTGCTCCAGCACCTTGCAGGTGGGGCACCAGTCCGCCGTGAAGTCGACCAGGACCAGCTTGGCGCCGAGGTCGGCCGAGAGCGTCTGCGTGGTGTAGCGCTCCCACTGGGTCTTGACCCTGGGCTGCACTACCCAGTAGGCGCTGGCCGCGATGAGCAGCGCAGCCAGGAGCTTCAACGCCCAGGCGCGCCGTGTGTCCAGGCCGGGCCCGGCCAGGCCCCAGAGCATGCAGGAGACAGAGGTGATCAAAAGCAGCACGAGGGTGGAGACGAGCATGGACTCGGGCAGGATGTTCAGGAGGTAGATGCAGGTGCCCATGAGGAACAGGGCCACCAGGCGCTCCACATATCCGGTCCAGGGGCCGGGCTTGGGGGTGAACCGCACCAGGGACGGGAACGCGCAGAGGAGCAGGTAGGGCGAGGCCATGCCCAGGCCGATGCTGAGCAGCACGGTGGTGATGACAAAGGGCGGCTGCAACAGCGCCCAGCCGAGCACGCCGCCCAGAAACGGCCCGCTGCATGGCGTGGCAAGAAGCGTGGTCAGCATGCCGGTGAAGAACGATTGCAGCTTGGGGTGCGTGGTCATCTGGTCGAACTTGAGGTCGATGACCGGCAGGGTGAACACGCCGAGCAGGCTTAAGGACAGGGCGAAGACGATGACCGTGAGCCCCAGGATGACGCTGGGCTGCTGGAAGAGCTGACCCCAGGCCAGGTCGGTGAAGCCGAACAGCGCGGCCAGGAACAGGAAGTAGGTCAGTGCGCCCAGGGCCAGGAACAGGAAGTGCGCGCGGATGTTGCTGCGGTGCTCGGCCTCGTTGCTGTCGCCGCCGCCGGCCAAAAGCGAGGAGAGCTTGATGCTGATGACCGGCAGGGCGCAGGGCATGAAGTTCAGCACGAACCCGGCCAAAAGGCCCAGCAGGATGGCCTTGGCCAGGCCGCCCACCTCCAGGCCGGGCTGCAGGTAGCGCGGCTTCAGGCCCTGCCACTGGCCCAAAGCGCTGATTGACGGCAGGGGTTGGGGCGCGGGCGCAGGATTCAGGCCCTGGCCCTGGCTTGGGGTCTGACCTTGGGCCTGGCCCTGAGTCTGGCCCTGGAGCTTCAGGCCTTCCAGCAACATGGGCCACCAGGGCTCTGTGCGGGCATCGGGCAGGCTGGCCCCGGCCCTGATGGCGAAGCGCAGGTCGATCTTGGTCGGCAGGCACTTGTCCTTGGTGCACAGAAGCATGTCCAGGCTGGCCGTGATGACCTGGGGCGGGGCAGCGCCCTCCGGCAGGGGCAGAAAGATCGGCGTGCGGCCCAGGTAGGCGTTCACCGTCACCGTGGGGTCAAAGGGGTCCTGCTTGGGGTGGCCCGGCGGATACACGGCCGCCAGCCGCGTCTTGCCGTTGTCCAGGCTGGCCGTCAGGCGCGTGGGTTTGCCGAAGCCGCCGGGGTCCTGGGCGTAGGTGTACCAGCCTGCGTCGGGCTCGATGAACAGGATGGCAAGGTGCCTGGCCGAGAGGCCGGACTGGGTGCGGGCCTCCTGGCCAAGACTATAGACCTCCCACCTGGTGGACATGGGGTAGTCGCCGTGGCGGTCTTGTGCGCTGGAAATACTGGCGAAAAGTCCAAGGCAGAGCAGGCTGGCGAAGGTGGCGCGGAAGAAATGTCGCATCTTTTTTCCAGGTTTGAGGATTTCATGTTGACAAAAGACGGCCTCGCCGCTTAAACGCTTTCTCGCCGCAACGAAACGCGGCGCACGTGGGTCACTAGCTCAATTGGTAGAGCAGCGGACTCTTAATCCGGAGGTTCAAGGTTCGATTCCTTGGTGACCCACCACGTAAGACTTGAAAAGCCGCTTCCACCTGGGAGCGGCTTTTTTCTGTGCCCCGGAACGGCCAATGCACAGACCAAAACTGGCGCGGCGCGGTTCAAGGCCACGGCAAACTGTTGGGTTCATCATTGCGGAAGTGTGCGCAATTCGGCCAGGGCTGTCAAGAAATGCGGACCCTGACCCGACACTGACCCGAACCTGCCCCAAAGGATAGGGCTTGGCAGAAGCCCAGCCGCAAGGTAGATTGCCCGAACGAAACGCGCGGGGGAAACATTCTGCCCGAGAGGGCCGGAACACTGACCGCCGCCGCCAAAAGGAGAGTCCATGGGCTTCAGCTTTTTTCCCAAGGAAATCCAATTCTTCGACCTGTTCATGGAACAGTACGCCAAGCTCTCCGAGGCTGTGGCCGCCCTGAACGGCATCTTCCAGGAATTCACGGACTGCGAGAGCAAGTGCAAGACCATCAACCTGCTTGAAGAGAACGGCAACACCATCTCACGCAACATCGCCAAGCAGCTCTCCCTGACCTTCATCACGCCCATCGACCGTGAAGACATCCACGACATCAACATCGCCCAGGAAGACCTGCTGAACCTCATCAAGGCCATCAGCACGCGCATCGGGCTCTATGACTTCACCGTGCTCAAGTTCCCGTCCAAGAGGCTGGTCAAGAACCTTTCCTTCATGGTCGAGGAGGTGGGCCGCATGCTCCAGCGCCTGCGCGAGCGCAAGCCCGTGGAGGAGAACGCCAAGAAGGTCAAGTCACTCAAGTACGAGTGCGAGATGATCCTGCTGGTGGCCCTGGGCGAGGTCTATGACCTGAAGCTCCAGGGTTTTGAGACGGTGATGGAGATCGTCAAGTGGACGCACATCTATGACCGCATCGAGCAGGCCGTGAACCAGGCGGAGCGCCTGGCCGACATCATCGAAGGCGTGGTGCTGAAAAATGCCTGATGTCCCCCTGCTGCTGGTGGCCATCGTGGCCGTGGCCCTGTTCTTCGACTACACCAACGGGGCCCACGACAGCGCCAACGCCATCGCCACCGTCGTCTCCACCAAGGTGCTCTCCCCCAAGGTGGCCGTGGTCATGGCCGCCGTGCTCAACTTCGCGGGCGCCTTCATGGGCGACCAGGTGGCCAAGACCATCAGCAGCGGCATCGTCAACGCCGACATGGTCTCGGGCAGCCAGGCGCTGGTGCTGGCTGCGCTTCTGGGGGCCATTTTCTGGAACGTGCTGACCTGGTACCTGGGCCTGCCCTCGTCCTCGTCCCACGCCCTCATCGGCGGGCTCATGGGCTCGGCCATCTGCTACAGCGGCTTTTCCGCCCTGAACTACCTGTCCATTTTAAAGAAGGTCATCCTGCCCCTGGTGCTTTCGCCCCTGGGCGGCTTTTTCGGCGGGTACCTGATCATGGTCCTGTTGACCTGGATGTTTCGCCGCCACAAGCCGCGCAAGGTCAACAGCATGTTCCGCAAGCTGCAGATCCTGTCCTCGGCCTTCATGGCCACCAGCCACGGCCAGAACGATGCCCAGAAGACCATGGGCATCATCACCCTGGCCCTGTACATCTTCCACGTGATTCCCGGCACCGAGATCCCCCTCTGGGTCAAGATCGGCTGCGCCATGGCCATGGGCCTGGGCACGGCCACGGGCGGCTGGAAAATCGTCAAGACCATGGGCCACAAGATCTTCAAGCTCGAACCCATCCACGGCTGCGCGGCGGAGACCGCCGCCGCCCTGGTCATCACCGGGGCCAGCCATTTCGGCGCGCCCATCAGCACCACGCATGTCATCTCCACCTCGGTGCTCGGCGTGGGCGCGAGCAAACGGCTCTCCGCCGTGCGCTGGGGCGTGGCCGGAAACATGGTCCTGGCCTGGGTCATCACCATCCCGGCCTCGGCCCTTGTGGCGGCCCTGGCCTTTTACGCGCTCAAGTTCGTCGGGGTGATCCACTAGGCGTACCATGCCTTGGACCTCCTTCTGTCCTGCCACTCGGCCTGCCACCCGGTCTGATCATCAAGTCTGATATCCAGAATCAACATTGCCGATTCATTAACTCTTTGCGCCAAAGCCCCCGACCTGATAGTGTGCAGATCCATCACCCAGGCAAATGGAGGCAGGCATGGACAATTTACAGGCAGACCTGTGCTCCGACATCGAGGAGCAGGTGCGCGAGCGGTTCCGCAACGTGGCCAAGAGCCCGCGCGGGCACTTCGCCTATCCCACGGGACGCGAGGGGCTGCTGGCCCTGGGCTACGCCGGGGAGGAGCTTTCGGCCTTGCCAGCGCCAGTGCAGGAATGCTTTTGCGGCGTGGGCAACCCCTTTTCCGCTGGGCTGCCCGAAGCAGGCGGCCAGGTGCTCGACGTGGGCTGTGGGGCCGGAGTGGACGCCCTGGTGGCCGCGTACCACATCGGCCAAACAGGCTGCGTGACCGGACTGGAGTTCTCCCCGGAGATGCTGGAGCTGGCGCAGGCCAACGCGGCCCTGGCCGATTGCGGCAACGTGCGCTTCCTGCCCGGCGCTGCGCAGGCGCTGCCCTTTGCCGACGAAAGCTTTGACCTTGTCCTCTCAAACGGTGTGTACAACCTCGTGCTGCGCAAGCGCCAGGCCCTGTCCGAGGCCTTCCGGGTGCTGCGGCCCGGCGGGCGGCTCCAGGTGGCGGACCAGATCCTGGAGGACGCCGCGCCGCTTCCCGTCAGCCAACCGGCGGCCCTGTCCTGGGCCGGCTGACGCGACGGCGCTGTTCCGGGAAAGGTTTTCCTGGAGATGATGGGGTCCGCCGGGTTTGTCGAGGCCCGGTTGCTGCGCCGCACCGGCTTCAAGAGTTCGGCTGCGACCGTGGGCGCAGTCTTCAGCGCGCGCAAGCCGGGCTGAACCACCTCGTATTTCAGCCCCCAAGGCCTCAGGCTTGACTTGCGCTCCCTGTCTGTTCACTATACGTAGCATTAGAATTGGTTGGGTTTTTTGTCCGGGCCCTGGCACGGCATTGCGTCCCATCGCCTACAAGCGGAGTGAAAGAGCATGGAGCAGAAGCTGGGCAGAGTGCTGGTCGTGGACGACGAGCCGATCAATGTGGCCGTGCTGTGCGGCATTTTGAGCCACGCCGGATACGAGGTGCTGAGCGCCGGGAACGGCCCCGCCGCCATGGCCATGGCCACGACCGAACGCCCGGACATGATCCTGCTCGACGTGATGATGCCGGGCGAGTCGGGCTTCGAGGTCTGCGAAAAGTTGAAGAAAGATCCCGCCACCGGCCCATGTGCCCATCATCTTCGTCACCAGCCTGTCGGATGTCTCGCAGAAGCTCACCGGCTTGGAGCTCGGCGCGGTGGACTACATCACCAAGCCCTTCTTCGAGCCGGAGGTTGTGGCCCGCGTGCGCTCGCACATGGATTTCCAGCGTCGCCAGGGCACCATCATCCACGAGCAGGCCAATCGATTGGGGCAGATCCAGGCGGCCCAGCGGGCGCTGCTCGTGCGGCCGGAACAGCTGCCCGGGGCGCGCTTCGCCGTGCATTTCGTGCCCGTGCTGGAGGCCGGAGGCGACTTCTACGAGGTGGTGGACTTCGACCAGGGCCGGGCAGCCTATTTCCTGGCCGATGTGAGCGGGCACGACCTGGGCGCGTCCTTCATCACCTCCTCGCTCAAGGCGTTGTTCCACCAGCACGCCGCGCCAAGCCAGCACCCGGCGGACACCCTGAAGGCCATGAACCGCATCCTGCGCGCCATCACCCCGGAGGAGCTCTATCTCACGGCCGTGTATCTGTACGTCGACCGGGCGCGCGGGAACTATGCCCTGAGCGTGGCCGCGCACCCGCCCGTGCTGGCCTGCCTGGCCGGGGCGCCGCCCGTGTTCCTCGATCTTCCTGGCACGCCCCTGGGGCTCTTCGACGAGGTGGATTTCGCCAGCATTGAGGGCAGCATTCTGCCGGGCGACCGTTTCTACCTCTACACCGACGGCCTGGCCGATGTGGTCGGCGGGGCCGATGGAATGAGCGGCGGCATGGCGACCTCGCCCGCGTTCCGCGCAAAGCTGACCGAGGCCTGCCAGCGGACAGGGAACATGCCGCTGCCCGATTCCGTGCGGAGCATCACCACCGAGCTTGTTGGCGCGTCCACCCCTGGCGATGATGTCGTGCTCCTCGGGGTGGAGGTATGAAGCCTGACCGGGCCCAACCCCGGACCGGGGCGCTGGAGCGCAGCTTTCCCGCCAGCCTGGATGAGCTGGAGCGCTTCGTCGCCGACATGCTTGAGGTTCTGACCGCGTGCGGCCTGGAGGACAACTGCTTCGTCCTGGAGCTCATCGCGCGCGAGGCCCTGGGCAACGCCGTGCTCCACGGCTGCAATGACGACCCGACGCAGACCGTCAGCGCCAGATTTTCCGTGCGGCCCGACCGGATCGAGCTGTGCGTCGCGGACAGCGGCCCGGGCTTTGACTGGCGCAATGCGCCGGAATGCCCGCCCGAGCCGACTTGCGAGACGGGCCGGGGCCTGTGCATCCTGAAATGCTATGCGGACTCGGTGGAGTTCAATGATTCAGGCAATTCGGTACGCATTGCCAAGCTATTGCCTGTGGAGGAGAAAGAGATGAGCAAAGACATGGAAGGCCCGGTGCAGCTCACCCTGGAGGCCAACGTCTCCGCGAAGAACGTTCAGGCCTTGCGCGAGCTGTTCAAGCAACACCTGCTGGACGGCGCCCGGAGCATGGAGCTTGACTTCAGCAAGGTGCAGAGCATCGACTCCGTGGGCATAGGGCTCTTGGTGGCCACGCACAACTCCCTGGCCAAGGTGGGCGGAAGCCTGTCACTGTCCAATGTGGGCCAGGACATCTTCCAGCTGTTCACCCTGATGCGCCTGGACAAGCATTTCAATGTGGCCCCGGCCAGGGCGGGGGGATGAGCCATGACGCTGGAAGTCAATGACCTGATCGAGGGCTTTGCGGAGGACTGCCGCGAGCATCTGGACCACATCGAGGCCTCGCTCATGGACATCGAGGCCGCCGGGGACAACCAGGACCCGGAAGTGGTCAACAGCGTCTTCCGCGCTGCGCACTCCATCAAGGGCGGGGCGGGCATGCTTGGACTGGACAACATCAAGTCCCTCTCGCACATGCTGGAAAACGTCCTGCACATGGTGCGCAGCAATGAACTGGCGCCCACCCACGACGTGGTGGAGGTGCTGCTCAAGGGCTTTGACCGGCTCACGGAGATGGTGAACAACATCGAGGACAGCGAGAACATCCCCATCGACGCCCATGTGGCCAAGCTGGTGGCGCTGACGTCGAAGAGCTCGTCCAGCGCCGCTGTTCCCAGAGAACCGGCGCGGATAGAGGTCGGGCAGTCGCGCATCTTCACCGTCGATCCCGTGAGCCTGGCCCAGGCCAAGGCCGGGGGCAACGAGATCTACCTGCTGGAGTACGACCTCATCCACGACATCCACGGCAAGGGCAAGATGCCCATGGAGGTCCTGCGGTCCCTCACGGACACCGGACGCATCGTGGACTGCAAAGTGGACTTTGCGGCCGTGGGCGACCTGGACGCCTTTGGCAACAGCATCCCGTTCTATGTGCTTTTCGCCACGATCCTGGAGCCCAAGTACGTGTACGGCCTGGTCAAGCTGCCGCCGGAGCGCGTGCGGCACATCGACGACGCCGGGGATGCGGTGCATGTGGCGGCGCAGGCCACCTTCCGCGAGGAGTTCGGGTCGGTGGTGCTGAACGTCAAGGACGGGGCAGGGCGCATCACCCTGCCCAAGCACATGGAGGCCCAGGTTCTGGTCAACCTGCGCGTGGCCCTGCTGGGCGCCATGAACCGCTGCGCCAGCCTGGTCGTGGACTGGGGCGGGGTCAGCCAGTGCGATGTCTTCTTCTACCAGCTGCTGTGCACCGCGCAGCACACGTTAAACGCCAAGGGCATCCGGCTGACAGTGGAGGGCCCCCTGGACGCGGACCTGCGCAAGGCGTGGGCCTCCATGGGCTTTGGCTGCGCGGACACCCCGGCCTGCCTGTTCAACGCGTCCTGAGGACAACGGGCTGGCTTGGCTGGCCCGCATGATTGACGTGCGCACACCCTCAACCTTGCGGGCGGAGATATGAACAGACGCGTAACGCTGGTGTCCTTTCTTGTGAGCGCATTGCTGGTGTTCTGCCTAACAGCGGCCCAGGCTGCGGGCGCACGGGCCGTGTCCGCCGAGGACCATGAGCTGACCCAGCGGGTGTATTCCGCCCTGAACAGGGAGTTCGCTGGTCAACCCGGCGATTCGGTTGAGGTCATCGTGAAGACGTTTCAAGGGGAGGTCACCCTTACTGGGGCTGCGAACGAGATGGAGAGCATCACGAAGGCTGGCGAAATCGCCAGCAGGGTCAGCGGGGTAAAGTCCGTCACGAACCGCATCTCGATCAGGGTCACCTACTAGGTGGCCCAGCACCCGGTGTGCCTGGCGAGACCCTTCATTTTCGGCCCCAGCCTCACCGTGACGGCAGTGGACGCACCCGTGTCTGTTGACGGATGCCCGCTCATCGACTCGGACGGCGAGTTCCCGGCCAGGCTGCTGCGACGGCGCCCGCGCACCCGGAACCGTTCAGGAACCGTTGCGGAAAACCAGCAAATGGGAGGCCGTGGAGTCGTTCGTGGTCTCGGTGGAGGACCGGGCGCGGGTGAACCCGGTGGGACGAAGTGCGTCGAAATCCTTTACGCAAAGTTTACGCACGGGCGCGTAACACAGTGCCCGAATTCACTTGTTTTGCTCCACCACAGAAAAGACCCCGCCTGGCCTTTGAGCCTTGCGGGGTCTAGTCTTTTCTGGAGCCAGCGCGCGGAATCGAACCGCGGACCTGCTGATTACGAATCAGCTGCTCTGCCAGCTGAGCTACGCTGGCTGACTCGCGTCGCGCCTTGATATACAAGCCCTTCCGGCTGGTCAAGGGCAAAAATGAATCTCCCAAAATCTACCAAATTCCAGACCAAGTGGGCGGCTTCATTGTCCACGAATCATCCGCCTGATCGTGCCCGATCATCTGGCGATCAGCGCCTGATCGCGGCGGCAGGCGGCAGTCCGGGCCGTCAATGCACGCCGGGCGCCCACCGGGCCGAGCCGCGTCAATCGAACCGGTGGCCGCGCCGGTGCTCCCAGATGGGGATCATGGGCAAAAGCTCGCCCGGCTCCTCCAGCCCGGAGACGATGAGCAGGCCCTGGGCCTCGATCATGTCCCGGCGCGTCTCGCGGCTTCTGTCCAGCAACGGGTTGGCGCGCAGCTCTGATCCGTGGGGCTCGATGGTGCAGGGCACCAGTTTTTCCCAGCCGGGCTGAGCCAGGGAGGGCATGACCAGGGGCCGCGCCAGCACGGGGCTGGGCACGGGCAGGGTGCGCCCGCGCATCCAGCACACGGCAGGCAGCACCAGGGCGTGCATGAGGGCGAACACTGCCCAGGGCGTGCCCGGTAGGGCGAAGAGCATGGTGCGGCCGCGCACGGCGGCGAAAAAGCTTTTGCCCGGCGTCAGGGCCACGCCGTTGAACAGCGGGGTGAATCCGGCCAGCACCGCCGCCCGCAGGATGAAATCGCGCTGGCCCGGCCCGGTGCCGCCCGTGGTCACGATGCAGTCGCACTCCGCCAGCCCGCGCAGCCGCTCGGCGATGTGCTCCAGGCCGTTGGCGCAGACCTCGCCGCGCACCTGATCCACGCCGCGCAGCCGCAGCAGCCCCGCAGCCAGGAGCAGGTTGTCCGCTGGCATGCGCCCGCCCGCATCCTGGCCGTCATGATCCTGGCCGTCATGATCCTGGCAGTCCAGGGGGGCCAGCTCGTTGCCGATGGCCAGCACGCTGGTCCTTGGCGTCGAATAGGCCTCCACCTGCAGGATGCCGGACACGGCCAGGGTCGCCAGCACCGCCGGGGTGAAGTCCTGGCCGCGGCGGACGATGCGCGATCCGGCTTTGATGTCGCACCCGGCCTGGCACACGTGCAGGCCCGGCTGTAGTTCCCGTGTCAACACCAGCCTGCCGTCCTGGACCTCCACGTCTTCCATGGCCACGGCGCAGTCTGCGCCCGGAGGCATCGGCCCGCCGGTGAGCATGACCACAGCCTGGCCCGGCGGCAGGGGCTCGGCGGGGCTGCTGCTGGGGCGTATTTCGCCCGCGATCTCAAAGCAGGCCGGGGACTCCGGGCTTGCGCCCCGTGTGGCCTGGCTGTCCAGGGCATAGCCGTCCACGTAGGATTTGGCCGCCACCGGGCTTGCGTGGGCGGCGAAAAGATCACGCGCGCAGACCAGGGCCAGGGCCTCGGTCACGGGCACGGTCTGGGTTTGCGCCGCATGGGCCTGGAGGTGGTGGCGGATGTGCTCCAGGGCCAGGTCGCGGGAGATGCGCTGGTCTGTCATGAATACTCCTCTCCGGTTTTGGGCGTCACGGGCGGCACGTGAGCCGGAAGGAGGGACCGGCAGTCCTGCCTGAGCAGCTCCAGCTCCTCCGGGGTGTTGGCGTTGCGAAAGGTCACAAGGTCCGGGTCGGCCCGCAGCAGGGCCGCAACCGGCAGGGGCGAAACGCGCACCTTGTCGAAGAAGCGGATGATCTTGTAGTCCTCCCGCTCCAGCTGGGCCTCGATGTGCGGCAGGCAGCGGCGGGAGTAGATGGCGCAGAGCGGCTCGAAGTAGCCATCGGGTTTCATCGGCAGCACCACGTCGTCCTCTGGCCGCAGGTGGGCAAGCAGGGCGGTGAGCAGCGCCGGGCGCAGCAACGGGGTGTCGCAGGCGGTGATGAACACGTGATCGGTGCCTGCGTTGGCCAGGGCCGTGCGGATGCCGGTGAGGGAGCTGCGCGCCGGTTCCTCGTCGAGCACCAGTCGCCAGCCCGCGCCCGGCAAAAGCGGCTGGAAGGCCTCGGGCTCCTTGGCCACCAGCAGGATCTCCACAAAGCGCCCGGACAGGGTGTCCAGAAGCGTGTCGAGGATGGTCCGGCCGCCCACCTTAAGCAGGGCCTTTGTGGCGCCGCCCATGCGTCTGGCCGCGCCCCCGGCGAGGATCGCGGCGGTGCAGGGCAGGGGGGGGCTGTTCACTTCGGCTCTGCGCATTCATTGACTATAGTGCGTATCTGTCATCCGGGCAACCGCATTGGCCGCGATTTGGCGAGGAAAGATCGTCCTGCCCCGGTCGAGCCCCTTGAGGCGCAGGCCTGGACTGTGTATTCATAAAGACAGGCGACCAGCCCGGCCAGCACCCTCAACCCTGGAGACATGAGTGGACCAGCGCGCCCTGCACGCATTCTTCGCCCCGCGCACCGTGGCCGTCATCGGCGCCTCGGCCACGCCCGGCAAGATCGGGCACTGCGTGGTGGCCAACATGCTGGCTGCAGGCTTCAAGGGCCGCCTGTTTCCGGTGAACCCCAAGGGCGGCATGATCGAGGGTCTGAGCGTGGTGCGCAGCGTGTCCGAGCTGCCGGGCGGCATCGACCTGGCGGTCATCGCCGTGCCCAGGGAAAAGGTTCTCCCCGCCCTGGAGGAGCTGGCCGCCAGGGGCCTCAAGTCGGCCATCGTCATCACCGCGGGCTTCCGCGAGGTCGGGCGCGAGGGCTTTGACCTGGAGCAGCGGATGGCCGCGCTGGCCAAAAGCCACGGCATCGCGCTGCTGGGGCCCAACTGCCTGGGCATGATGAACACGGCCCAGGGGGTCAACGCGTCGTTTTCCGCCACCCAGCCCCTGCCTGGCGACCTGGCCTTCTGCTCCCAGTCCGGCGCGCTCTGCGTGGCGATCCTCGACTGGGCCAGGGGCGAGAACATCGGCTTCTCCAAGTTCGTAAGCCTGGGCAACAAGGCCGTGTTGAGCGAGACGCAGATGCTGCGTTATCTGGGCGATGACCCGGCCTCCAAGGTCGTCCTGGGCTACATCGAGAACGTGGAGAACGGCGAGGAGTTCATGCGCACGGCCAGGCAGGTCTGCCGCACCAAGCCCGTGATCATGCTCAAAGCCGGATCCACCGCCGCCGGGGCCAAGGCCGCCAGCTCGCACACCGGGGCCATCGCCGGGTCGGACAAGGCCTATGAGACGGCCTTCCGCCAGTCGGGCATCGTGCGCGCCAAGGACGTGGAGTCCCTGTTCTGCCTGGCCGAGGCCTTCGCCAACCTGCCCCTGCCCAAGGGCCCCAATGTGGCCATCGTGACCAATTCAGGCGGTCCGGGCATCCTGGCCGCCGATGCCTGCGAGAAGACCCGCCTGCACATGGCCCGGCTCTCGCCCGAGACCATCCAGCGTCTGCAAGCCCTCTTGCCACCGTACGCCGCCGTGTACAACCCGGTGGACATCATCGGCGACGCCAACGCCGAGCGCTACCGCAAGGCCCTGGAGATTGTGCTGGACGATCCCCTGGTGCACGCCGTGCTGCTGGTGCTCACGCCCACGGGCATGGTCGAGATCGAGGCCACGGCCACGGCTGTGGCGCATCTGGCCCGGCGCTCGGAAAAGCCCGTTGTCTCCTGTCTCATGGGCCGCAGCCACGTTTACGACGGCAAGCGCATCCTGCGCGCGGCGGGCCTGCCGTGCTACGCCTTCCCCGAACCGGCCATGCGCAGCATCGAGGCCATGTACACCTACGCCCTGTGGAAGCAGAAGCCCGTGCCCGTGTACGAGTCGCCCCCGCGCGACAGGGCGGCTGCAGCCAGGGTCATTGAGGAGGCGCTGGCGCGCGGCCAGAGCGAGATCGTGGAGTTCCAGGGGCGCGACGTGCTCGAAGCCTACAACCTGCCCACGCCCCGGACCAGGCTTGCCCGCAGCAGCACGGAGGCCGTGCGCGCCGCCCAGGACATGGGGGGGCCGGTGGCGCTCAAGATCGCCTCCCCGCAGATCTCGCACAAGACCGACGTGCGCGGGGTGGTCCTCAATCTCGAAGGCGAGGCGGCCATCCGCCAGGCCTTCTGGGACATCACCAGCCGCGCCCAGCGCCTGCGGCCCGACGTGTACATCGCCGGGTGCCTGGTGCAGGAGATGGCCCCCAGGAACGCCCAGGAGGTCATCGTGGGATTCAAGCGCGACGAGCAGTTCGGCCCGCTGTTGATGTTCGGCCTGGGCGGCATCCACGTGGAGATACTCAAAGATGTGGCTTTCCATCTGAACCCCTTGAGTCGCGACGACGCTTTTGGCATGATCCGGTCCATCCGGTCGTACCTGCTGCTCAAGGGGGTGCGCGGCACCCCGTGCGTCGACCTGAACGCCCTGGCGGACGTGCTTCTGGCCCTGTCCGCCCTGGCCGATGATTTTCCGCAGGTGTACGAGGCGGAGTTCAACCCGGTTCTGGTGAACCACGAGCGCGCGCTGGTTGCGGACATGCGCATGACGCTGCGCGCGTAAGGCGTTTGGCGAGAGAGGAGGAGACAATGGTCGGCGTGTATATCGGCTCCACTTCGGGCTATTCCGGAAAGAACCTCATCGCCATGTCGCTCGGGCTGCGCTTCAAGAAAGAGGGCCTGCGCGTGGGCTACATGAAGCCCGTGGGCGCTGTTCCGCGCACGGAGAACGGCCAGCCCGGCGACGAGGACGCCTTCTTCCTGCAGGAGGTGCTGGGCCTGCGCCAGGACCCGGAACTGGTCACGCCCGTGGTGGTGACCCGCGAGTTCACCGTGCGCGCCTTTTCCGAGGACATCGGCGACCTCATGCCCGGCATTGTCGCGGCCTATGAGGAGCTTGCGCGCGACAAGGACGTCATGATCATCGCCGGATCAGGCAACCTGCTGGGCTCCGGCACTTACTGCGGGCTGGACGGGGTCAGCGTGTCGCGCGCGCTGGGGGCCAAGGCCCTGGTCATCGACCGCTACCAGAACGAACTCAGGTACGACTATGTGCTGCGCTGCAAGGAGGCCCTGGGCGACAACCTGGCCGGGGTCGTCTTGAACGACATCCCGGAGCACTACCGGGCCGAGGTGGACGAGCTCATCGCGCCCTTTTTCCGGCGCAAGGGCGTGGACGTGCTCGGCGTCATCGCCTCGGACCCGATCATGAGCGCCATCAAGGTCAGCGACCTGGCCGAGCGCCTGGGCGGCAAGATCATCTCCGCGCACCACAAGGCCGACCGCGTGGTGGAGAACTTCCTCATCGGCACCATGCAGGTGGAGAACTTCCTCGCACACTTCATGCGCCACAAGAACTCGGCCATCATCGTCGGCGGCGACCGCTCCGACGTGCAGCTGGTGGCGCTGGAAGGCAGCTGCCCCTGCCTGATCCTGACCGGCAACCTGTACCCCAACGACATCATCCTGACCCGCTCCGAGGTCTTGCAGACGCCCATCATCATGGTGCGCGAGGACACCTTCAGCGTGGCCAAGAAGATGGAGAACATCCTCTCGCGGCACAAGCTGCGCGACATGATCAAGGTCAACCACGGCGTGCAGTTGGTGGGCGCGGCGCTCGACTTCGAGCTTTTGAAGGACAAGCTGGGGCTGTAGACCGGGGGCTGACGCTGGTCACAAGCTCTCACCCTTGGGGCTGCGACTGTGCTACGAGCCAAGCTTTCCGCGTGCTTTACTAGCACGGAGGTCTGGCTTTTGAGATAATTATCTGATTCATACTGGGCGAAAAGGAGTAATGACAATGACCATAGAATCCGGTCATAAAGACATAAAAAATCTGATCATCGGTGATAACGCACAGTTCCACATACCGACATATCAGCGTACCTACACATGGGAGGCAAAAAAACATGTAGAAAAATTAATCAATGATATTGTTGAATTTGGTCGAGAGTATGACGGGAACACAAAATCAGAATATTATATTGGAAATATCATTGTAAAAAATCAAACTCGCGCTTTCCAGCAAGAGAGAGTTGTTATTGATGGACAACAGCGGATTACAACAACGATCCTTGTGTTGTGTGCAATCCGCGACATATATTTAAAGAAAATTAAAACAGATGAGGCAGTGCAGGCTGCTAAAAATATTAGCAGAGCATTATTTACTGATAATGATGGAATAATCAAGTTAAAGCTTAATAACATGGAGCATCAAAGTTCATTAAGTAAACTACTTACTGGTGCGATAGACACAATCACTCCGACTGACAAGCAAACAAAATATTTTGAAAACTATCTATATCTTTTCAAAAGACTGTATGAAATGGAAAATGACGAGTTTGAGTTATTTTTGAATATTCTTGACAGAGTTAAAGTCGTCATAATATTTCTTGATGATATACAAGATGAAAATTCAGTATTCGAATCAATAAATTCTCTTGGCAAGCCACTCTCTGGTTCCGACCTAATTAAAAATTTTATTTTTACATTTAAAAAACAACAACTCAGCCACATTGAAGAAGATCAGTTGACAAACTTATATATCAAAAATTTTGAATCATTATTTTCTAAAGAAGTTAAAGTAGAAGAAGAGTTGGAAAGCTTTTTCCGGCAATACATAGCAGTAAAAACTTTCGTTCTTGTGAATAGAGAACCAAAAACAATATATTACACATTCAAAAAACTCGTTGGTGAAATTGATGGTTTTGAACAATGCAAGCAACTAATATTTGACATCACAAAATGGGCGATCATTTATCAAGCACTCCGAGTTGGTACGCATAAAGACATTGATCAGAACAGCGTTGAATATTTGCGTTCTTCATTTTCGACATACTCAACACTATTAGTCGATATTGTTGATAAACATGCAAGAATCGAAAATGGTGGTATCGTAGTTGATAACACTATAGGACTAAATGAAGCTTTGAAGAAAGTTGTTGCTTACGATGTGTGTCGTTTACTTGGCGGTCTACCTGCAAAGCAAATAACAAGATTTATACCTACTATTCCAAAGAAACTTGAAAAAGACTATCCTGAATACAAGACTGATTACGCTGAAGCATTTCAAAAGCTTGTTACATCAGCACCAGAAGGCTATAGACAGCCTAGTCTCAATCAGTTGAAGCGCAGTGTTGTTGAAATTGATCTCTATAATAGGCAGAGAAAGCAAACGTTAAAATTATTAGTATTACTAGAAAATATTGGAAAAAAAGAACTACTTTCATTCGAGCGTGATTTAAAAGGATGTGAGATTGAGCATATTATGCCTCAGACTTTGACGCCTGACTGGCATATTTCTAAAGATGAGCACGAAAGATATTTGCATTCATTGGGTAATCTTTCTATTACATTTAACAATAAAGGGCTTAGCAACAAATCATTTGAGGAGAAGAGGAAAATACTTAATGATGTTTCAAGAATTAAATTGAATCAACTTCTTTCAAAATATGTCACATTCGACGAATCTGCAATTCGGGATAGGTCGCTTACTCTCTTAGATATGTTTGCCGAAGCATATGGCATTAAAGCTGAAATTGAAGATTGCACTCAAGGTCCTCAGGTCAAAGGGGAATTAAATATTTTCGATGTTAGCACTCCCACACACAAAAAATTACAATATGCTGTGCTTGGTAGCGTAAAGCTAAAAGCAAAAAATGTGACTGAATTGTATGTTGATGTCATAAAGTACTTGTATTTAATGAATCCTGATCTATTCACTGCCTCATCAATCGTCCCTCAAATTAAATTCACAAATATTAAAGATTCTTTGCTTGAACCTGTCAGCATATGTGATGGATATTACATGGAAACTTGCTACAATAACGTAGCTAAATTTAAAAAAATCAAAGAGGCTTTAACAATTTTTGGAATGGAGGATCAGCTTACGGTCAAATTCATTGATCATATAGATTCTGACGAACTACTAGCTGAGCTTGGGTTTTTGTAAAAAGTGTGTACTTCTATTTTGTTGTTAAGATAAAGGAATGTCGATACTTTTAAGACACACGGGTCAAATCCACCCCTAACAGCTTGCGTCTTTCCTACTTCCCCCGCCGGATGTTGTACACGGCCCGGCCCACGGCCACGTGCTTGTCCGGCTCGCCCGCGCTGTAGATGACCACGTGCGCGTTGCCCACGCGGTTGCCCAACAGGCGGACAGTCGCCTCGGCGTAGAGGTCCTTGTCCGGGGCCGGGCGCAGGTAGTCCACGCCCAGGTCGATGGTGGCGATGCGGTCCTCCAGGCGGCAGCTGGTCCACACCGCGAACCCGCCGCACACGTCCACCAGGGTGGAGATGACCCCGCCGTGCAGCGCGGGCCGGCGCACGTCGCCCAAAAGCTCCGGGCGGTAGGGCACGCGCAGGCGGACAAAGCCCTCGCGCAGTTCGTCGACCTTGATGCCCAGCACCGCGTTAAAGGGGATGCCTCGCTCGATGAGTTCGGTCAGCTTCGCGAAGTCCATGCCAGCTCCTTGCTTTGCATTGGCCGGTTGGCGGGCCGATCCTGACGGCTCCGGGCTGCTCTGGGCGAAGGCTAGTCGTCCTGTTCCGCGTTCTGCGGCCCTGTGCGCAGCTGTGCTTCCGAGCTGGCCAGAATGATGCGGCCCAGGCGCACGTCCTCGCCTATGCGCGCCTTGAGCGCGTCGATGCTCTCGAACTTGCGCTCCTGGCGCAGGCGCTGCACGAACTGCACGCCGAGGGTCTGGCCGTAGATGTCGCGGCCAAAATCCATGATGTGCACTTCCAGGGTCAGCCCGGTATCGCCGAAGGTGGGGTTGACGCCCACGTTGGCCACGGCGGGCAGGGCCTTGCCCTCCAGCATGGCCCAGACCGCGTACACGCCGGGCTTGGGCAGCAGCACGTCGGAGTATGCCAGGTTGGCCGTGGGAAAGCCCAGCAGGGCGGCGCCGCGCTTCTTGCCGTCCACCACGCGGCCTTGGACCTCGAAAAACCGGCCCAAGAGCGGGCGCGCGTCCCAGACATTGCCAGACTGCACCAGGTCGCGGATGCGCGTGGAGCTGACCACGGCCCCACCCACGATGACCGGGTCCAGCCGCTCCACGCCGAAGCACAGCTCCTGGCCAAGCCCGCTCAGCAGGTCGAAGTTGCCACGGCGGCCCTTGCCCATGGCGTAGTCGTAGCCGATGACCAGCTGGCGCAGGTTCAGGCCCTCCACCAGATAGCGGCGCACGAACTCCTCGGGCTCCAGGGCGGCCATCTGCCGGGTGAACTCCAGCACCAGGCTGACGTTGGGCCCCTGGGCCTCGATGAGGGCCAGGCGCTGGCCGGTGCTGGTGAGAAAGGGCGGGGCCTTCTGCCCCATGAGCACGGTCATGGGGTGCGGGTCAAAGGTCAAGACCACGCTGATGAGGCCCAGCTTGCGGGCCTTGGCGCAGGTGAGGGCCAGCAGGCGCTGGTGGCCCACGTGGACCCCGTCGAAATTGCCGATGGTGACGCAGGAGCCGACGATGGTGTCGCGCAGTTCTTCAATGGTGCGGGCGGTGATCATGTGCGGGCAGCTTCCTTATGCGGGCAAGGTGCTGTGGATGGCAAAAAGACGACCGGGAATTTACGGTCAGGCATCAACGAAAAGGAATCAGCGGCCAGGCGTCAACGGCCTCGCCGCTCCACCTGGAGGCCGCCTTCGAAGCGCTCGCCAATGGCCTTCTGCAAGGCCGCCAGGCGCTTCTTCTGGTCATCCGTGGAGGCCAGGGCCTTGGCCCGTTCCAGGTGGAACGTGGTGTTCTTCTTGTCGCGGCCATACAGGGCGGCATAGGATAGCTGCAGGTGCGCTTCAAAGATGTTTCCGGATTCCCCGTACATGCGCCCCAGGTGCTGGCGTACCTCGGAGTCCTCCGGCACCTCGCGCATCACGCGCTCCATGGTGATGATGGCGTTTTTGTAGTCATTGCGATCGGCCATGAGCCGGGCGGTGAAGAACAGGGACATGACATCGCGCGGGTTTACGATGGCGGCCTTCTGGAGCAGCGGACCGGCCTTGGCGAAATCGCCCTTGTTGAAGTAGAAGATGCCGGCCTCGCGCAGGACCAGCGGATCGTCCTGGCCACAGGCCAGGGCCGTCTCGAATTCGCGCTCGGCCTGGCTTGTATGCTTCAGCCGGTCCAGGGCGATGCCCTTGCCCGCATAGTCCAGGCAAAGCATTTCAGCCTTGGGCTTGCTGTTGTAGTAGGCCAGGGCGGTGTCCGCATCGCTCATGCGGGCGCGCACCAGGGTCTGGATGCGCAGGAACTTGTCGCGGCTGTACTCGCGCGCAACGACCTCGGCGGGCATTCTGCGGATGCGGTCGCGCAGATAGGTTATGCGTTCGTCCAGGCCAGGGTGGGTGGAGAGGTAGGACGGAATGTCGCCGCCGCTCATGAACCAGTGGTTTCTTTGCATGATCTCGAAGGTCTTGGGCATTCCTTCCGGGTTGTACCCGGCCCTGGTCACGGTTGACAGGCCCACGTTGTCCGCCTCGCGCTCGTTCTCGCGGGTGTACATGAGAAAGGCCGACTGCGCGCCGGCCATGGAGCCCGTGGCCACGGCCTGGCCTATGGCGCTGCCGGTCTGGCCGCCCTTGGAGCCGATGAGCGCGCCCGCAACCACGCCCGCGATGGAGGCGATGCTGATGAAGCGCATCTGGTCCATGCGCTTGGCCACGTGATGTTCCTGAACGTGTCCGAGCTCGTGGCCGATGACTGCGGCCAGCTCGTCCTCGTTCTCCACGCCCAGGATGAGGCCGGTGAAAATGTATATGTAGCCGCCGGGAATGGCGAAGGCGTTCATGGAGTTCTGGCCCACCACGGCGCTGCGGATGGGGTAAGGCTGCTGCGGCATGACCGCCACGACGCGGTCCACGACCTCCTTGACGTAGGCCACGATCTCAGGGTCGTCCACAAAGGCCATCTGGGCGCGGATGGCGTTGTCGAACTTCTTGCCCATCTCGATTTCGTCGGCAGTGGTGATGCGGCCGAACAGGGCCCAGGCCCGGCACGGGGCCAGGACAAGAATCAACGCCGCCGCGAGGCTGGCGAAAAGGGGCAGTTTCTTGGACAGGGTGTTCATGGGGCTCCCTGGGTTGCGGATGGCTTTTGAGCACTGTCATCCAGACGAGCGTGATTCTAGCACCATTCCTGAAAAGAAAAAAGGATGCTCCGCAGGGAACATCCTTTCTTTGAATCTTCTTGAAAACCAGAGCGTTACTTGTTCATGATGTTCAGGAATTCGTTGTTGCTCTTGGTCTTGCGCATCTTGTCCAGAAGGAATTCCATGCTGTCGATGGAGTTCATGGGCGAGATGACCTTGCGCAGGATCCAGACGCGGTTCAAGACATCCTCGTCCAGCAGCAGTTCTTCCTTGCGGGTTCCGGAGCGGTTGATGTCGATGGCCGGGAACACGCGCTTTTCCGAGAGGTGGCGGTCCAGGTAGATCTCCATGTTGCCGGTGCCCTTGAACTCCTCGAAGATGACCTCGTCCATGCGGCTTCCGGTGTCGATGAGGGCCGTGGCGATGATGGTCAGGCTGCCGCCGGACTCGATGTTGCGCGCGGCGCCAAAGAAGCGCTTGGGCCGCTGCATGGCGTTGGCGTCCAGGCCGCCGGAAAGCACCCGGCCCGAAGACGGGGTCACGGCGTTGTACGCGCGGCCCAGGCGGGTGATGGAGTCGAGCAGGATGACCACGTCGCGCTTGCGCTCCACCAGGCGTTTGGCCTTCTCCAGCACCATCTCGGTCACCTGCACGTGGCGGGTGGGCGGCTCGTCGAAGGTGGAGCTGATGACCTCCGCGCGCACGGTGCGCTCCATGTCGGTGACTTCCTCGGGCCGCTCGTCGATGAGCAGCACGATGAGGTAGACATCGGGGTGGTTGGCGTTGATGGAGTTGGCGATGGTCTGGAGCATCATGGTCTTGCCGGTGCGCGGCGGGGCCACGATGAGCCCGCGCTGGCCGCGGCCGATGGGGGCGAGCAGGTCGATGACGCGCGAGCCGTGGTTCTCCGCGCCGTTCTCCATGATGAAGCGCTTGTCCGGGTAGAGCGGGGTCAGGTTGTCAAAGAGCACCAGATGCTTGCTGGCCTCCGGCGGCTCAAAGCCGATTTCGCTGACCTTCAGCAGGGCGAAATAGCGCTCGCCCTCCTTGGGCGGCCTGATCTGGCCGGAGATGACGTCGCCCTTGCGCAGGCCGAAGCGGCGTATCTGCGAGGGGGAGATGTAGATGTCGTCTGGCCCGGGCATGTAGGAGTACAGGGGCGAGCGCAGGAAACCAAACCCGTCGGGCAGGATTTCGAGCACGCCTTCTCCAAAAATTTGGCCGTTTTGCGAGGCGCATTCCTGGAGCAGGGCGAAGATGAGCTCCTGCTTGCGCAGGTTGCTCGGATTTTCGACCTTGAAGTTGTTTGCCAGCTCCATGAGCTCAGGCATGCTCTTCTGCTTCAGGTCCGTGAGGTTGAGCTTGTTCTCCGAGGTGGGGGTGTACTCTTCCTCAACGTAATCCGGGACTGGGACATTCTTGGGCTGGCGGGTCTGGTTTTTTTCGCGGGGCATTATTAAGCCTCACGCTCCGTTGGATAAGGTTACAGCAATGGCAGAGTCCTCACAGCGAGGATGATCTACAGGACTTGATCAATGGTTGTATGTGGGCGTGTCCGCTTTGTGGAGTGTGTTTCTGCCGCACGGCAGGAAAAAGCGAGGCATATTTCGATACGTATCTTGGGCGACGGGTTTCCCTGATGGAGTGGCACCAGCTGCGGATGTGAAATATCCTGCGCGAACGCGCTGAACAATCGCCTAACCCAAAGGTAAAGCGTTGACAAGGGGGGTTACTTGGCTTTTTGCAACTTTTCCTGCTGCTTCAAAATCACGTCGGCGAACATCTCATTGATGTCGACTTTGACATCGGCCTGCTCCCGGCCCAGGGCAAAGGCCAGCTCCATGGAGACCAGGGTCATGGCCTGCTCCAGCAGGCGGCGTTCGCCAAAGGAGAGCTCCTTGTCCATGCCGATGAGGAACAGCTCCTTGAGCACGTAGGCCACGTCGGAGAGGTCCGTGCTCTTGAGCTTTTCCGAATACTCGCGGTAGCGGCGGTTCCAGTTCTGCCCGGTGTAGCCGGTGAACTCCGAACGGTCCTTCAAAGATTCGAACACTTCCTGGCCGTTGCGCAGGCTGCACACATGGCGCAGCCCGACATTCGTGGCGTTCTTCACGGGAACCATGAGGGTCACGGAATTGCTCAGGATGCGGACGATGTAATATTCAGCCTTCGTTCCGCTGATTTCCTGGTTTTCGATGCGTTCTATGCGGCCCACGCCCTGGGCGGGGTATACCACCAACTCATTGATTTGAAACACTGAATCTCCTTCGAAATCTTGGGGACACTTTTCCGGTGAATTGGTACATTACCCCATTGTTCCGGAAGTGTCCACCGTTGCCTCCCCGGCAGGGGAAGCCGGGAGGCGGAAGGAGTTTATGGCCTGGGTGGCCTCGCCCTGGCCGCGCCGGAGCATGAGCGTGAGGCCCTTGCAAGCCGCAGCGCAGACAGCGCGGATGGCGTCCAGGTCCTGCGGGGCGAAATTCTCCAGCACATAGCGCGCAACATCCGAGGAATATTCCGGTCGGCCGATGCCCAGGCGCAGCCGCAAAAACTCCTCGCTTCGCAAATGCTCCACAATGGAGTCCACGCCCCGGTGGCCGTTTGAGCCGCCGCCCTTCTTGAGCTTCATGCGGCCCACCGGCAGGTCCAACTCGTCGTGCACGACCACAAGGTCGGCCAGATCCACGTCGTGGCGCCCGCAGATGCGCGCCACAGCCCGCCCCGACAGGTTCATGAAGGTCATGGGCTTGGCCACAAGGCAGCTCACGCCGCCCAGGGTCAGGCTGTACAGCTGGTAGTCGCCCTCGGCCTGGATGGTCGTGAGGCGCATGCTCTTGCGTTCACGTGCGGCGGCCAGAATCTCGTCGACGACAAAAAAGCCGATGTTGTGCCGGGTGGCGGCATATTCCGGCCCTGGGTTGCCCAGGCCGACGATGAGGGGGACGGTGCGCATGGGAGCATCCATTGGGCCGTTGCGCCTGGCAGGGGCAGATGCGGTAAAGGGAAATGCGGGGGGAGCCGGACTCCCCCCGCAATTAGGCCCGGACAAAAGCCGGGAAGAGAAACGTCAGCGCCGGCGTGGCTACTTTTTCGCTGGCTCGGCAGCCTTGACTTCTTCTTCAGCTTCCTGGGCGACGATGCCTACCACAGCGAAGTTGTCTTCAAACACGGCCCGCACGCCTGCGGGAAGCTTGATCTCATCGATGTGCAGGTTCACGCCGACATCGAGGTCGGTCACGTCGATGACGATCTTCTCGGGCACGTCCAGCGGCTTGCAGATGACTTCCAGGGTTTCGCGGAAGATTTCCAGCAGGCCGCCCAGAACGATGCCCTTGGCCTTGCCTTCGACCACCACGCGCACGTCCACCTTGATCTCGCGGTCCAGGTCGACGCCGTAGAAATCGACATGGATGGGCGTGGACTTCAGCGGATCGTACTGCATGTCCCAGATCAGGGAGGGCAGGGACTCGGCCTTGCCGTCCAGGTCCATCTCCAGGTGGAACACGCGGGAGCTGCCGACCTTGCGGTGCAGCTTAGTCAGCGGCAGCATGTCCACCACCACCGGGATGTTCTGGCCCTTCTGGTTGTAGTAGATGCCGGGGACCAGGTCCTTGGCGAGCATGCGGCGGCAGGTGCCTTTGCCTTTTTCGGCGCGCGGACGCACGCTCAGCTTCATCAGATCAGCCATTTCCTCATCTCCTTTCAGAAACCGGACAGCATGAAGAAGCCGCCCGAAAATACGTTCAATGGTTAGACGAAAAGCACGCTGACCGAGGCCTCGCCGTGAACATTCACGATGGCCTTGGCCAAAAGTTCCGCAACGGAGAGCACCTTGATCTTCTTGCAGGTCTTCTTGCGCGCATCCAGGGGGATGGTGTCGGTCACAAGGATCTGCGAAAACACGGACTTGTCCATGCGCTCAATGGCCGGGCCGGAGAGCACCGGGTGGGTGGCGCAGGCCAGAATCTCGCGCGCGCCGTTGTCGGCCAGGACCTGGCCGGCGGCGCACATGGTGCCCGCCGTGTCGACCATGTCGTCGAGCACGATGGCCGTCTTGCCCTGGACATTGCCGATGAGGTGCATGGCCTTGGCCTGGTTGGGAGCATCACGGCGCTTGTCCACGATGGCCAGCCCGGCGTCCAGGCGCTTGGCATAGGCCCGGGCGCGCTCCACGCCGCCCGCGTCGGGCGAGACGACCACGATGTCCCCATCAAAATTGCGCATATAATCCAGAAAAACGGGCGCCGCGAACAGGTTGTCCACCGGGCAGTTGAAAAAGCCCTGGATCTGCCCGGCGTGCAGGTCGATGGTCATCATGCGGTGCATGCCGGCCACGGTGAGGAAATCGGCCACGACCTTGGCGCTGATGGGCACGCGCGGCAGCACCTTGCGGTCCTGGCGGGCATAGCCGTAGTAGGGCATAACTGCAGTGATGCGCCTGGCGCTGGCGCGCTTGAGCGCGTCGATCATCAGGCAGAGCTCCATCAGGTGGAAGTTCACCGGCGAGCACGTGGGCTGGACCACAAAGACGTCGTCGCCGCGCACGTTGTCGTCGATCTCGATACGGATCTCGCCGTCGCTGAACTGCTCGCGCAGGACAGGAGTGAGGCGGCAACCGATGTGCGCACAGATGGATTCGGCCAGATCAACGTTGGCCGAGCCGCTTAGGATCTTCAGATCGCTGTTACCAGACATGTCCTCTACCTTGTGAACTGGCTGGGGTGGAAGGATTCGAACCCTCGGATAACTGGACCAAAACCAGTCGCCTTACCGCTTGGCTACACCCCATTTCCTCAGGGCTTCAATATGCACGGGCAAGCCATTCGTCCGTAAAACTTCAGCGGCAGCAAGCGCCAGGGGATTTTCCCGGAACAGGGCGGCCAGACCGGCCCCGCTCCCGCTCATGGCGGCAGATGCCGCCCCCATTTTCAGCAGGCGCTCCTTCTGTTCCCGGAGGAACGGATGCACCGGAAAGACCACAGCCTCAAAATCATTCTGAACCACTACGGGCGAAAGGGAAACACGTCTCTTATGCGTCGATGTCCGGGTTGTCAAGCATTCTGCGCAGCCCTCGGCCTCTGCCTTGCGCCTGGCGTGTTCGTCCCACGCGCCGTAGGCCCAGGCCGTGGCCACATGCACCGGCGGCAGCACCAGCAGCAGGGTGAAGGCCGACAGGTCCAGGGCCACCGGGGTCAGCTCGTCGCCAATGCCGCGCGCCCAGGCCGGGCCTTCGTGCAAAAAGAACGGCACGTCCGCGCCGATGCCCGCCGCCAGCCGCCCCAGCTCCGCCTGGGCCAGGGCGCGTGGGCCCGCCTGCGCCTGCAGCCAGCGCAGCATGGTCGCAGCGTCCGAGCTGCCGCCGCCCAGGCCAGCCCCGGTGGGGATGCGCTTGGTCAGGCGTACGTCCACATCCGGCGCAAAACCCGTGGCGGCAGCGTATGCCTTCCAGGCGCGGAACACGAGGTTTATTTCAGTGGGGGTGTCGGGCAGCTCCGGGGTCACAAGGCACCCGGAGCCGGGCCTGCCGGGGCGCATGTCCAGGGTGTCGGCCAGGCCGGCCACGGGCACGAACAGGCTCTCCAGCTCATGGTAGCCATTGGCCCGGCGGGAAATGATCCACAGGGAAAGGTTGATCTTGGCCGGGGCCGAAAGGATGTCTGGCATGGGGTCCTTAAAATAAAAGGGGGGAGCCGAAGCCCCCCCGAGTGGTCGCGCTGTTATTTCTTGTCCAGGGTGATGGCCCGGAACACGTTGCGGCCCTGGCGCTTGAGCAGGAGCATGACCATGCCGCTCTGCTTGGCGTTGCCAACGACCGTGCGCAGCTGCTCCACGGTGTTCACGGGCTTCTGGTTGGCCTCGATGATCACGTCGCCGGGCTGGATGTCCACCTGGGCGGCGGCGCTGCCCGGGGCGACCTCCATGATGAGCAGCCCCTGCGGCTTGTGCAGGCCCAGGGCCTGGGCCTCCTCGCCGCCCTCAACCGGGCGCAGGCCGAGGCCCAGCTCCTTGGCCGGGACGTTGCGGTTGAGGCCGCGCTGGTCCTGTTCGGCCACGAAGTTGGGCTTGCGCTCGCCCAGGGTCACGGTGACATCAATGGTGCGGTTCTGCCGCCAGGTCGTGAGCTGGACCTTGTCGCCGGGGTGCATGCCCGCGATGCGCTTGAGCAGGTCGTCCGGGGTCTCCACATTCTGGCCTGCGGCCTTGAGGATGACGTCGCCGGTCTTCAGCCCGGCCTTGTCCGCCGGGTCTCCGGGGATGACCTGGGCCACGAGCACGCCCTTGGGCTCCTTGAGGCCCACGCCGCGGGCGGTGTTTTCGTCCAGCTCCTGCATGGTGATGCCCAGCCAGCCGCGCTTGATCTTCTTGCCGCTTTTCAGCTGCTGGATGATCTTGTCGGCCATGCTGGCGGGCGTGGCGAAGCCGATGCCCTGGCCGTTGGGCACGATGGCGGTGTTGATGCCCACCACCTTGCCGTCCATGTCGATGAGCGGTCCGCCGGAGTTGCCGGGGTTGATGCTGGCGTCGGTCTGCAGGAAGCTGTCAAAGGGCCCGGCGCCGATGTGTCGGCCCTTGCCGCTGATGATGCCCGCAGTGACCGTGTGCCCCAGGCCGAAGGGGTTGCCGATGGCCAGGACCCATTCGCCGACGCGGGTTGCGTCGGAATTGCCGAACTCCAGCACCGGCAGATTGCCGCCGGCATCAATCTTGAGCAGGGCCAGGTCGGTCTCCTGGTCGCGGCCGATGACCTTGGCGTCGTACGGCTTTTCGCGGCTCAAGAGCTTGACCTTGATTTCGTCGGCCTCGGCCACCACGTGGTTGTTGGTCACGATATAGCCGTCAGTCGAAATGATGAAGCCCGATCCCAGCGAGGTGAGCTTGCGGGGCATCGCCTCCTGCTGGCCGAAATAGCGTTCGAACTGGTCGAAGAAATCGCGGAACGGGGAGTTTTTGGGCGCGTTCTTGAAGAACTCCTGCATCTGCGTGGAGCCCCCGGCGACATTTTTCGTGGTGCTGATGTTCACCACGGCCTTGCCGGCCTTTTCAGCCAGATCGGTGAAGTCGGGCAGACCGGCCTTGGCCAGGACAAAGTTTGGGATGACAAGAAAAATGAGCAGGGTGCACAGAGCCATGAACCGTTTCATACACATACCTCCATTGGCCGCAATTCGGTGGCTGCGGCCGCGTGTCCGAAAAATAGCCTTTTTTTGCCCGTTGTAAAGGTTGCGGCCGGAATTTTCAGCCTGCGACATTGGGCTTGAAGGCCAGCGGGTATTTGTGTAGGAACTGCTTTCCACCAGCGGCCACAGGCTGGAAATGCCCTCGTAGCTCAGTCGGATAGAGCACAGGATTCCTAATCCTGGTGTCGCAGGTTCGATTCCTGCCGTGGGCACCAAGCAATTCAAGGGGTTGACGCAGCGCAGAAATGCTCTCGTGAACCCCTTTTGTCTTGCCCGAAGCACTGCTGTCCCACTTCTGTCCCACAGCTGTGGGACGTTGGCTCCAGCGAACAGCGGATGACAAAAGAAGAAGCCGGTCCTGTGGCAATGCGGCACACCCAGCGTCATCCGGCCGCGTGCGGAACAACTGCGCTGCCATCTGAGCGCAGTTCACATACACCGCCAGCCCCACCGCCAAAGTCAGAAACAATTCCAAGCCGTTTAGACTGTTGGCTGAACCTGGGCTGTCCTTCCCATGCACAGGCCCGGGTCAAGGTTGGCTCCCGGTCGTGCCAGACGTTCCGCTCACGCCCCTGCCGGGGCTATTTGGCCTTTTTCAGCCTGATCTTGTTGTCGATGATCAGCATGCCGTTCTCCAGCTTCCACTTCATGGACGTTGGCGGTGCGCCCACAAGGTCCCAGATCATGGTGTCGTCGCTCAACGTGTATGTCCCCTTCTGGGCGGCGATGACCGGGTTCATCGATCCCTTGGGCATCATCTTCAATGTCTCCGGCGTGAGCCTGGAATTGAAGTCGAAGGTGCCGTTCTTGTTCAGCACAACGGTGTACAGGGCCTGGGGCAACCCATCTTGAAAGCCCTTCCAGGTGCCGACCAGCGCACCGACGATGACACCCTTGCGGACGATGGGCGCCTCCTGCTTCACACCCTTGGCCTCCAGAGCGGAGACGCTGCCCGTCTTTCCGGCACGGTTGGCGTAGGCCATGACCGTTTCGCCCGCGCCGTTCTTCTTCAGCGCGTCGGCGCCCTTGTCCAGCAGCAGCTTGACGAGCTTCTCATTGCCCACGCCCGCCGCCAGCATCAGGGCCGTCTCGCCCTTGTCGTTGGTCTGGTCAAGCTTTGCGCCCTTGTTGATGAGCAGGGCCGCACGGTCGTAGCCGTCGGAATGGTCGGACTTCTGTGCGGCGGCCATGAGCGGGGTGGTGCCGTTGGGCGACGGGAAATTGATGTCGCCCTTATGGTCGAGCAGGTACTTGATGATGGCGACGTTCTTTCTGTGCTCAAGAGGATTGGGATTGCCCGCCGCATGCACCATGGGCGTGTCCATGATGTTCACCGTGGACTTCACGTTGATGGCTGCGCCCGCGTCCACCAGCACCTCCACCATGTCCGGGTCGACCTGCAGGGTGGCGGTCAACAGCGCGGTGGAGCCGGACTTGTCGACAAGCTCAAGGTTCGCCTTGCGCTTGACGAGCATCTTGGCGAAGTCGATCTGGTTGGCGCTGGCGGCGGTGTGCAGGGGCGTGCCGCCGGTGAGCAGGCTCTTGATGTCAAGGGTGGCGCCGCTGTCCAGCAGGAGCCTGCCGATGTCCACAAACCCGAAGCGCGCGGCCAGGTGCATGGCCGAATCGCCGCCATCCCCCTTGAGCTGCATGAAATCCAGCTTGGGCTTGAAGGTGATGAACTTCTCCAACCACTTGTAGGTCTTCTTCGCCTCCTTGGGCCTGTAGAGAATGGCCTGCATCAGCGGGGAATCACCGCCATTGCCGGACATGTTGATATCCGCGCCATTGGCGATCAGATACTCCAACACCTCGAACTTCTTGTGCAGCACCGTGCCCACGAGCATGGAGGCGCCCGTGTTGTCCTGATGGTTGATCCGCGCCCCGTGGTCGTGCAGGAGCTTCGCCGCCTCCAGGTCCTCCGCGGCCACCACCAAGGAGAGCGGCGTATCACCTTCCTTGTTCGTCGCATCAACGAGAATGCCTTTGCTCTGGGTGAGCAGCACCCTGATGGTCTCCGTGTGGTCCCGCCCCGCCGCCATGATGAGGGCGGTATTCCCGCGCGCCTCGGGCACGCTGTCGGTCCGGTCGCGAGCGTTGACGCTGGCCCCGCGCTGCAGCAGCAGGGCTACGATGTCGGCCTGGCCCATGTGCGCGGCCTGGATCAGCGGCGTGCGCTCCCACGTGTTATCGAAAGAGTCATAGAGGATGCCCCGCTTGTTGACGTTCAGCCGGGGTGCCTGGAGCAGCACCTTTGTGACCTCCTGGTTCTCGAATCGTATCGCCCAGCAGAGCAGCGTATCCCGGTCGTACACGGCGTTCACGTCGTCGCCGCCGTCAATGGCGGCCCGTGCACGGCCAATGTCGCCCTTGGTGATCGCTTTCAAAAGCTCGGGCATGGGCTTGCTGGTGTCTCGAATCCAGGTGGCGGACAGGGGGGAAAACGCCCCGCACACAAGCAGCAGCGCCAAGGATAATCCAAGAATACGCACTATTTTTCCGGGGCGATTATTCAGACGCATGTCGATGTTCGCTTTCATTTTTGATTTTCCTGTTATTTCTGAACAAGGCCAATCCATACGCCCTCTTGTTGCCGTCCAAAGATGCTCTGCACGCTGGCAGACCTCTACCTGACCGGCCTGAGAATGAAAAGCATGAAGCGCCAGGGAGGCAAAGGAACCAGCTTCCGACTGCCCGCCAGAATCATGGCCAGGGGGCCGTCCTGCTTCGACGCAGGGGAGGGCGCGTTCTCCAACCGCAGTTGCGGCTTCGGGATGCGGCAATGCTTCGGGACCTGCTTCTGTTGTTGCCGGATTTCAGCGCTGTCCGGTCAAATCCACGCATTGTTGGAGCGCGGATCAGATGCTTCGCCGAACCGTGCTGATTGCGTTTACCGGCGTTGCCCGGCGGCGATGGGGAGGCGTGGCGCAAGCCTTTTGGCCTTGACCTTGAGCCGCGCGGACCGCAACCGTTCCCTGGCGTCCTGCGGAACCGTCTGCCTCGCGTCGCTGACAAGAACGGCGCATCCCGTCACCCCGCGCGCTGAACAGGTGTGTTTCCGCTTGTGCGGCACCAGGCGCGGCAAGTGCTGGAAGTAAAGTCGCAGATTTGGCCCTCGGGACACGCACGCGGGAACGCACCTGGCCGGTTCTCTGCATCCAGTTGCCGGCGTTCAAGAATCCAGCCCTCTCTTGTTCAGGAACTTCTGGAGGTTTCAGCCGGGCCGGAAAGGCCAGACAACACGGCTGGAGCTTTGGGGCAAGGCGCGTGCAACAATCGTGGCAAACAAAGTTGTTCAAGCTTGGTTTCTCTCATCATATTATTTTGACAAGTCGTTGCAGCCGATATATAATAAAAATAAGTAATATTTCCAGGAAACCGTTCTTGCATCAGTTGATTTGTTTGCTTTATTTTTGATTCGCTCGCCACGTACGTACACAAGAAGGTGTATGCCATGGCCCAGGGAATTGGAGTAGCCAAAGCCGTTCAGGGCCAGATGACAGCCAGCGGTCCCGAAGGGACCCACGGGCTGCACCAGGGCAGCCCTGTTTTCAAGGGCGACACCATCTCCACGGCCAAGGGCTCTGCCGGGTCCATTGAAT
>Ga0209697_10001398_pt1 | contig 37309 bp, 33 predicted proteins | sample AliMusrvi5mmetaG_FD_184115 | JGI IMG/M metagenome (GOLD analysis project Ga0209697, IMG submission 184115) | Freshwater lake bacterial and archeal communities from Alinen Mustajarvi, Finland, to study Microbial Dark Matter (Phase II) - Alinen... | ecosystem: Environmental > Aquatic > Freshwater... | reverse complement strand
TCCGGTCGGGCTGGGGGAGCGCTTCGTCGCCATGATGCCCGCCGCCCGCGACGCCATGCCGGCAGGTGACTTCCGCGACTGGGACGCCATCGAGGCCTGGGCTGCGAGCATCGCCGCGGACCTCGCGACCCACTAGTTAGCCGACTCGCGCACTCTCCGGGCCCTGTGACCTCCCTCTACGCGCAGTACACCCGCACGTTGTCGCCGTTCTTGGCGTCCACGTTGATCTCCATCTCACGCAGAGTCCCGACGAGCTCGTCGATGTCCTCGGGCTTGAGGTTGGAGAAGTCGACGGACATGCCGTGCTCGGACATCGAGTCGTTGATCTGGTCCATCGCCTTCGACGGGATGAGCGACGTGAGCTTGAGCCCCGAGCGCACGAGCGCGATGGGGATCTTGACGTCGACGTTGTCGCCGTTCACGGCAATGACCTTGACGTAGAGGTACTTCGGCAACGCGGCGATCAGGGGCTCGGGGTCTCCCTTGATCGCCGGCTCTCCCGACGTCGTGGAGGCGCCGTCACGCGCCTCGAGCGCGTCGAGCAGGCGCTCGGCTTCTTCCGCGGTGATCTTGCCCTCGGCGAGCATGTTCAGTATCCGGCTGCGGTCCTCACTCATCGCTGACACCCCTTCTCATTGGACCGTCATGTCGACGGCTGTCTTCTCGTTGCTGAAGTGGACGACCATCCCGCGCGTCTCGCCGATCGCCGCGAACGAGCGGACCAGCAGGAGGCTGTAGTGGTGGTAGCGCCGGCCGACCAGGAGCAGGACGGCGTCGACGACGATCGCGACGGCCAGCGCCACGAGGCCGAGCGCCAGAGCAAGAGGCCACAGGACGAACAGCGGCAGCCAGAGGTGGACCGGGCGCCGGGCGGACGACGCGACCTTCAGGTCGAGGACTATCGGCGGCACGTTCATCGCCGGAGCCTCGCGGCCGCCTCGTCTGCCGAGATCTCGCCGCGCTCGAGAAGGTCGAGGGCGTCATCGGGCCCCGGGGAGGTGGTGACCTCGACCAGCTGCAGCTGGTCGATGATGCGGTTCAGGCGGTTCTTGACCGTCGGGTAGCTGATGCCGAAGGCCTTCTCCATCTCTTTGATCGAGCCGTGGCTGCGAACGAACGCGCTCACGAACACCTGGTCCTCGTAGCGCAGGCGGGCCAGGGGCGGAGGCTCGAATTCGCCCTGGACCGAGATGCCAGAGTCCATCCGCACCTCCGTCACGAGGAAGGGTCGATCAGCGGTGAGGTCGGTCAGCTGGTGCCAATCATTCGTCATGAATCGCTCCACTTCTGTTGACTGCACCCTCGCTTTGTACTCTTCAACATTGAGAAAGTCAATGCTAAGGTCACGAAAATCAACGCCTTGGTGTGCCGGCTTGGCTGCTTGGCGACCTGGACGCTCCGCGCCCTCGCGCTTCACCGGGCACCAGGTGGACTCGATCGACTCGTGGGCGGGGCGCCGCTCGATACGGCGGGCGTTTGACGCTTGTCTCCCGTGCCCGGATCCAGGCGCTGACCGGCGGGGTCGGCCAAGAGCACCGCGAGGCGGCCAACGAGTCGGGTCCACTCACCACGCGCAGGACGAGCTCAGCGCATGATCCTCAGCAGTACCCCTTGGCCAGGCGCCAGCGGAAGCACTTCATGATGTCCTCATCTGATCTCACGACGGCGTAGGAGAAGACCGTGTCCTGCCGTAGCGTGACTTCCGGCTGACTGCCATCGCCGAAGAGACTGGGTAGCGTCAGTTCGAGCGCGGCACGCCACGTGAGGCCCTCAGCGGCGGCTCCGAGACGGAACAGCTGCCAGGCGGAACAGAGGCCCTCGACCGCGTCGGCCAGCTTCGCAAAGGCCGGCTCGTCAGCTCGCCAGCGTTTTGGCGCGGCGAGGACAGCTCTACCAGACCCGCGCGTGCCGGTGCTCTCGAGCGCAAAGGCGTAGTCGGCCTCCGCTCCTTCGACGTCTCGCATGCGCTCCGCAATCGAACGCGCATGGCGAAAGAGCGGCATGAGTGCTTCGGCGGCGTCGGTCACAGCGGTTCATCCCATACACCCACGCCCTCGGCGACTGTGGCCTGGCAATTGCGCATCTCTTGCGGAGCTGATTGCACCGTCCTCATGACCCTCCCTTGTGGTCGGGCGACGATAGCACGCTCGTGTTGGAGGCTTGCGAGCGGACGGGTCGAGGCAGGGGGCCTCAGACCCGGGCAGCGACTCGCATGCGCCCGCGCGCAGGCGAAGCATCGCCAACGCAGTCGAGTCAGGCGCCGCGGCCAGACGCTCATCAAACGCTAACGAAGCCGCGCTACGGTTCGGGTCGTGGATGGGGCACTCGAACCCCGTGCCCCGCGCCCGCCGCGTCCTTTCCCCAAGGTGATATGCGCGGCGGGCGTTTCCTGTGCGCGACCCCTGACCCCGCCGCGCCCGGACTCGGCGCCGCCGCGTCACTCCAACATGTGCGCCTTGATGAGGTTGGTCTTGCCGGACTGGTTGGTCTGCAGCCCGGCAGTGATCACAACCACCTGGCCGCGCTCCCCGAACCCGCTGGCGAGGACGAGGTCGTTGGCTTCGTGCACGACCTCCTCGAAGCTGCCGCGCGTCGTCCCCAGCAGAGGAGAGACGCCCCAGCAGAGTGCCAGCTGGCCGACGACGCGGGCGTTGGGGCTGATGGCGACGATCGGCTGAGCCGGCAAGTTGCGCGCCACGGCGCGCGCGGTCGCGCCGGAGAAGGTGGCGCTCACGATCGCCGCCGCGCCGACCCGGTGCGCGACCTCGCAGGCGCCGTAGCTTATGGCGTTGGAGACCCCGGTGCGCCCCTCCGCCCACGGCTGCGGGGCGCGGCCTTCGCGCTCGATGTCGGCCTCCACCACGAGCGCGATCTCGTCCATGGTGCGGATGGCCTCGACCGGGTAGGCGCCGATCGCCGTCTCACCCGAGAGCATGACGGCGCTGGTCGCGTCATAGATGGCGTTGGCGACGTCGCTCGCCTCCGCGCGCGTCGGCCGGGGGGCCGACACCATCGACTGCAACATCTGCGTGGCGGTGATCACCGGCTTGCCGGCGACGTTGGCGGCGTGGATGATGCGCTTCTGCCAGACCGGCACCGTCGCCGGATCGACCTCCACGCCGAGGTCGCCGCGCGCGACCATCACCGCGTCCGCGGCGGCGATGATGTCCTCGTAGACGGCCAGCGCCTCCTTCTTCTCGATCTTGGCGATCACAAGCTGGTCTCCGCCGGCCTCCGAGATGAGCTCCTTGAGCTCGCGCACGTCGTCGGCGGAGCGCACGAACGAGAGCGCCACGTAGTCGATGTCCTGCCGCAGGCCCCAGGCGAGATGCTCGCGGTCGGCGGCAGTCATGGCGCCGATCGGGAGGCGCGTGTCGGGCAGGTTAACGCCCTTGCGCGACTCGATGAGGCCGTCGTTCAGCACTTCGAGCTCGACGGCCTCGGGTGCGACCCCCGCCACCCGCAGCGCGACCGCGCCGTCGTCGATGAGTACGCGTTCGCCGACCGTGAAGTGCGGCAGCAGCTCGGGGAAGTTGACCGGCAGCTGGGCGGCCGGCGCCGGGCCCAGCACGACGATCTCATCCGCCTTCACCGTCAGCGGCAGCTCGAGGTCTCCCAATCGCAGCTTGGGCCCGGGCAGATCGATGAGGATCGCCAGCGGCGTGCCGCGGCGCGCCGCCGCCGCGCGCAGCGCGGCGATGGTCGCGGCGTGCTCATCCGCCTCGCCGTGCGACAGGTTGATCCGCGCCACATCCATGCCGGCTTCGAGCAGCTGCTCTATCACATGTGCGCCCTGCGACGCAGGGCCGAGGGTGGCGACGATCTTCGTCCGCCGTCTTGTCTCGCTCAAGGGGTCCTCGCTCTCTCCGCGTCTCAGGGATCGGCGGTCTCTTGTGCCCGCGGGCGGTGGATCGCGAAACAGAAGGCGCCCGCGGGGCCCTGGCAGGGGTCGGCCCTGCGTTGGCCGTGCCGCCGCCCACCCGCCCAAGGCATCGCCGCGCGTCGCTAGCGGGGTCCTGACACGCTGCTTTCGCCGCGCTCGCAGGCGAGCGCGGCAGCGCCCGGTGAGCGTCGGCCGCCGCCGCCAGACGCTAACCGAACTCGCCGCCGGCCCTCATCTTGGTCTCGCCGGTTCCCCCTAAGGTGGGCCCATGTCACCAGCCTTCGCCGGACGCGTCCTGCGGAGTGTCCGACCAGTGACCCGGACGGCCGGCGGCGCCCGCGGGCGTCACGGCGAGGCATCGTGGCTTGCCAGTGAAGCAGGGCTACCGAGGGGAGTACCGTGAAGAGGAAGTCTCGCAAGAAGACGTTCGCTGTGGGCGCGCTGCTGGGTGCAGCGCTGCTCGCCAGCGCGGCGATCGGCATCGCCGCCGCCGGCGCGCACTCGACGCCCGCGAAGCCGGGCGGCCGGCCCACCACCAAGGCGTGGTCCTTCGGCGTCATGTCCGACACGCAATGGACCACCACCGACCCGGCTGGAGCGAATCCCAACACCGTGCCGGTCTCGATCATCAAGCAGGTCGACGCCCAGTTCATCGCCAAGCGCGTGAAGTTCGTCATCCAGGTCGGCGACTTGACCGACACCGGCACCGACCTCAACATCCAGGCGCGTGCCGCCGCCGCCCAGGATCTCCTCAACGCCGGCATCGGCTTCTTCCCGGAGCGCGGCAACCATGAGACCTACGGCACCAACAACGGCTTCGGCATCCCGGCCTTCCAGGCTGCGTTTCCGCAGACCCAAGGGCTCAGCAACAAGTTCGGCGCCACGAACTTCAGCAGCCCCATGTCGGTGAGCCCTGACCTGAAAGGCATGAGCTACTCCTTCGACTACGGCACGCCGGGCAACGACGCCCGCTTCGTGATGCTCGACACCTGGGCGACGCCGAGCAAGGACGTCTCGGCCGTCGGCTACGACTACGGTTACTCCATCGCCGACCAGCAGTCTTGGATCAGCAGCCGTCTCAACGAGAGCACGCGCGGCACGACCCAGGCCTTCGTGTTCTCGCACCAGCCGCTCATCGCCGAGAACCATCAGGACTCGCCCTTCGTCGGCTACACGAACGCCAACACGGCGATGCAGAACGCCTTCCTCGCCAGCCTGCAGAACAACGACGTGAAGTACTACATCTCTGGTCACGACCACATCAGCCAGCGCTCGATCATCGCCAGCCCGGACGGCCAGTCCAGCGTCCAGGAGATCATCGGCGCCTCCGACAGCAGCAAGTTCTACACTCCCAAGTCGATCGCGGACCCAAACTGGTTCGGTCAGAAGGCCCGCGAGACTTCTGTGAGCCAGGACATGGGCAGGGTGGGCTTCTACATCTACACCGTCGACGGGCCGCGCGTGACCGTGGACTACTACGCCGACGACCAGGGCGGTTGGCAGTCTGACGCCAGCTACCCGAGTGGACCCAGCGGTGCGGGCAGCCACGTGACCCCCGAGTTCCACTTCGTCAAGCGGGCCACCTGGGGCTACAGCCTCAACGGCAAGCAGTTCGTCGTCGGCGGCGGCAGCACGAACGGCGCCAACAACAGCCCCTCCTACAATGTCGTGAAGGACGGCTTCCAGGGCACGTCCGCCAAGATCCTCTCCGGCACGTACTCGAACACGGCGACCGACTACACCGGCCGCGTCCTCGCGCAGACCGTGAACACCGGATGGACCCCCGAGTCCGCGTCCGACAATCTGCACAGCAACATCCTGACCCTCTGGGGCATGACCAGCGGAGGCCTCACCGGCAACGCGGCCAGCAGCCAGACCGACGCGTTCGCGCTCTCGATGAGCGCCGACGACCAGGGCCATGGCAACAACGGCCTCGGGATCCTTGTCGCCAAGAACGCGAACGGCGATTGGGTCAACGCAGTCGACCTCAACACCGGCACGCAGACAAAGCGCTTTGTCCTTGGCCCGGAGCTGCCGTCGGACGTACTCGGCACTTACGGCATCGACCCCACGACGCGCACAGCGTGGGCCGTGATCGACTACAACGGCAGCTACGCCGTGAGCGATCACTTCATGTCCTGGCTTCTCCCCTTGAGCTTGGGCGACTGATCAATGAGCCACACAGCGTGGGCGGTCGTGGACCGCGGCGGCTTCGCCGGGTCACGTGACTTCAGCGACATGATGGGGCACCGGGACTAGCCCTACCCACGGGCGCCTGCCGCATCCCCACAAGCCCCGCTGGCCGATCGGGCCGCCCCTCCCGGGAGGGGCGGCCCGACGCATTGTCAGCCCGGACGCGGCGCTGTGGCCCGGTATCGGGACGGTATCGCCCAGCTCACAGGCCCTTCACGGCCCACTCACATGGGCCTTCTAGCCTGACCTCTGGACGGCACTCCATCGACGTGTCGCTTCGGGCAGACAGCCAACGAGTGTGAAGGAGAAGGCCCATGAGACTACACAAGAGACGCAGCACCAAGTTCGCCCTGATGGCGGCCCTGACCACCATGGTCGCAGCTACGGTCGCCGGGCCGGTGCTTGCAGTTCCCAGCGTGACCGGCGGCGGGGCGACGTTCCCGGCGCCTCTGTACCAGCGGTGGGCCTCCCACTTCACGGGGGCCAGGATCAACTATCAGCCGACTGGTTCGGGCGCCGGCATCGCCTCCATCAAGGCCGGCACCGTCAGCTTCGGCGGTTCGGACGCTCCGCTCTCCATGTCCGATCTCAACGCGTCCGGGCTCGTCCAGTTCCCGAGCTGCGTCGGTGGCCTCGTCGCCATCGTGAACCTGCCGGGCATCGGCTCGGGCAAGCTCAAGCTCGACGGCACCACCCTCGCCGGCATCTACGCCGGCACTATCACCACCTGGAACAACCCCGCCATCACCAGGCTCAACCCCGGCCTCAAGCTGCCGAGCACGAGGATCACCACCGTGCACCGCTCCGACGGCTCGGGCTCCACCTGGATCTTCACGCACTACCTCGCCGCTGTGAGCGGCACCTGGAAGAGCAAGGTCGGCGTGGGCGGCACGACCGTCCGCTGGCCCGGCGGCCTCGGCTACAACGGCAGCGCCGGTGTCGCCGCCGCCGTCAAGCAGGCCTCCGGCCGCATCGGCTACGTCGAGTACGCCTACGCACTCCAGGCGCACATCCCCTACACGCTCCTCAAGAACCGCGCCGGCAACTTCGTCGCTCCCAGTCTCGCGGGGTTCCAGGCGGCTGCCGCCAGCGCCCAGTGGCTCCCCTCGGCGGGCTTCGCCACCATCATGGTCAACGCCGCGGGCAGCAGCAGCTGGCCGATCGCCGGCGCTTCGTTCGTGATGATGAAGAAGAACACGAGCGCGGCATCCTACGCCACCATCCACGCGGTCCTGCAGTACTTCGACTGGGCCTACAAGAACGGCACCGCCAAGGCCGACGCCAAGGCGCTGCAGTACGTCAGCATGCCCGCCTCGGTCGTGACGGCGGTCGAGAAGGTCTGGCACGCCAGCATCAAGGCCGGCACGAAGGCCGCTTGGTAAGCACCGTCAGGGCCTGGCGGGCCGCGCCAGAGGACCGGCCCGCCCGGCTCTTCCCTGGCAGACGCACGCGTCCGCGTCGGGAGCACGCTGTGCCGAGTGTGCTCCCCGCTATCGACCGGGCGCGCCGACCGTCCTAGCGAAAGGCGCGGTCCGCCTCGCGGGCGGGGCTTCGAAGGAAGCCCCGCCCGCCGCTTTTTGGCTGCATCTCGCGTCGGCCTCACGCGGCGCTAACACTCCGCTAACGGAGCCCGGGTAGCCTTCCCCTCCGGTGGCGCTCCGCGCTGCCGTCTGTCAGGGAAGACAGCACTCACCATCCAAGACGCGAAAGCGAGGCTACCGAATGCAACACTCCACGCGCGTACGGCTGCTGTTGGGCGTCGCCGCCCTATTGGCCGTCGTCGCCATGGCCATCGGCGCCGCCGCCTGCGGGAGCAGCAGCTCCAGCAGTTCGAGCGCCAGCGCCACCCCGGCCGGCACCCCCAGCCCGACGCTCACGCCGGTCCAGATGCAGAGCGGCACCAACGTCGGCGCCGGCGCCACCTTCCCGGCGCCCATCTACTTGAAGTGGGGGGACGCCTACAACACCGCCAAGGGCGTCAAGCTCAACTACCAGCCGATCGGCTCTGGCGGCGGCATCGCCGCGATCGAGGCCAAGCTCGTGAACTTCGGCGCCTCCGACGCCCCGCTGCAGGAGGCCGACCTCACGGCCAACGGCCTGGCGCAGTTCCCCATGATCGTGGGCGGCGACGTCGTCGTCGTGCACCTCAACGGCGTGGCCGACGGCCAGCTCAAGCTCACCGCAGACGTCCTCGCCAGCATCTACATGGGCAAGACGACGATGTGGAACGACCCGTCGATCACCAAGCTGAACCCCGGGCTGACCCTCCCGGCCACCAAGATCACGGTCGTGCATCGTTCGGACAGCTCCGGCACTACGTGGATCTTCACGCACTACCTCACTGCCGCCGCCCCCAGCGTGTGGACGGCCGGCGCCGACAAGGTCGTCCCCTGGCCGATCGGCATCGGCGGCAACGGCAGCGCCGGCGTCGCCACGAGTGTCCAGCAGCTGAGCGGCTCCATCGGCTACGTCGAGTACGCCTACGCCAAGCAGACCGGCATGACGACCACGCAACTGCAGAACAAGGCCGGCACCTGGGTCAAGCCGAGCATCGCCAGCTTCACCGCTGCCGCCGCCAACGCGAACTGGAAGGCCTCGCTGCCGAGCATGTATGTGGTCCTCGTGGATCAGCCCGGCGCCGACTCGTGGCCGATCACCGGCGCCTCCTTCATCCTCGTGCAGAAGAGCCAGTCGGACGCCGCGATCGCCAAGCAGATGTTCGCCTGGTTCGACTGGAACTACACGAGTGGCGCTTCGGCGGCCACCGCCCTCGACTACGTGCCGATCCCCGCCAACGTCTACACCCTCGTTCAGAAGCAGGTCTGGTCGACGGTGACCGCCAACGGTTCGCCCGTCTGGCCGTGACCTCACGGCCTTGAACTGACCCACGGGAGGCAGGACCTGTGAGCACAGTCGACATAGACATACCTCCCCAGGCCGGCGCGCCGCGCGGTTCCGCATCTGCGGAGCCGCGCGGCCATCGCCTCCGCCTCGGGGATCCGATCTTCCGTGGGCTCGCCACGGCCAGCGGCGTCTTCCTCGCGGTGGCGATGGTCGGCCTGGGCGTGGTCCTCGTCATCGACTCATGGCCGGCGATCACCGGACTGGGCACCAAGATGCTCACGACCGTCGCCTGGTCGCCTAGCACAGGGGAGTACGGCGCCCTCGCGGCGCTGGTCGGCACCTTCCTCTCCACGATCGTCGCCATGATCATCGCCGTGCCCCTGGCGCTGGTCATCGCGCTCCTGCTGGTAGAGCTCGTCCACCCCAAGGTCGCCCGCGTCGTGGGCACCGTCATCGAGATGCTCGCTTCGATCCCCAGCATCGTCTTCGGCATGGTCGGCATCTTCACCATCGTGCCGTTCATGCAGGACCACGTGGTGCCGTGGGTGCTGAGCACGCCGCTCGGCAAGGTCCCCGGCATCGAGCCGGGCCCGAACTACGCCGGCGGCGGCGTCTCCGTCTTCACCGCCGGCGTCGTGCTGGCCTTCATGGTGCTTCCCTTCATCACCGCCGTTTCGCGCGACGTGATGAAGATGGTGCCGCAGGTCACGAAGGAGGCCGGCTACGGTCTTGGCTCGACGACTTGGGAGGTCATGCGCAAGATCAGCCTTCGGTACGCCAACAGCGGCATCGTCGGCGCCATCTTCATCGGGTTTGGCCGCGCGCTCGGAGAGACGATGGCGGTCGCGTTCCTGATCGGCAGCGTTTTCACCGCCCTGCCCCATTCCGTGTTCGACCCCGGCACGTCCATCGCCTCGCTCATCGCCCTCACGTTCAGCGAGGCGACCGACAAGCTTCAGATCAGCGCCCTTATCGAGTTGGGCCTGATCCTCTTCGTCCTCACCATCGTGTTCCAGATCGCCGCGCAGGCCTGGTTGCGGCGCGTGCAGCGCGTCACTGGAGGCCGGGCATGAGCGCCGTCGCAGAGACGCCCCAGGCGCCACAGATGGCGCCCATGCGGCGCCGCTCGGTCACCGGCCGCAAGGCCGCCGACCTCGTGGTCAAGGTGTTCTCGTGGGTCGGCGCGCTGTTCGGCATCGCCGTGATGGCCTTCGTGCTGTACGAGGTGATGATCCGCGGGCTCAAGGCGTGGAACGTCGCATTCTTCACGCAGACGTGGCCGCTGGATCCCATGTCCACTTCGGGCGGCATGGCCAACGCCATCGTCGGCACCATCATCATCACGGCCGGAGCAGCCCTCATCGCCATCCCCATCGGCTTCATGGCGGGCGTGTACCTCGCGGAATACGGTCGCAACGGGCGCGTTGCGACCAGCATCAGGATGGTCACCAACGTCGTCATGGGCGTCCCGTCGATCATCGTCGGCGTGTTCGCCTTCGCCATCCTCGTGAAGCCACTGCAGCACTACTCGGGGTTCGCCGGCTCCGTTGCGCTCGCCTTCCTCATGCTGCCGGTGATGGCCAGGACCACGGAGGACATCCTCAACCTGGTGCCCAACGAACTACGCGAGTCCGGGCTCGCGATGGGGGCGCCGCGCTGGCGCGTGACGCTGCGCGTCATCTGCAAGGCGGCTCGCGGCGGCCTGATCACAGGCGCCACGCTGGCCGTCGTGCGCGTCGCCGGCGAGACGGCGCCGCTGCTGTTCACGGCGCTGAGCAGCCCCTACTGGATCACCGGACTCTTCGGGTCGGGCGGCTACTTCGGCGGCCCGGTCGCCAACATGACTAAGTCGATCTGGGACGGTGCTCAATCGCCGTACCCGCACATGCAGGCCCTGGCGTGGGGCGGCGCCTTGTTCATCATGGTCTTCATCCTGGGGCTCAACATCCTGGTACGGGTGCTCTTCCAGCGAGGTAAGGAATGGTAGACACGAAAGTGGACGAACCGACACAGATCCAAGACGGCGAAGCGATGGTCGTGCCGCCGCGTCTCGAGGTCGCGGAGGACCGCCGCGGCGTTGGCGAGGACTTTGCTGCGCTCGCCGACGAGATCACGGTGCGTGGCCTCGACTTCTTCTACGGCAAGGAGCAGGCCCTCTTCGGCAACACCATCGAGTTCAAGAAGAACAGGGTCACGGCCGTGATCGGCCCGTCCGGCTGCGGCAAGTCGACCCATCTGCGCGCTCTCAACCGGATCTTCAACCTCTACCGGGATCAGCGTGCCAGCGGTGAGATCGTGTTCAACGGCACCAATATCCTGGCCAAGGAGACCGACCTGCTCGAGTTGCGCCGCCGCATCGGCATGATCTTCCAGAAGCCCAGCCCGTTCCCGATGTCGGTGTTCGATAACGTCGCCTATGGCCTCCGCCAGCACTACCGGCTCAGTCGCTCGGAGCTCTCCATGCGCGTCGAGCACGCGCTGAAGCGCTCGGCGATCTGGGACGAGGTCAAGCACAAGCTCAACGAGCCGGGCAACGCTCTCTCCGGCGGCCAGCAGCAGCGCCTCTGCATCGCGCGCGCCATCGCCGCCGAGCCGGACGTGCTGCTCATGGACGAGCCGTGCTCGGCTATCGACCCTGTGGCGACCGCCAAGATCGAGGAGCTCATCCTGGAGCTCAAGGACAAGTACACCATCGTCCTCGTGACGCACAACATGCAGCAGGCGGCGCGTGTGAGCGACTACACGGCCTTCTTCTTCCAGGGGCGGATCATCGAGTTCGGCTCCACGACGAACATCTTCTCCTGCCCCACGGAGAAGCAGACCGAGGAATACATCACCGGCCGCTTCGGCTGAGGCAGGAGAGGGGCATGACGCATCTCGAGCGCGAGCTGGACAAGCTCAAGCGCAAGATCCTCGCGCTTGGCGCCCTCGTGGAAGACAACCTGCGAATCGCGTTCCAGGCCATCGAGCAGCGCGACCGCGACAAGGCGCGCAAGGTCATCGTCGGCGACTTCGAGATCGACCAGCAGGAGGTCGAGGTCGAAGAGGAGTGCCTCAAGCTGCTGGCGCTCTACCAGCCGGTCGCCGGCGATCTGCGCTTCCTGGTCGCCGTCATCAAGATCAACAGCGAGCTGGAGCGGATCGGCGACCTCGCTTCCAACATCGGCGAACGCGCGATGGCGTTGATCGACGAGCACCCCATTCCCGTGCCGCCGGGCTTCGCCGTGATGTCCGACCGCACCGGGAGCATCCTCGAGAAGGTCCTCGATGCGCTCGTGCGGCAGGACGTTCACGCCGCGAGGGAAGTCCTGGCTGCCGACGATGAGATCGACATGCTTTATCAGGGGCTGATCGAGGACCTCAAGCACATCATCCGCACGGATCCCGATCACCTCGACGCCATCGTGCTCATGTTCAGCGTGGCGAGGTATCTGGAGCGGCTCGCCGACCATGCCACCAACATCGCCGAAGACGTGATCTACATGGTCGACGGCGAGATCCGCCGGCACCAGGTCCCGGATACGCCGGCGGGGCTCTTCCACACGGAGGGTCCGCGGAGGTAGGCCGGCGCACCATGGCGCGCATCCCGGCCGCCTCGTGTGCTACTTGACGGTGACCGTCGTGGTCGGCGACACGGACCTGCCGCATTGGAAGTAGTACATGGTGGTCTGCGTCGGCAGCTCGTTGTCGCTGTATGCCGAGTACGTGGTCGAGTAGCCGCTGCCAAGCTTCTGGGTCACGCGCGTGGTGGGTACGGAGTGGCTGTGCCACGCGCCCCCGGAGTACCAGTGCAGGCGCACGGTCGCACCCACGGCCAGCGCCGGGTACATGCGGCCGCTCAGCAGCACGCTGCCGCCGGCCGCGATGGACACGTGATCGGCCGGCGCCGGCGTGACCGACATGCTCGTGAACAACGCCCAGGTGCTGTCGAGGCCGAGCTTCATGCGCAGCATGTTGCCGTCCATGAAGGTGACGCCGCCGGCGCCGATGATGGCGGCTTTGACGATGCGTGGCGACGTGCCCTGCTTGACGGCGACGACGGCGCACAGCGGGCCGTCGCTGCCGATCGCCGACTTGAGCTGCGCGCCGGTGCGGCGCAGCGGCCCCCAGTCGTGGAGCGAGGCGTAGGAGTCGTACGGGTCGTCGACGCCTTTGAGATAGGGCTCCGGCGAAGCGCCGGGCCAGCCGTACTCGATGCTCTCGGTATGGCCGCCCGAGCAGGAGAAGTAGTAGGCGGAGATGACCTGGCCGTTGTACGTCGGCGTGACGCCGGCGGTGGCGAGCACCGCCGCATCGGTGTGCGGGTCCTCGATGCCGACCCCGACGTAGGCCTGGTCGCGCACGTCGCAGTAGACGTCCCACGACCGGCTGGGCTCGCGCGAGTTGAGGACGTACGCGCGCGCGGCGCAGGCCTGCGCCTTCAGTGCCTCGGCCGGCCAAGACGGCGACACCTCGTGCGGGATGACGCCCCTCAGGTAGCTCTCCAGCGGCACGCTGTCGATCATCATCAGGGCGCCGCTCGAACGCACGACTCGGATGACGCCGCGGTAGACGCCGGTGTCGCCTAGGTCGGTCGCCGTGAGGATGCGCAGCGAGCCCTTGCTCGGCGTGAATGTCGGCGGCGTGGCGAAGCCCTGCGTGGCGGCGCCGGCGACCACGTGGTAGGCGTTGCCGGCCCAGGTCGTGGTCGCCGTGGCGCCGGCGGGGATCGTGAGCGTCGTGGCGCCGGCGGAGGCGGTGTACGCGCTGGGGCAGGACACCTGCACTTGCTTGAGCCCGCTGCGCAGGCGCACGCGGACGTCCACGTTGGGGCGGATCTCGAAGGCGATGCCGGTGTAGTAGTGCTTGAGGATCTGCTTGTACGTCCAGCTGTGCTTGGCGTAGCCGTAGGCCCCCCACTGCGACATGCCGATGCCGTGTCCCCAGCCGTGGCCGGTGATGACGAAGTCGGCGCTCGTCGTCAGCGCGGCTGCCGGGCCGGCGAAGGCCAGGACGACGAGGGCAGCCGTCACGCCGAGCAGACCGCGCGAAGCCCCGGCACCCAGACGGGCGCGCGGAGGGCGGCCGGGACGGCGGGCTGATGTCGGGTCCAGGGAGTCCATGGTCGGGTGTGCGCCTGGTGGGGCGCGGCCTCAGGATACGTGCCGCGCCTCGGACGGGCAAACCGTGACGCAGTCCTGCGGACTGCTTCTGACGGCGGTCGCCGACTCCTCTTCTTGAGTCGTCGCCACGCGCCGGGCGCGGGGCTCCCGCGAGTGGTAGCCTCAACGCTCACTTCTGAGGAGAACGCGCCGCGGCGGCGAAAGCGTCGCCCGGGCCGTGCACGCGGCCCTTCGAGCACTCAAGACGCCGCGACGACCGCCGATAGCAGGACTGGAACATGGCCGGACTGCAGCACAGATCCCTCGTCCTCCACGCCGCGCTGGGGCTGGCGCTCGCGCTCGTCTGCCTCGCGGCTCCCGCCGCGCTCGGCAAGAGCTACACCGACGTGCCCCAATCGCACTGGGCGCACGCCGCCATCGAATCCATCACGGCGCGCGGCCCGGCCGGGCATCATCTCATGGACGACTTCGGCTCCCTGTTCAAGCCTGAGGACCCGCTGACGCGAGCCCAGTTCGCGAGCGCGCTGGTGACGGCGGCCGGCCACGTCAAGGAGAGCGTCCCCACGGTCGCCATCACGGACGTTCCGGCGACCGATCCGTACTATCAGGTGATCGAGGTCGCCCTCCATCACGGCTACCTCGGCCTCCAGAAGGACGGTTCCTTCTATCCCGACGACGCCGTCGTCGCCTCTCAGGCGGAGGCCGGCGTCGTGAAGTGGATCAAGGAGCGGTACCCGACGGCGGACTGGCAACTCCTCGCGCAGCTTCGGACCGCCACATGGAAGCCCAACATCGGGTGGCTGACCGGCGCGCCCAGCTACCTGCCGTACATCGTCGCCTCGCGTCAGCTCGAGCTGCGCTACAACCATCCGTTCGCGGCCGACAAGCAGGAGGTCACTCCCGGGCAGCCGATCGACCGCGCCGAGGTCGCCTACATGTTCTGGCGCGGCTATCAGCTCAAGGACGAGTGGACGCTCGCCGGCCTGTCGCAGTTCGACAGCATCACGTTCCCGCCGCTCAGCGCGCGCCAGAAGCAGATCGCGCACTTCGCGCTTCAGTTCATCGGCTATCCCTACGTGTGGGCCGGTGAGTACCCGACGACGAACTCGCCTTACGGCTACCAGGCCGCGGGCGGGTTCGACTGTTCGGGCTTCGTCTTCTACGTGATGAAGATGCACTTCGGCTACGACCAGATCACGGTCAACGACCGCGGCGCTCACGACATGGCCGCGGACGCCAAGCCACGCATCACGCGCAAGAACCTCACCTGCGGCGACCTCCTCTTCTTCGGGCCCAACGGCACCAAGTCGTCGGTCGCGTCCATCTACCACGCCGCGCTGTACCTCGGGAACGGCTGGTTCATCCAGTCCACGGGCTCGACCGACGGCGTCTCGCTCGCCTCGCTCGATAGTTCCACCTACTGGAAGAGCGCCTTCGCTTGGGGCCGGCGGCTGCTCACGCCGGGCGAGCTCCCGCCGACGCCGACTCCTTCGCCCTCGCCGACGCCGACGAGCACGCCGCTCACCGCTCAGCCGTAAGCCGGGCGTGGACGAGGGGCGACGGCCAGTCCGGCCGGTGGACGAACGACCGCCCTCGCCATACGTGAGGCCCTGACGCTAGAATCCCGGCGATGAGAGCACCGAGAATCATTCGACCGCTCGTCCTGCTCGCCTTTGCCGCCGCCGCGCTTGTGGCGCTGCCGGCGGCGGCTCTCGCCGGCGGCGGGCAGCCCGCCGCCGTTCAGCCCGCCGCCGTTCAGCCCGCTACCCAGCCCAGTGTCGTCCCTGCTTCCCGTGGCCCTGTGAGCGAGACGTCCGGGCAAGATGCCGCGACGGCGGTCACACTCGCGATCGCCGCGCGGCCGACGGCTTGGACCGGCCGCGCCGTGACGCTCTCCGGCGTGGTGTCGCCGGCACAGCCCGAGGGCACCGTCGTGACCATCGAGGGGAAGCCGCGCGGCGCCGGGAGCTGGGCGGCGCTGACGACGGCGACGCTGGCCGCCGACTCGACGTACTCGGTGCGTTGGACGCCGGCTCTCGACCCGCACGGCTATCTGGAACTGCGGGCCGGCGTGCCGGACGGCGCCGGCGGCGTCGTCTCCTCACCGGCCCGCCGCCTCACGCTGAACCCGGCGAACCAGCACCACGTGCTCTTCAAGTACGCGCACTTCATCGTGATCGTCGTGCACGAGTATCGGCTCTACTACTACGAGCACGGCGTGCTGATCCGCCGGTTCGACGTGGCACTCGGGCGGCCGGGCTTCCCGACGCCGATCGGGACGTTCCACGTCTACGGCAAGCGCCGGCCGGCCGGCGGACCCGAGGGCGCCTGCGCAATGTTCTACCGGCCGGCCGGCGGCATCGCCATCCACGGCACCGACCGGCCCTGGCTCATCAGCCGGCCGGCCCCTCGCAACTACTCGCACGGCTGCGCGCGGATGCGCAACAAGCAGGCGCTCTGGCTGTACCGCCGCGTGCCGGTGGGGACGACTGTCCGCAACTACCGCTAGGCCCGCACCGGCTCTCCGGCAGCCTTGGCCTGGCGTCGCTGGGTACCGTACACTCCGCACACGTCCATCCGCCGATTGGGGGCTCCGTGCACGTCACATCCAGGAAGACCTCTCTCGCCGCTCACGTTCTTGCGGCGCTCGCCCTGCTCGCCGGGATCGCCGCCGTCGCGACGGCCGCCGACCCCCTGCCTTCGCCTTCACTCTCGTTCCGCGCCGCTCCGGCCGCCGTGGTCTGCGGCACAGCGGTGAAGCTGACCGCGCACGTCGGTCTGCCCAGAGTGCCGCTCACCCTCAGCCGCATGCGCGCCGGCGAGTCTGCCTACACCGCCATCGCGACGGCGAAGGCCGACGCCTCCGGCGTGGCCACCTGGACCATGCGTCCGCAGATGACCACCGCGTACCGCGTGGACTACGCGGGCGGCGCCGGTGAGGCGGCCGCGCAGGCGGATGTACAAGTGGCCGTGGCGCCGCGGATCGAGCTCCTGCGGACGGCGCCCGACCGGCTCTTCATGGGTCGCGATGCGAAGTTGCGGCTGCGGGTCGCGCCCGTTCGACCGGGCGCGAGCGTGGAGCTCCAGCAGTGGGACAGGGCCACCAGGGCTTGGGTCACGCAGCGTACGCTGACCTTGGGCAGCGCCTCGACGGTCAGGACCACGTGGAGCGCGGCGGAGGCAGGCACCTACAGACTGCGCGCCCACATGGAGGCAGACGCGACCCACTCCGCCGGCGACAGCGCCGAGTTGCACGTGCAGGTCTTCGACACGCGCAACCCCTACGGCGTGCCCACAGGGCCGGCGCACTACATCGTGGTCGATCGCTCGCAGTACAAGCTCTACTACATGGAGCACGGGATCCTGAAGAAGGTGTTCGACTGCGTTCTCGGCCGCCCGTCGCTACCGACGCCGCTGGGCCACTTCCACATCTACGCCAAGGACCCGCACATGAGCGGCCCCTACGGCCCGCGGCGGATGCGCTACCTCGGCGAGTACGCGATCCACGGTACCGACGAGCCCTGGTTGCTCGGCAGGTTCCCACGCAACTACTCACACGGCTGCACGCGCCTGTCCAACGCGCACATCCTCTGGTTGTTCTCGCGTGTGACGGTGGGCACGCCGGTCTGGAACGTGCCGTGAGGGCCTGACGGCCTTCGGCCCGAACAGCCGGAACTTCTGAACTACTCCTGGCCGGCGGAGCCGGGAAGCGGCAGGTGCCGCGCCATCAGGTCACTCCAGTCCGGAGTACTGCTGCGCGTAGTACTCGCGCCACTCGCCGGACTTGAGGCGGCGCCACCACTCCGGGTTGTCGCGGTACCAGGCGACGGTGCGCTCGAGGCCGTCCTCGAAGTCCACGGCCGGCTCCCAGCCGAGCGCGCGCACCTTGGCGCAGTCGATCGAGTAGCGGCGGTCGTGACCGGGCCGGTCGACGACGTAGCGGATGAGGTCCTCGCCCCTGCCGAGCAGCTCGAGGATGCGCCGCGTGAGCGCGAGGTTGGGCACCTCGTTGCCGCCGCCGATGTTGTAGACCTCACCGAGCTCGCCCTCGTGGAGCACGGTGTCGATGGCCGAGCAGTTGTCCTCGACGTAGAGCCAGTCGCGCACGTTGAGGCCGTCGCCGTACATGGGCAGGGGCAGATCGTCGATCGCGTTGGTGATGAACAGCGGGATGATCTTCTCGGGGTACTGCCAGCCGCCGTAGTTGTTGGAGCTGCGCGTGATGAGCACCGGAGTACCGTAGGTGCGGTAGTAGGCGAGCACCTGGAGGTCCCCTCCCGCCTTGCTCGCCGAGTACGGGCTCGACGGGGCCAGGTCCGACTCCTCGGTGAACGAGCCGGTCTCGGTGGAGCCGTACACCTCGTCGGTGCTGATCTGCAGGTAGCGCTTCACGCCGAGCTCGCGCACGGCCTCGAGCAGCGTGTGCGTCCCCAGCACGTCGGTGCTGATGAAGTCCTGGGGGCCGCTGATGGAGCGGTCGACGTGCGTCTCGGCGGCGAAGTTGACTACCGCATCGGCGCCGTCGAGCGCTGCGCGGACGACCGCGGCGTCGCAGATGTCGCCCCTGACGAACGAGTAGCGCGCGTCGTCCTCGACGTCTCTCAGGTTCTCGAGGTTGCCCGCATAGGTGAGCTTGTCGAGGTTCACGACCTGGAGGTCGTCGTACTTGCCCAGGAGGTAGCGCACGAAGTTGGAGCCGATGAAGCCGGCGCCGCCGGTGACCACGATCCTCATGCCGTGCCTCCTTGTGATCCGCGCCGGCCGGTCAGCCGAGCGGGATGAGCCTGTCTACGGCCTCCGCGACGCCGGCCGCCCAGTGCGGCAGGCGCGGGATGGGGCGCTCGCTGGCGAGCGCCGAGAACGCCGGCCGCGACGCCGGCCGGCCGAGCTCGGCCGTCGTCGTCGGCAGGACCTCGACGTCGATGCCGGCGAGCTGCACGATCTCGCGCGCCAGCTCGCACCAGGAGCAGTAGCCGCTCCCGGCCATGTGGTACAGGCCGGGAGCGATGCCCTGCTCGAGCGCCTCCGCGACGCCGGCCGCCAGATGGCCGGCGTAGGTGGGCGAGCCGACCTGGTCGTCGACCACGATGAGCGGCTCTCCGGACTCGGCCTTCGTCCGGCCGGCCGCGAGGATGGTCTTCACGAAGTTGCGGCCGGTATCGCTGAACATCCAGGAGGTGCGCACCACGATGCCGCGCACCCAGCCGAGCACCTCTTCCTCGCCGGCCAGCTTGGTGCGGCCGTACACGCTCAGCGGGTTCGTGGGGTCGCTCTCCACGTACGGGCTGCTCTTGGCGCCGTCGAAGACGTAGTCGGAGCTGAAGTAGACGAGCGTGGTGTGCGTGCCGCGCACGGCGGAGACCAGGTTGCGCGTGCCGAGCACGTTGATCGCCTCGGCGGTCTCCGGGTCGGCCTCGGCGCCGTCGACGTCGGTGTAGGCGGCGGTGTGGAGGAGCACGTCCGGGGCGAACGCGTGGACGGCGGCGCGGACGGCCTCCGCGTCGCGGATGTCGAGGGCGTCCTCGCGGCTCAGGAATACCTCGCCCTCGAGGACGCGCGTGAAAGCCGTGGCCAGCTGGCCGCCGGCACCGGTGACGAACCAGCGCAGCATCGCTTCGCCGGCTGCGCCTAGCGCAGCTTCACGTTCCAGTCGTACGGGATCTCGGGCGAGTCGTGGGGCAGTTCCTGCTGGTCCGGCGCGTCGTACTTGTAGACCTCGGTCGGCGCGTTGACGATGAACGCCTCCTCGACGCTCACGCACTTCCAGCCGTGCCAGATTCCACTGGGCACGCGTACGAGCAGCGGGTTGTGCTCGCCGAGGAAGAACTCGTCGGTCTGCCCGCGCGTGGCCGAGCCCTCGCGGGCGTCATGCAGCACGAGCTTGATCATGCCCTTCACGCAGACGATGTTGTCGTACTGCACGTCGTGCAGGTGCCAGCCCTTGACCACGCCGGGGAAGGTCGTCGTCATGTAGAACTGACCGAACCCGACGAAGAGGTCGTCGTCGTTGCGCAGGCACTCCATGAGGCGGCCCCGCTCGTCCGGGACCACCTTGAGCTTCTTGGTCATCACGCCGTCGATCATGTGAGGTCTCCTTCGCGGGCCGGGCGCCGGCCTTCGGCGGTCGCGCCTACAGGATGCCGATCTGGCTCGAGTCGCCGACCATGAAGCGGTAGGCCACCGGGAGGGCGTCGCTGTGCGCGATCACGCAGTCGCGCCCGATGAGGCTGTCCGCCATGCGCGCCCCCAGCCGGCAGATGCGACTGTTCTCGAGGATGATGGAGTGCTCGATCTCAGCGTGCTCGACGACGACCCCGTCGCTGATGGCGGTGTACGGGCCCACGTAGGTGTCGCTGAGCCGGCAGCGCTCGCCGATCACGACTGGCCCGCGCACCGTGCAGCGCTCGAGCACGCTGCCGGCGCCGATCTGGACGGCTCCCTCGAGCGTGCAGTCCGTGGCCACGCCGCGCACGTCACCTTCGATAGTGCCGAGGATGAGTCGGTTGGCCTCGAGCATGTCCTCGAGCTTGCCGGTGTCCTTCCACCAGCCGGTCACCGTGTGCGGCTCCACGCGCAGGCCGCGCTCGATCATGTGCTGGATGGCGTCGGTGATCTCGAGCTCGCCGCGCGGCGACGGGGTGATCGCCTTCACGCTCTCGAAGACGGCCGGCGTGAAGAGGTAGACACCCACGAGCGCCAGGTCGCTGCGCGGCTCGGCCGGCTTCTCCACGAGCCGGGTGACGCGCCCATCCTCGAGCTCGGCGATGCCGTAGGAGCTCGGGTCCTTGACCTTCTGCAGCAGGATCAGCGCGTCCGGCCCACTCTCTTCGAAAGCCCGCACGAACGGGGCGATGCCCTCCTTGAGGAGGTTGTCGCCGAGGTACATCACGAAGGGCTCGTCGCGGAGGAACTCCTCGGCGATGAGCACCGCGTGCGCCAGGCCGCGTGGTGCGTCCTGCGGCAGATACGTCACCTCGAGGCCGAACCGGCTGCCGTCGCCGACCGCGGCCTCGATCTCGGCGCGCGTCTCGCCGACGACGATGCCGACCTCTGTGATGCCGGCCGCGCGCATCGCCTCGAGGCCGTAGAAGAGCACGGGCTTGTTGGCCACGGGCACGAGCTGCTTGGCCGAGGTATGGGTGATGGGGCGCAGGCGGGTGCCGGCGCCGCCGCTGAGGACCAATCCCTTCACATGCTTCCCTTCTGGCGCCGGCTCAGATCGTCTCGTCGGCGCCGATCTCGTCGTCGCTCTCGGTGGAGAGCAGGTCGAGGACGCTCCCCTCGTCCACGGCCTTGCCGACGAAGATCACGTTGGGACCCGCCCAGAGGGTCACGCGCTCACCCACCGGGAGCGGCAGTGGGGCGCCGTCCAGGGCGATGTTCGTGAGCGTGGAGCGCTCGATGTCCCGCTGGACCTCACAGCCGTCGATCGCGAACGGCTCGCCGTCGCCGAACTGCAGCCGGGGCTCTCTGCTGGCGTCGATGATCACGCGGCGGAGTATACCATCCGGGGGTCGGCCGCCCGGTTGGCCGAAGGCCCGCCGACCGGCCCGGCGCGGCCTTGGCCGCGCGGCGCATCCGTGCTTTAGTTGCGGGGGGGTACTGCATCTTCTGGGGGAGGAGCCACCGTGCATTCGATGATCCGCTCACGCAGGCGCCGGCTGCTCTTGACCGCGCTCGCCGTACTGCTCGGCGTGGGGCTCGCCTCCGGCGTGACCAGCGCGTTCGCCACCAGCGGCAGCCCGTCGCCATCCGCCGGCAAGACCATCCTGCGCCTGGGCTGGACCACGGACCCGGACAGCCTCAACCCGTTCATCGGCTTCCTGCAGTCGTCCTACGAAGTGTGGGCGCTCAACTACGACTACCTGGTGGGCGTGAACGCGGCCGACCTGAGCCGGCCGCAAGGCCTCGACAAGGCGACGGGCCTCGCCTACCAGTGGTCGCACACGCCGGACGGCCTCGTGTGGACCTTCAGGGTCCGCTCGGGCGTCAAGTGGCAGGACGGCGTTGCTTTCACTGCCCGTGACGTCGCCTTCACCTACAACTACGTGATCAAGGGCAACATGGGGAACTTCACGAGCTACACGCAGTTCATCACCCGCGTCACGGCGCCGGACGCGACGACGGTCAAGATGTATTGCAGCAAACCCAAGGCCAACATGCTCTCCCTCGCCATCCCGATCCTCCCCGAGCACATCTGGAGCAAGGTCTCCTACAAGGCTGCGGCGGCCTCGTTCCAGAACGACCCGCCGATCATCGGCACCGGCCCGTTCCAGGTGGTCGAGCGCAAGAAGGACGAGTACGTGCGCCTCGTCGCCAACAAGAGCTACTGGCGAGGCGCCCCTAAGGTCGATCAGGTGATCTTCCAGAACTACCAGAACACCGACACGATGGCGCAGGACCTCAAGACGGGGAACCTGCAGGCCGCGGTCGGCATCCCGCAGGCGCAGTTTGCGACGCTTGGCAAGGCGCCGCTGACCTCCATCAAGGGCGCCAACCTGAGCTTCGACCAGCTCGCCTTCAACTGCTACACGGGGCCGTCGCTCGGCAGCCGCGTGCTCACCGACCCCAAGTTCCGCCAGGCGCTCAACTGGGCGGTGGACCGGCAGCGCATCAGCGACATCGCCTACAACGGCTTCTCGGCGCCGGGCACGAGCGTGATCTCCGGCGGCTACTACGAGAGCCCGCCGGACTGGCACTGGGAGCCCACGGCGGCGCAGAAGTACGGCTTCGACCTGGCCAAGGCCGGCCAGATGCTCACCGCCGCCGGCTACCCGCTCGTCAACGGCAAACGCGTCGACAAGCAGGGCAAGCCCATCACGCTCCGCCTGTGGGCCCGCACCCAGAGCGATCAGAGCCAGAGCTCGGGCCGCTTCCTCACCGGCTGGTTCCGCCAGCTCGGCCTCGGCATCACCTTCTCGGTGATCGACGAGAACACGATCACCGACCACATCCTCAACACGGTCAAAGGCAAGCTCACGCCGGACTACGACATGTTCCTCTGGGGCTGGGTCGGCGAGAACGATCCCAACTTCATCCTCTCGGTCTTCCTCACGAGCCAGATCGGGTCGTGGAGCGACTGCGGCTGGTCCGACCCGCAGTACGACCGGATGTTCGCCGAGCAGCAGACGACGCTCGACGTGAACAAGCGGCTGCAGCTGGTGCGCGCGATGCAGCAGATCCTCTACGAGCAGTCGCCCTACATCGTGCTCGTGTACCCCAAGGACATCGAGTCCTACAACACGGGCGCGTGGACCGGCTGGGTGCGTTCGCCGGCCGGCCGCGGCGGAGTGTTCTACACGACCGCGGTCGACACGTACCTGTATGTCCATTCCAAGACCGCCACAGAGGGCGGCGGAGGCGGCGGCGGAGGCAGCAACACGACGGCGTGGATCGTGGTCGTGGTCGTCGGGGTGGTCGGCGCCGGGTTCGTGGTGTGGATCAGCCGGCGCCGCGGCCGGCGCCGGGCGGAGACGGAGGGCTGACGACCCGGCCCGCTGCGCGGAGCTCGAGCCCGGCCGCAAGGCCGCGCTAGGACGCGAAGCTGAGGTACGGCCGCCAGCTCTCGTGGATGTGGTCCACGTAGAGGAAGACGAAGGTGGCCGGCTCCGGCTGCCGCGGCTTGCTCATGAGGCTCAGCCCGGCCACGTGAGGCGGCCGGTCGCCCTTCTTGCGGTTGCAGGGCGCGCACGAGGTGACGAGGTTGTCCCACGTGTCCGGCCCGCCCTTGGACCTCGGCACGACGTGATCGACAGTGAGATGGCGCTCGCTGCCGCAGTACTGGCAGCGATGACGGTCCCGCGCGAAGACGGCGCGCCGCGAGATCCGCGACGAGGCGGCGCGGTGCGGCACGTGCACGTAGGTGCGCAGGCGGATGACGTGGGGAAGCTCGTAGACGGCGCGTTCAGTGCGGTATGAAGAGTCCGAGTGTTCGAGGACCTCCGCCTTCTGCTTGAAGACCAGCACCAGAGCGCGCCGCACGCTGCACACGTTGAGCGGCTCGTAGGTGGTGTTCAAGACAAGCACCTTACGCATGTCTCCGGATGGTAGCAGAAAGGTGTGCCGGCGTGGTGAACGCACTAGACTGAGCCTGTGGACCTCTTCTCGATGAGCGACGAACAGGTGGCGGCCGAGGCGCCGCTCGCGGCGCGCATGCGGCCGCGCTCGCTGCGCGAGTTCGTCGGCCAGGAGCAGATCGTCGGCCCCGGGACCGTGCTGCGCGCGGCGGTGGAGGGCGGCGAGCTGTTCTCGATGATCTTCTTCGGCCCGCCGGGCTGCGGCAAGACCACGCTCGCGCGCGTGATCGCCGCCGAGACGGGCGCGCGACTCGTCCAGCTCTCGGCGGTCAGCTCGGGCACGGCGGACGTGCGCGCCGCGATCCAGGGCGCGCGCGAGGCGCGCTCCCTCGGCGCGGCGCGCACGATCCTCTTCATCGACGAGATCCACCGCTTCAACAAGGCCCAGCAGGACGCGCTGCTCCCGGCGATCGAGGACGGTGTCGTCACGCTCATCGGCGCGACCACCGAGAACCCCTACTTCGAGGTCAACTCGGCGTTGCTCTCGCGCTGCCAGCTCTACCGGTTCGAGCCCCTGCCGGCCGAGCTGGTCGAGCTGGTCGTGACGGCCGCGCTGAGCGACGCGGAGCGCGGCCTCGGCGGGAAGGCGGTCGTGCTCGGCGACGGCGGGCTCCCGTTCCTCGCCGAGATCTCGCGCGGCGACGCGCGAGTGGCGCTCAACGCGCTTGAGACCGCGTTTCGCTCCCGCGCCGCGCCGCGTGCCGCCGCAGTCTCGGCGCGCGGCGGGGCGGCGGCGGTCCTCACGCTCACCGTCGACGACTTGCGCGACGCCGCCCAGAAGAGCCCCGTGAGCTACGACCGCGAAGACTCGCACTACGACACCATCTCCGCGTTCATCAAGTCGATGCGCGGTAGCGACGCCGACGCGGCGATCTACTACATGGCCTCGATGCTGGCCGGCGGCGAGGACCCGCGCTTCATCGCTCGCCGGATGATCGTGTTCGCCAGCGAGGACGTCGGCAACGCCGACCCGCAGGCGCTTCAGGTCGCCATCGCCGCCTCGCGGGCGGTGGAGTTCGTCGGCCTGCCGGAGTGCCGCATCAACCTGAGCCAGGCGGCGGCCTACCTCTCTCTCGCGCCCAAGAGCAACGCCGCGTACAAGGCCGTCGACGCGGCCATGGACGACGTGCGCCGCGAGGGCAATCAGCCTCCTCCTCCTCATCTCCGGGACGCGAGCTACCGCGGCGCGAAGGAACTCGGGCACGGCGCAGGGTACAAGTACCCGCACGCGCACGGGGGCTGGGTGGAGCAACAGTACCTGCCGGACAAGCTCTCAGGGCGTCGCTACTACGTGCCGATACGCGGTGTGGAGCTGGAGATGGAGGCCCTCCTGAAAGCAGGGGCCGGCCGGGTCGAGCCCGAGGAGGGCGCGGACGTGGAAGATGGCCATGAGTAGGACGTACCTCGTGGTCCTGCTGTTCCTCGCGGTGGTGCTGATCGCACTGCTGGTCGTGTGGTGGTACGCCCGCCGCGTCAAGCAGGACCTCGATCGACCGAAGATCGTGGCGGGAGCGCGCGGCATCGTGGAGCTGAGGCCAGAGAGTATCGAACAGCTGCGCCAGCTCAGCAACGAGCCCATCCTGCTCAAACAGAGCGAGGAAGGGGTGCGCGTCCAGATCGAGCACCGTCCCATGATGCCGCTGATGGCTTTCGTCGGACGGGAGGTCAACGCTGCCCTCGGGGACGCGGCCGCGGCGGTGTCAGAGCGGTTCGGACCTGTCTGGGTCGTCCTTCTCACGCCCGGCGAAGGCGGCCAGGCCACGGTGCAGCGCCTGGCCTGACCCGGAGCGCGGCGTCTGCGCCGCAGTGGCACGCAGGACTGGTCTGCGGGGGACTGTATACAGGACTGTAGACTGGTAAAGTCGAGACCACTATCTACCGAAGAACACTTGGCTGGACTTGCACGCCCGCGAGCCCGGCATGACGCGTGGCAGCGCTCGAGGAGGCAGCGATGAAGCGGCTCATGAGGTTCCTGCTGGGACTCACTGTAGGAGCGGCGGCCGGCATGCTGCTCGCCCCGAAGAGCGGGCGCGAGTTGCGCCAGCAGTTGATCGGCGGGGCCAGCGGCAAGCTGCTCCCCGCGGCGCCGGACGAGTTCCCCCAGCCGGAGGCCGAGAGGGCTTGGGACACCGGCGGCATCGCGACCGCCGTGGCCGAGCCGGAGCGCGTGGTCGAGGAGACCATCGCCGAGGAGCTCGTCGTCGAGGAGATCGCGGTCGCGGAAGTAGCCATGGACGAGCCGGGCGTCGAGGAGGTCATCGCCGTCGCCGAGACGGTGAGCATCTCGGACGACGGCGTCGTCACGGACACTGTGACGACGGTCGACACGACCACATGGGCGGCGTCCGAGGTGGAAGCGCCGGCGGCGGAGCCGGTCGTGGCCGAAGTCGCGGTGCCGGCCGTGGCCGAAGTCGCGGTGCCGGCCGCCGAAGAGGTCGTCGGCGAGGATCTTCGGCCCCGCATCGAGGAGACGCGCGCCGCCGTAGAGAGCGACATCGCGCGGCCCTTCGCCGACGGGGAGAGCTCCGTGGACGAGCCTGTGCTCGAGGGACCGGTGTATCAGGCTCCCGCGCCGGAGCCGGAAGCCGTCACCGTCGTCGAGGAAGAGCCGCCTGAGTCCGCCGCTCCGGCGCCCGCGCCGCACGGCTGGGACATCCCGTACGAGCCGGACACGCCGGAGGCCACCAAGGAGATCGCCGCGGAGGAGCCGCCGGCGGAACTCGAGGCGGAGGCCACGTCGACCGGCGGAGTGATCGAGGAGGCCGCGCCTCGGCCGGTCTCAAGCCTGTTCCCCCCCACTGCAGCGACCGCGCAGCCTGTCCCGCAGCCTGTCGTTCAGCCTGTCGCGCAGCCCGTCGCGCAGCCGGAGCCGGTCGTCGAGGCGGATCCGCTCGTGGGACCGGCGCCTGTGGTCGAAGAGGCCCCGGCCGAGGAGGCTCCCGCGGCTTCACGCGAGGGCAGCGGCAACATCGACCAGGCTGAGATGCGGCAGCGCATCGAGGAGACGCGCGCGCGTCTCAAGGCCAAGGCCTTCGACGCCATGATGAGTGGTGAGGCCGCCCTGCTCTCCCGCGACAGCGGCGAGAAGCCGGTGCCCACGGCCGACGACATCAAGCTCGACAACGACGTGGAGACCACCATCGAGGAGTCGCTTTCACAAGAGGACTCCTGACGGGTCGTCCGCGAGAAGCCGACAGGTAAGGCCGTAGGGCCGGCGCCGCAGGCGCCGGCCCTACGCGTCTCTACGGCGCCTGATCGCCCGGCTTTGGTCGGCGCCGGCGTCTCTGAGGCGGCGTCCGGCGGCGTCGCACGGGTGCCGCGCCGCGCCTCCGCCGCTGGGCCTCCTCCGTGTTGGCCGCCGCCCACTCCTTGTTGCTCGGCCGGTCGAGGGCGCGCCGGTCAACGGCCGGCCAGGTGAGGGCTCCGGGCGCGAGGCCGCGTTCGTGAAGCGTGTGCGCGAGCAGCCCGGCCGTCGACAGGAAGACGACTCCCAGCAGCACGCTGCCGGCTGGGATGGTCCGGTTCTCGAGGAGCAGGAAGAAGTACCACCACACCTTGAAGCCGAGGCCGAGTCGGGAGGCGTAGTAGAGGAGCACCACGGGGATCATCGCCAGCCCGAGGTAGGCGGGCAGGATCGACCGCATCCAGCCTCCCGGGCGCGCCAGCGGCCAGAGGATGGCGGCCGGCACCACCAGCAGGATCGCGTACGGATTGACGACGAAGGCGAGGAGGGCGATGAGGACGAGCAGGAGGTGCGCCGTGAAGAGGGTCGCCCGCGGGTCGGTCGGCACGCGCCGCTCGAGGCGCCGCTCCACGGCGACCGCGTAGGCGTAGGCGAGGACCAGCAGCGCGAGCAGCACCACGACGCGCAGGTAGCGGGGCGTGTCCACGATGTGCGAGCCGGGCGGGATCACGGCCCCCGGGCTCTTCGGGAGCTGCCCGATCAGGTTGGCGAGGTAGACGATCGCCAGCAGCACGAGCCAGGGCGCTAGGTGGAGCAGCGAGCGCACGAGGGCCGGCCGGATGCGGATGCGCGACCGCTGGCAGTGCGCGAACAGGTCGACCGTGACCGCCGCCAGCGGGATGAGCAGGGCGGCGAGGATGGCGGCGAGCGCGCCGCCCGGCAGCGTCCGGTCGTGCGTGAGGAAGATGGTGCCGCCGCTGGGCGCGCCGACGGTGGGGTTGGCGTCGATCGACATGATCATCGACTGGACGGTGTAGCCGAGCTTCGTCAGCGTCTCCGAGGACGTCGAGTCGATGGTGTCGAAGACCGGCTGCTGCCAGGGGCCGGCGGCCGACACGGTGATGGCGGGGACGCCGAGCGCGACGAACGGTCCCTGGCTGCCCGAGCTGGTCGGCACCGAGAGGCGCACGATCTGGGAGGCGATCGTGGGAAGCTGGGTCTTGAGGTTGGCGTTCACGCGCGCCGCCGGCGCGCTGAGCAGCCACAGCCACGGAGGCGCGACCTTGGGCGCCGCGCTCCATCCGTCCAGCCCGACGCCGGTCGTGTCCTTCGTCGCTACCCGGCGGAGCGCGATGACCGCCCAGAGGCCGGTCGAAGCGTGGATCTGGGCGAACTCTCTTGCTCCGAGCGCGCCGAACGCGTCGCCGCTCGAGCACAGGAACACGATGGTGTGGTGGTGCGCGGTCACCGTGAAGGCGCGCGCCAGCTCCAGCACGGCGGCAACGCCCGAGGCGTTGTCGTTGGCCCCTTGAGTCGCGAGTCCCTGCACGTCGCGATTGGCGACGACCAGGATCGAGCCGGGCGTGTCGCCCTTCGAGGTCGCCCACACGTTCTGCAGGGCGACCCCTTTGCCGTTCACGGTGGCGGCGTAGCCGTCGAGGTGCGTCTGAAGCCCGGCGTCCTTGAACTGCTGCGCGACCCAGATGGCCATGCGGTTGTCGGGGTCGGACCCGGCGACCCGCTGCGGAAAGTCCTGGACGATGGTGCGCATGTCTGCGGCCGCCCGTCCGCCGTCGAACGACACCGGCTCGGTGCTGAGCTTGGGGGTGTCGGGGTGCCCAAGCGTGAACAGAGCGACGACGACGAGGATAAGGCTGGCGACCCAAGCGGCGCGATACACCTTAAGGTTCGGCAGGGTGACCTCCTTGGGCGTGGCGGAATCCTATCAGATTGCCTCCGAGGCGCTTCGGCCTGCCGGGGTAAGATGCAGTCATGGACTCGCCCACACGCATCCTCGTGGTCGAGGACGAGGAGCACATCGCCGAGGACCCGTCGTGAAGCGCGGCTTGCGTCTGCGGCTGGCGATCACTCACGCCCTCGTCGCGCTTCTCGCGATCGTCGTCGTCGCGGTCATCGTCAACGCGGTGGACGGTCGCCGCCTCGACTCCTATCTGGCGCAAGTCCAGGCGCGACGCGACGCAGCCGTCGTCGCGACCCTGCGGGACTCCTACAAGGCGCCAGATGGATGGGACGCGTCCGCGGTGTACGCGATCAGCCGCGTCGCGATGCTCGACAACGTGGACGTCGCCGTCTACTCGCCGGAAGGCCAGCTCATCTTCACGGCGACGGGCATCAACGGCAGCCAAGGCATGATGAACGGCACGGGCCTGAGCGGCAACGGCGGGACGAAGGCCGGCGGGGCTGGCGGCTCGCCGTCGCCTTCGGCGTCGGCGTTCAAGGCCAGCGACCTGCAGGTCCACGCCTATCCGCTCACTGTCGGAGGTAAGGAGGTCGCCACCGTGGAGGTCTATGCGCCGCGGCACGACAGCTCCCCCGCCGTCACCGCGTATCAGAGCGCGCTCACGCGCAACCTCCTCGTGGCGGCCGTCATCGCCGCCGTGCTGGCCTTCCTCATCAGCCTGCTTGTGAGCCGGCGCATCACGGCGCCGCTCGAGGAGCTCACCGACGCGGCCGAGGACGTCGCCGCCGGCAACCTGGACGTGCGCGTCGCCCCGCGCGCCGACGACGAGGTCGGCGCCCTCGCCACCGCCTTCAACTTCATGGCCGACCGGCTGGCGCGCGACGAGCAGTGGCGGCGTGACATGACCGCCGACCTCTCGCACGAGTTGCGCGCGCCCCTGGCGGCCATTCAGTCGCGCGTGGAGGCGCTGGAGGACGGAGTCCTGCCGCCGACGCCGGAGGACCTGCGCGTCATCGGCGCCGAGGTGGAGCGGCTGGGCCGCCTGCTCGGCGCCCTCCGAAGTCTCAACGAGCTCGAGAGCGATGACCTCGCTGTGGAGCTCGCTGCGCTCGACCTCGCCGACGTCGGCAGGGACGCGGCGGAGCGCGCAGGAGCCGCCTGCGCTGCCAAGCGGATCACGCTCGAGACCGACTTCGCGAGCACCGTCGTCAAGGGCGACCGCGACCGGCTTCGGCAAGTCGCCGGCAACCTGCTCGACAACGCCGTCAAGTTCACGCCTGAGGGCGGCCGCGTGGTGCTGGCGGTCTCCGCGGCCAGCCGCGGCGAGGCAGGCCCCGGCTCGGCCGGCGCGGCGCCGGGGCGCGGGCCCTGGGCGGCACTCGCGGTCGCCGACGACGGGCCGGGCATCGACCCCATCGATCTGCCCTTCGTGTTCGACCGCTTCTACCGTGGCCAGTCGGCTCGCGGGACGCAAGGGGTCGGGCTCGGCTTGGCGATCGTCCGCGGGCTCGTCGAGGCCCAGGGCGGGGTGGTCGAGGCCGCCGCCGGCCCCGGCGGCGGCGCGCGCTTCACCGTCTTTCTGCCTCTGGCACACTGACGCCGGGCCGGCAGGCGATCGGGACGGCCAAAGGAAACGGCCGGGGCCTCTCGGGCCCCGGCCGTTGCACGGTCGGCGTACTCGGTGAGCGGAACCTGTCAGCGCGCGCCGCTCACCGCGGGCACGATCGCGTCTTCGTTCAGTCGACCTTCGGCAGCCTGGCGATCGACGCGGCGATCGCCTCTTCCGGATGGTCGTAGTCCTCGAGCTTGCCGCTGAGGTAGGCGTCGTAGGCGCCGAGGTCGAGGAACCCGTGGCCCGTGAGGTTGAACAGGATGTTCCTGTTCACGCCCTCTTCCTTGGCCTTGAGGGCCTCGTCGATCGCGACGCGGATCGCATGTGCGCTCTCGGGCGCCGGCACGATGCCCTCCGTCTGGACGAACAGCTGCGCGGCCGCGAAGACCTTGGTCTGCGGTACGGCCACTGCCTCCATGAGCCCCAGGTCGTATGCGTGGCTGATGAGCGGCGCCATGGCGTGGTACCGCAGACCGCCGGCGTGGATGCCGGCCGGCATGAAGTCGTGCCCGAGCGAGTACATCTTGAACAGCGGCGTGCTCTGCGCCTCGTCGCCGAAGTCATAGACGAACTTGCCCTTGGTGAGCGTCGGGCAGGCGGTGGGCTCGACGGCGACCAGACGGGTGTCGGTCTTGCCAGCGAGGTTCTCGCGCATGAAGGGGAACGCGATGCCGCCGAAGCTCGACCCGCCGCCGACGCAGCCGACGACGACGTCGGGGTAGGCGTCGGCGTCCTGGCACTGCAGGATCGCCTCTTCACCGATCACCGTCTGGTGCAGCAGCACGTGGTTGGTCACGCTGCCCAGGGCGTACTTGGAGCCGGGATGCGTGACCGTGTCCTCGACCGCCTCGCTGATGGCGATGCCGAGGCTGCCGAGCGACTCGGCGTCCTCGGCCAGCACGGCGCGGCCGGCGTTCGTCTGATCGCTGGGGCTGGGGATCACGTTCGCGCCCCAGAGCTGCATCATGCTGCGCCGGTACGGCTTCTGCTGATAGCTGACCTTGACCATGTAGACCATGCACTCGAGGTCGAACATCTGGCAGGCCATGGCGAGCGCGCAGCCCCACTGGCCCGCGCCGGTCTCGGTGGCGAGACGCTTGGTGCCGTCCTTCTTGTTGTAGTAGGCTTGCGCGACCGCGGTGTTGCTCTTGTGCGAGCCGGCCGGGCTGACGCCCTCGTACTTGAAGAAGATCTTGGCCGGCGTGTCGAGCGCCTTCTCCAGGCCGGTTGCGCGGATGAGCGGCGACGGCCTCCACATGCGGTAGATCTGATGGACCTCTTCGGGGATCTCGATGTAACGCTCCGCCGAGACCTCCTGCGCGATGATACTCGGCGGGAAGATCGGCAGCAGGTCGTCGGGGCCGGCCGGCTGGAGGGTCGCCGGGTTGAGCGGCGGGGCCGGGGGCGTGGGGAGATCGGCCACGATGTTGTACCAGGCCTTGGGGATCCTCTCCTCGTCAAGGACGAACTTCTTCTTGTACTCGCTCATGACGTGCCTCCTCTCGAGTGACGCTTGCTGCCGCGGTTCGTTGCTGGGGAAAGATGCACTGGTCCTGCGCTCCGGTTCGGGGGACGGGACGACCACTGGGATGCGGTCAGGGGTGTGGGCAGGGCCCACGCGGGATGTCGGAATAGGCGCGCTAGGCGCGCCAGAGCCAGCGACGCCGGGGGCGCGAGGAAATGCGGCTGTGGGCGTCGGTGGTCGTCATCGTGGGCGGGATTCTACCACGCGGACGCCGGAAACATGCAAGGGCGGAGCGCTCGGCGGGAGGTCAGGCGCTACGTGGCGTGGCGTCCGCGCCGGGGGCGAGCGCCGGCTGGGCCGGATCGGCCGGCGCTGCTGAGGCGGCTGACGCCGCCGCAGCTGTCGGCTCCGCCGCGTCCACAGGCGGGCAGACGGTGATCTCGGGGTGCGGCGGGCCGGGGTGGGCGAAGAGGAAGCCCTGGCCGTACTCGATCCCGAGCTCCAGCAGGGCGTCGAGTTGCGCCCGCGTCTCGACGCCTTCGGCCACGAGCGTGATGAACGCCTGCCGGCAGAAATCGCGCAGCGTGCCCACGAGCTTCTGCTTGACGATCGACGACTCGATGCCACGCGTGAGGCTCATGTCCAGCTTGATGAAGTCGGGCTCGATCTCGACCATCGTCTGCAGGCCGGCGTAGCCGGCGCCGGCATCGTCGATGGCGATGCGGAAGCCGCTCCCGCGGAGCCGGCGGACGACCTCGCGCATGTGCGCGAAGTCGTCGATCACGGCGTTCTCCGTGATCTCGACCACGGTCTTGGCGCGCAGCGCCACCGGCGTCGCCTCGACGAACTCGCGCACGAAGACGTCGCTGTCGGGGTGGAAGAAGAGGTTCAGAGGCTCCGCGTTGATGAAGCGCAGGCAGTCCGGGGGCAGGTCCGCCGCGCCCCGGGCCGCCGTCATGCGGCAGATGCGGTCGAGCTCCGGCACGCGCGCCTCGGCGCGGGCCACCTCGAAGAGCGCGTCGGGCCGGTGCAGCTCACTTCGACGCGGCCCGCGCGCGAGCAACTCGTAGCCGAACACGCCGAAACCGTGCAGGTTGACGATCGGCTGGTAGACGCAGGAGATCTCCTCGGCGTCCACCACCCTTCCGAACTCCAGCGACAGGCGATGCCGCACTTCGTCTCTCTCGCGCTCGATCCCGTGGGTCGCTTCGTCGATCGCCGCCATGAGCGCGCGCTTGAAGCGCACCTTGGGCGACTGCGTGAGCCGGGCGCAGCCCACGCGCAGGTCCACCTTGGCGACCAGGGTCGTCTCGAGGTCCGCCTCGACGTCGCGCAGGAGCTGATCCTTGAGGCGCAGCCTCACCATCTCGAGGTCGTCGTCGCCGACGAAGGCCTGGTCGCGCGACGGCGAGAGGACCACGAGGAAGGCGTTGCCCAGACTCGAGATGGAGACGAAGTCCTCGTTGCGGATGAGATGACCGCGCGCTTCGTGCAGCCGCCGGCCGATGGCCCGGAACACCTCATCCACGACCTCGAAGCCCTGCGACTGTTCGAGCGCCTGGACGCTGTCGACGGTGACGTAGAGGATGCCCAGGTGGCTGTGCTCGTGCATGGAACGTTGCACCTCGAGCTGCACGTGCGCGAGCGTGGGCAGGCCGGTGATCTCGTCGTAGTAGGCCGAGGCGTCGCGGAGCACGTCGCGCACGGTCTTCAGGAGGTGCGGCGTGCGGAAGGGCTTGGTGACGTAGGCGGAGGCGCCGGAGCGGTTGGCCTCCATCATGTCGGCGAGGCCGGTCTTGGCCGTGAGGAAGATGACGGGGATGTCCTTGGTGTAGCCGAACTGCAGTTCCCGGCAGACCTCGTAGCCGTCCATGCCGGGCATGGCCACGTCGAGGAGGACGAGGTGAGGGCGACGCGTGTACGCGAGCTCGAGGCCGAGCTCGCCGCTGTTGGCGACGAGGACATCATAGCCTTCAGCCTCAAGAGTAGCGCCGAGCGTGAGCGTCAGCTCAGGGTCGTCGTCGATCACGAGGATCGAGATCCTCTGCTCGCTCATCTTCTCCCTCAGTGGTGGCCGCAGCCCCATTGCCCGCCGCACGGGGTGTATCGGCGCGTCGGCGGGAAACGTTTACCGGATAGACTGTCGGCGTCACGGGATGCTCGCTCGAGGAGGACAAGATGAAGGGGTACGGCCCGGCCGATCCACTGCAGTCGCCGCGATTCGCCGGCATCTCCACGTTCTTGCGCCTGCCGCACACGCTTCACCTCGACGGCGTCGACGTCGCCTTCGTGGGTCTCCCCTTCGACACCGGCGTCACCTTCCGTGCCGGGGCGCGATTCGGGCCCAAGGCCATCCGCGAGGGATCGCTGGCCCTCAGACCCGACTACAACCCCGCCCAGCGGGTGGCCGTCTTCGAGCGCGTCTCAGCCGTCGACTACGGCGACGCCTCTGTGGTGCCCGGCTTCACCGAGCGCTCGTACGACAAGATGACCGAGGTGCTGAGCGTCGTCCACGAGTCGGGCGCGGTGCCGATCGGATTCGGCGGCGACCACAGCGTGCTGCTCGCGGAGCTGCGGGCCGCCGCAGCGGTGCACGGCCCGCTCGCGCTCGTCCAGTTCGACTCGCACAGCGATACCTGGGACGAGTACTTCGGCGAGAAGTACACGCACGGCACCGTCGTGCGCCGGGCGCTCGAGGAGGGCCTCCTCGACCCGGCGCGCTCGACGCTGATGGGCATGCGCGGCGGCCTCTACGGCCCGGGCGACCTCGACGACGCGCGCGAGATGGGTTTCACCGTCCTGCCCTGGGACGACCTCGCCCAGCTCGGCACGGGCGCCGCCGCGGCGGCGGTGGACCGTGCCGGCGGCAAAGCGTTCCTCACCTTTGACATCGACTTCGTCGATCCGGCGTATGCGCCCGGCACGGGCACGCCCGAGTGCGGCGGCCCGACGTCGATGCAGGCGCTGGCGCTGCTGCGCGCCTGTCGCGGCCTCGAGATCGTCGGCGCCGACGTGGTCGAGGTGCTGCCCGACCTCGACAGTTCGCACCTCACGGCGACCTTGGCCGCTACGGTGGCGTGGGAGATCCTCAGCCTCATCGCTGTCGCGATGCCGGAGAGCGGCACGTGAAGTGCGGGAGAGACCGCGCGTGAAACTCCGCGTGGCCTGCGTACAGATCAACACGCGACAGGACACGGCGGCGGCCGTGCGTACGGCCGGCAAGCTCGTGCGGAGGGCCGCCGCCGAAGGCGCGCGGCTCATCGCTCTGCCCGAGACCTGGGCCTACAAGGGCGGGCACGCCGGCATCGCGGCCAGCGCCGAGGCGCTGGACGGTCCGAGCAACGCCGCCCTGGCGGAGCTGGCGGCCGGCCTCGGCGTCTACGTCCTGGCCGGCTCGATCTACGAGCCGTCGCCGGTCGCCGGTCGCGTGTACAACACGTCGGCCCTCTACGGTCCCGGCGGCGAACTTCTCGCCGCCTACCGCAAGATCCACCTCTTCGACGTGGTCGCCGGGACCGTCGCGTACCGGGAGTCCGACGATGTGGCCGCGGGGGCGGATGTCGTCACGGCCGACGTGGACGGCGTCACCGTCGGCTTCAGCGTCTGCTATGACCTGCGCTTTCCCGAACTGTATCGCTCGCTGGCGCTGCGCGGCGCCGAGGTCCTGTTCGTGCCGGCGGCGTTCACGGCGTACACCGGCGAGGCGCACTGGGAGGTCCTGCTGCGCGCCCGCGCCATCGAGAACGGCTGCTTCGTGGTCGCGCCGGCGCAGGTGGGAGAGCACCTGCCGGGGCGCGACTGCTGGGGTCACAGCATGCTCGTCGATCCCTGGGGCGTCGTGCTCGCGGAGCTCGCCGAGGGCGTGGGCGTGTGCGTCGCGGATCTCGACCTCGTACGGCTGGCGGAGGTGCGGGCGCAGATCCCGCCACTGAAGAACCGGCGGCCGGACGCCTACAGGCCGTAGACCGCGGCCGCGCGCCGCGTAGCCGCGGTCAGGCGCCGCGGACGCGGCGCCGCACGAACGCGACGATCACGCCGACGACCAGGCCGGCGAGCGCGCCGGCGGCGACGTTGAGTGTGCGGCTGGGGCCGCTGGGCGAATCCGGCACCTTGGCGACGTGGAGGATCTGGGGCATCTCGACGGTCTTGGCGACCTCGAGGCGCAGCGCCGTGGCCTGATCGGCGACCTGAAGCGTCGCGAGCTCGCTGGCGGCCGCCTGCGAGACAGCGACGTACGGAGCCGCGGCGGCGGCCTTCTCGGCGGCGGTGCCGCCGCCCTTTGCGATGGCGGTGATCGCCGCCTGTGACACGTTCGAGCGCGCCGTCGCGGCGGCCTCGGCCTTTTGCCCGTCGGCGAGCTGCCGCTCCAGCAGCGTCACCTTGGCCTCCACGCTCGGGCTGAGCTTGGCGACCAAGGCATCGGCGAGCGCGTTGGCGGCAGCCGTGGCGCGCACCTTCTTGGTGTCGGTGACGGTGATGACGACGATGTTGACCGCGGAGACCGTGGTCTTGATGGTCTGAGAAGGCGTCTCGACGGTGGTCTCGCGGCGCAGCCTGCCGGGCTTCATGCCCATCCCGGTCGCCTGGGCGGCCTGGTCGAGCAGCGCCTGGCTGGCGAGCAGCTGGGTGGCCGCCTTGGGGTTGGAGTTGAGGCCGGCCATCGCCTGGCCGAGGGCATCCGTGGTCTGGCCGATGTAGACGGAGGAGGTGGCGCTGTACTCCTTGGGAGTGAGCATGGTGACGACCCCGCCGACGACGGCGCCGAGTACGACCAGGGCGAGGATCACCCACCAGTTGCGCACCAGCGTCCTGAACCAGGAACCTACGTCGATCGTCGTGTCATCGGCCGGCGTCATGCGCTCCTCCGGGGTGGCTTCATCGTGACATCCTAGCGCAGGCGGCTGCGGTCTGCGCGCACGCGGTCGTGGTCCGCGCGCACGCGCTCGAGCAGCGCGAGGTAGTCGTGCGCGAGGCGCCGCCGGTCGAAGTGCTCGAGCACATAGCGGCGGCCGCGCTGGCCCTGGCGGAC
>Ga0209697_10001397_pt1 | contig 37313 bp, 33 predicted proteins | sample AliMusrvi5mmetaG_FD_184115 | JGI IMG/M metagenome (GOLD analysis project Ga0209697, IMG submission 184115) | Freshwater lake bacterial and archeal communities from Alinen Mustajarvi, Finland, to study Microbial Dark Matter (Phase II) - Alinen... | ecosystem: Environmental > Aquatic > Freshwater... | reverse complement strand
TATTCACAAACCGGTAGCTCTGGCTTGGCGCCAGCGCGCGAGCGCGGCCCTTCGGGCTCGCGCTGCCGCTACCTTGCCTCCGGCATTTGTGAATAATTCTCATGACGTTGGAACCTACAAGATGCCCGCGCTCCTTCGGGTTGCAACTTTCGGGCCATGCGAAGGGTTTGAAATATTTGCGGGATGACAGGGTTGGAAATTTGGCTAGAGTGCCCGGATGAAAATTTGTTTTTCGGGGTGGGACACATTCGTGCAAGGGGTGAGACGATGAGCGCCGCCCGGTTCGTTTGGCTCGGCGACACGGCGCGGCGGCGCAACCAGTTTGCGGGTTTTGAGAGGACGTTTTCCCTGCCGGCGGTGCCGGCCCAGTTTCCGCTGCATCTTTTTGCGGATACGAGATACCGGTTGCGTGTGAACGGGGAGTTTGTGGGGGCGGGCCCAGGGCGGTTTGTGACCCAGTTTCCCGAGTATGACACGCACGAGCTGGCCCCGTTGCTGCGAGCCGGGGACAACCGGATTTCCGTCGAGGTGAATTTCTACGGGGCCTCGTCGTTTCAGAGCATGCCGGATGGCGAACCCGGATTCATTGCTTGGGGCGGGAGTGCGGAGGCGGACTTGGCGACTCCGGGGGAATGGCTGGGCACTCGCCTGAATGCCTGGCGATGGGACGCTCCGCTCTTCAGCTTCGCGCAAAGCCCGGTGGAGATTTGCGACACGCGTCTTGTTGATTCCGGAACCCCGGCACCTCTCATCACACTCGATGGCAAGGCATGCCCCTGGGGGGAACTCAAGCCCTACTCCGGCCAACCGATCCCGTATTTCTCCCACCGGCCAAAAAAGATCGAGCTCGCGGCGGCGCTCAAGAAAGGCGAGCGGCGTCTTGGCTTCATGTCGCACAAGCCTCCGGGCGGGGCGAACGCCTCGGCCGAGGAATCCAAGTCGTGGACTGCTTTTGCGACTTGGATTCATTCACCCAAAGCACAGGTTGTCACCCTGAGCTGCTTCTGGAGCACCCTCCACCTCAACGGCCATCCGGTCCCTGTCGATACCGACACCCCGCAAGGAAACCACGGGCGCTGCACGCTGGAGCTCGTGGAAGGCTGGAACCTTTTCACCGGCGAGTTGGAAATCCTCGCGGAATTCTGGGCGTATTGCCTTGGCATCCCGGAAGGGGCCGGGCTTTCGCTGCACGGGCGTCGCGATCTGCGATGCGAGGAGCCTTTTTCCCTGTCGCCGAACAGCCAGCGATCCGAAATCTGCCTGCCCGGCTTGGCGGATTGCGAAGCGCCAAAGGATTGGACGCTGCACGCCGGAGACTGGCGGCTTTTGACCCCGGCGCGCATGATGGGGTGGGACGAGCCGGCACCCGATGCGGCGAGGAACATCGAACCGGGACGGCTTTCGGAATTCTCGACGATTGACGCGGCGGAGGCCACCTGGTGTTTTTCGTTCGAGGGCGAGTTTCTCGGGCATGTGGCGGTCGATGTGGAGGCCCCGTCTGGAACCGTGATGGATGTGGCCTGCGATGACTGGCAGCACGCGAATGGCGGCACCGCGATTTACCGGTCCAACCCCTTCACGGATGCGGCGGACCGGTTTGTCCTCCGGGGCGGGCGTCAGAGAGTCGAGCTTTTCCATCCGCGCGGCGGAAAACTCCTCCAGGTGACGTTGCGCGCCCCCGCAGGCAAGGCTGCCCTCTCGCTCCACGATATTTTTGTCCGTTCCCGGCAGACGCTGGGAGAGGATCAAACGCATTTCCGCTGCGACAACCCGGTTCTCAACTGGGCCTGGCCGGTCTCCATGAGGACGCTGCTCGTCTCGACCGACGAATCCTACTCCGACTGTCCCTGGCGCGAACGCGGCAGCTATATCGGGGACTGCTACGTGAACATCGCTTTGAACCAGATCCTCAGCGGCGATCATCGGACCGCCCGCAGGGCTCTGCGCGTCTTCGCGCAGTCGCAACTCCCCAACGGCCAACTGCCGGGTTGCGCCCCTTCTTGGCTCCGTCATCCGCTCGAGGATTTCACGCTCATCTGGCTGCTGGCGCTTCACGACTTCTGGGCTTCGACCGGCGATACGGCCCTCGCGGAAGAACTCTGGCCAACCGTGCAAAAAATCTGGGGAAGCCCGACTTGGGAATCCCATTCCTCGGGGCTGTGGAACGCCACGCGAGGGCGCATATTTATTGACTGGGGGATACTTCCAGCGGAGCGCGAGGGCGAGGCGAACGCCACGATCAACCTGTTTCGATTCGGGGCCGCCAAGGCGTGCGCCAACCTGGCCGGGGCATTGGGGAAGACGGCCGAAGCCGGGGAGTTTCTCGCGGGGGCAAAAGCTGTGGAGACCGCCCTTTTGAAGTGCCTGTGGAACGATGCCGAGGGCCGCTTCAACCCTTCGCTCGAAGGCAATACCCCGGCACTGCATGCCAACACGCTGGCTCTGGCTTTCGGCTTGGGCGAAATGGAAACCCGGATGCGAATCCTCGCCTACCTCGAACCGAAACTCCGGAAGAATTTCGCGAAAGGGATCCAGGATGGCATGTTCGGCGGGCACCTGGAACTTTACTTTCTCCACTACGCGCTCCCCGCGTTAGCGGCCCACGGTCGTCCGGATCTCGCCGAACTCCTCATTGACGACCATTACGGGTTTCTCCAAAAAGTTGGCGACGACACGCTGCCGGAGACCTTTTGCCGGGTGGAAGAATCGGTGGGAAGCCGTTGCCATAGCTGGTCTGGCGCGGCAGCCATCTACGCCGCGCGCTACGTTCTTGGCATCCGCCAGCGAGTTCCCGGCCAACCCAACCAGCTCGTCTTTGACCCCGTGACGCACGGCATCACCCGCGCCTCGGGCAGAATTGCCCATCCGGGCGGATGGATCGATTGCCAGTGGGAGTCCGTCAATGGTTCGGTGCATTCCGAGATCACCGCGCCGCACGGCGTCGAGGTCCTGAAGAGCCCGGATATCGGGGCCGGAAATGATTCGACGGCAGGAGGGGAACTGTCCAGAGTGGCGCGCATCCCGCACAACTCATGAACTTCGGTTATTTCGACGATCCGGCAAAGGAATATGTCATCACGCGCCCGGATACTCCCCGGCCTTGGAGCAACTATATCGGCAGCGCCGACTTCGGGGGAGTCGTCACGAACAACGCGGCCGGTTATTGTTTTTACAAATCGGCCGACCAGGGAAGGCTGACGCGCTTTCGCTTCAACGCCTTTCCCGGGGATTACTGCGGGCGGTATGTTTACCTGCGGGATCGCGCGAGCGGCGAGTATTGGAGCAACTCGTGGATGCCCGTGGGCAAGCCTCAGATCTCTTCTTACGAGTGCCGCCATGGCACGGGGTACACCCGCATCAGCTCGGAATACGCGGGCATCGCCAGCGAAGTGACTTACTTCGTGCCGCCGGGCGCCCATTACGAGGTCTGGAAAGTTGTCTTGCAAAACCCCGGGCCCAGCCCGCGAAAATTGAGCGTTTTCCCCTTCGCCGAGCCCCAGTGCAACTGGAATGCGACCGACGATGTCAAAAACCTGCAATACAACCAGTATATTGTCCAGGCCGCCCATGCCGGGGGCATGATCGACATCGGCTCGAATGTCAACATGCCGGAAGACCCCGCCACGTTCTCCAACAAAGATCAAGCGCGCCACACCTTCTTCGCGCTGGCCGGGGCGGACGCGGTGGCTTTCGACTCGGATTTGCAGGCGTTTCTCGGCCCGTATGGAACTTATGCAAAACCGGGCGCCGTCGCGCGCGGGTCCTGCTCGAACAGCATCGCGTCGGGCGACATGCCGTGCGCGGCTTTTCAGATCGACTTCGATCTCGCGCCAGGCGAGCGCCGGGTTTTCGCCTGCATCTTCGGGGTCGGAAAAGCCATAGACGCCGGCTCCGCAGCCGTCGCGCGGATGGACACCGAGGCCAAAGTCAACTCGGCTCTCGAAGCGGTGAAAACCTCATGGCATACCAAATTGAAAGTCCTCGAGGTGAAAACCCCGGATGCCGGATTCAACGCGATGGCCAACACGTGGTCGCCGTTCAACAACCTCATGACCTTCTATTGGTCCCGCACGGCCAGCCTCGTTTATGCCGGCGAGCGCGACGGGCTCGGCTTCCGGGATACCGTCCAGGACCTCGTCGGTTCGGCGGCTCTGGTGACAGAAGAAACGCGTGCCCGCCTGGAGCTGATGCTCACGGGGCAATTCTCCACCGGGGGGGCCAAGTCGGTCGTGCAGCCGTTCCAGCATTCTCCCGGCAATGTGCCGTTGCCGCCCCACTACCGGTCGGACGACTGCCTGTGGTTCTTCAATGCCGTGCCCGCGTATGTCAAAGAGACCGGGGACACCGGGTTCTACCGTAAAATCCTCCCCTTCGCCGATGCGGGCGAAGCCAGCGTGCTCGGCCACCTGCGGCGGGCGATGGAGTTCAATCTCGAACGCTGCGGAATGCACGGCCTGCCGTGCGGGCTCGACGCCGATTGGAACGACTGCCTCCGGCTCGGCGAAAAAGGCGAAAGCGTTTTTGTGGCGATGCAACTGCGCCTCGCCCTGCGCGAATACGTCGGGATCTCGGAACTTCTCGGCGAAACTGCCGAGTCCGCCTGGGCGAGCGAGCAGTTGGGCGCACTCGACCAGAATATCGAGAACCACGCCTGGGACGGCGGATGGTATCTCAGGGCATATCGTTATGATGGCCTGAAATTCGGGTCGAAAGACAGCGACGAGGGGAAGATTTTCATGAACCCGCAGGCATGGGCGGTGCTCAGCGGCGCAGCCACCGGGCCGCGCGCCGAGCAGGCCATGCAGGCGATGCACGACCACCTGGCCACCGAATTCGGCGTCATGCTCTGCACCCCTCCGTATGTGAAGACGGACCCTCAGGTTTGCCTCGCGAGACTTTTCAATCCGGGCACCAAAGAGAATGGCGGGATTTTCAACCACACCCAAGGCTGGGCCGTGATGGCTGCCGCCTCGTTGGGCATGGGAAACCGCGCATGGGAATACCTCAAAAACGTCCTGCCCTCGGGCTTCAACGACCGGGCCGAGGTGCGCGAGGTCGAGCCGTATGTTGTCTGTCAGAGCACCCACAGCCGGTTCAGCCCGCGGTATGGAGCCGGGAGGGTTTCCTGGCTTTCGGGCTCTGCGGTCTGGAACTACGTCGCGATGACCTATTCCATCCTTGGTATCCAGCCGGATTACGCCGGCCTCCGGATCGATCCCTGCATCCCCTCTCACTGGCAAAGCTTTTCTGCGACCCGCCTGTTCCGGGGGGCGACCTACCACATCGAGGTCCTGAACCCGGATCAAAAACAGAAAGGGATCTCGAAGCTTCTTGTCGGTGGCCGCCCGGTGGATGGGCAGTTGATTCCCTGTGCTCCTGCGGGTGCCACGGTGCAGGTCGTCGCGACACTTTAGCTCGTCGATCTTATGAGTTCAAAGGGTTAGCGGAGCAGCGTAATGGCGAATAAACCCGAAACCGGATTTTAGACAGAATTAACAGAATGGACAGAATTCAGCGGAAGAGACTTGCAACAGGAGGAAGAGGAACATTTCAGGACAGTGTGGATTCCGTGTAACTCATTCCGTTAATTTTGTTAATTCTGTAAAAACTTCTTCAATCGCTGGATCCAGGATTAATCTTCTGCTGGTTTGCCTGAAATGAATGCCTTGCCCCGCGAGCCTCGATCCGTGCTGGTCGTGTGCCTCCGGTATCTGGGCGACACGCTGTTGCTCCGCCCGGCCCTGCGCGCGCTCCACGCGGCTTATCCCGGCGCCCGGCTCGATGCGGTCGTGACGGCTGGGACGGCCTGCGCGCTCGACGATTGCCCCGATGTTTCGCGCGTCATCGAATGGCCCCGGCGCAGCCTCGTGAGCGAGATCGCCCTCGCCTCGAAAATTGCCCGCAGCCGGTATGATTGGGTCATCGATTTCACCGGCAACGACCGCAGCGCCTTGGTGGCGCTAGTTTCAAGGGCCCCGTTCCGCGTCGCCTACGAGCGGCCCAAACTCCCGTCATGGTCGCTGCGAAGGGCGGCCTACCATTTCCGCCCGCGCCACAAAAAAATAAAACCGCACACGCTGGTCCAGCGTCTGGAGTTGCTCGAGGCCTGCGGTGTGCCGCTGCAGGGAACCGGCCTCGGGCTGGTCCCGAGAGCCGCCGCCCTCGATGCCATCGGACCGGAATTGGCGGGGCTGCCAGCGAAACTTTTCCACGCGCATGTGACGTCGCGCGACATGCAGAAGGCGATTCCCGTCGCCGTTGTCCGTGAAGTCCTCGCGGCGGCCATCGGGGGCGGGGCCGGCGTGGTGGTGACCGGCGGACGCGATCCGGCCGAGCGCGGGCACGTGGCCCGCTGCACGGAAGGGCTTCCGCCGGAAAAGCTCCGCGTGTTTCACGAGCTCGACTGGCACGGGCTCGTCGCACTGATTTCGCTCTGCGACCGGTATTGGGGATCGGACACCGCTCCCGCCCACATCGCCGCCGCTTTCGAGAAAACGATGCTCATCCATTACGGGCCGTCGCGCGCCGAGCACTGGCACCCGCTACATCCCGGCGGACTGGCCGACGTGCAACCGTGCCCGTGCCTCAAAAACAAACGCGTGGACTGCCCGGCGGGCAAACCGGGCGAGTGCCTTCAAAATATCAAGGCCGCAGACGTGATCGCCTGGCTTGCGCATTGATGACCCTCACCGCTTCGCCGTCGAGCGCTTCCCGATTAGGATCCCCCGTCCGTCAGACCGCAGGCAGGTCAAACAGGGTCAGTGCGCGCGACAGAACCTCGCTCATAGGGGTCAGTCGCTCATAGGGGTCATAGGGGTCAGTCCGTGCATACGTGCATAACAGCGTAAACCCCGATGGTCCGCAGTATCACGGCTCGCGGCGGTTGAACTTCCCTCTTCGCCGTGCCGGTAAAGTCCCCCTTGCAAACCGACCCGCCCGGAGGTCGGCAACTGTCACGAATAAACTCGACCCTCGCGCTTGCTCGGGAGGAGCAACACGAATGGAAAGGCAGAAACGTGTTTTTCCAGACTCGTTCTTACACGCGGATCAGGGAGACCGCAACCCGGCTTGACATCCAAGCTCAGATACTGTTGTTTTGATGTATGCGAACAATCACGGTCAATGTATCCGAGCCGGTGTATCAAGATTTTCGGGCCTATGCGCGGAAGCGGGATCGCAAGGCATCGGAGTTGATCCGGGAAGCGATGGAGATGTATCGCCAAGCGCACATTCAACGGCGGACATCCTTGCGGGATATCCGGCCGTCGAGTGTGGGAGGGCCGATCCAACCAATCACCGGTGCCGACGATCTGCTGGGAGAGATGCTGGATGACACACGGGATTGACACGGATTTTCTTGTCGCGGTGGAGATCCGGGACCACCCCTTTCACCGGCAGGCGGATCATTTGTTGCAAGGGCTGCTGACAGACGGACATGACTTTGCAGTGGCTCCGCAAATCCTTGCCGAGTTCATCCATGTTGTCACCGATCCGAAACGGATGCCGCACCCGCTGACAATCGCGGAGGCAGTTTCGCGGGCCGAGCATTGGTGGCAGGCGACGGAGGTGCGGAGAGTGTTTCCAGACGGCGAGTGCGTGATGGACTTTCTCGGTTGGCTGGCGCAGCATCGGTTGGGCCGCAAGAGGCTGCTCGACACCCTCTTGGCCGCCACCTACCAGCGGGCGGGCATCAGGCACCTGCTCTCGAACAATGAAAAGGACTTTCGGGTCTTCGGTTGTTTCGAGATCGTGCCCTTTGGCTAGCGCGATATGTGCGTTCTCGCCGTTAGCGGGAGTTCCTGATTGCCTCCGCGCGGGGCAACGTGTTCACTGGGCGGATTCATTCATGCTGGCCGTCCACGAAGTCATTGATCACACGATGGAAAATTTTCCCGGTTACGAGCCCGGGGACTTTGAAGTCACTGCCGTCGAGAAAGGGGGGTCCGACAGGAAATTTTACAGGATCCGGGCGGCCGACCGTTCGATGATCCTGGTGAAATATTCCGACCATAAGGAAGAGAACCGGCACTACGTGGACATCGCGCGGTTTCTGGCGACGGCCGGCGTGCAGGTCCCTCACATTTACCTGCATGATTCCGAGGAAGGTCTGATCTGGATGCAGGATCTCGGCGAGGTGGACCTCTGGTCCCACCGGAGCGAGCCCTGGAGCACGCGGCGCCCGCTCTACGAATCCGCCCTGATCGAAGTCTTCAAGGTGCATTCCGCGGCCACGCGGAGACCGGACATCTGCGAACTGAAACTGGAGCGAGAATTCAACGAGCAGTTGTATCTTTGGGAGCAGGGGTATTTTTTCGAGCACTGCTTGGGCAACTTTTTCAAGTTTCCGGCCGCCGAGGTGAGCCGGCTCGCCGGGCTCGCCGCATTGCAGTCTGCGGCCGCGCGGCTGGCCGCCCTCCCCCGCGTCCTCGTCCACCGGGATTTCCAGTCGCAGAATATCCTGATCCGGGACGGGACCGCGTGGCTGATCGATTTCCAGGGGATGCGGCCGGGGCTGGCGCAATACGACATCGCCTCGCTGCTCATGGACCCCTACGTTTCCCTGGCGTCGTGCGAGCGGGCCGAATTGCTCGGCTTTTACCAGCGGATGGCGCGCCGGTCGGGGGCGGAAGTTCCCGGGGATTTCGAGGAAATTTTCCACTGGTGTTCGCTGCAGCGGCTGATGCAGGCGCTCGGCGCCTACGGGTTTCTGGGGCTGCAAAAAGGGCGCACGGATTTTCTCGCGCACATCCCGGCAGCCAGGCGGTCTCTGCGCGAAACCGCCACGCAGCTCGACGGGCTCGACGAATTTGTCCGCGCGTTGGATTCTCTGCCATGAACAAGCAACCCGAAACCGCCATCATCCGGCGCATCACACCCTCACTCGACAACGCGCGCTACGCGATCAAGCGGGCGGTCGGCGAGGAAATCGTGGTCGCGGCGGACATCTTCAAGGAGGGGCACGACGAGGTGACGGCGATGCTCAAATGGCGGCAGGCGGGGGCGGCCGCCTGGCGGGAAACGCCGATGAAACCGCTGCTCAACGACCGGTGGACGGGATCGCTCCGCGTCACCGCGCCCGGCGCATGGGAGTTCACCATCGAGGCCTGGGGGGATGTCTATTTTTCCTGGCAGCACGAGCTGGAAAAAAAGTTTTCCGCCGGGCTGCGCGAGTTGGGGAGCGAGATCCTCGAGGGGGCCGGGTTCGTCGCGGCCGCGGCCGCGCGCGCGAACAAAACCGACGCGGCCGCGCTGAAAAAATTCGCGGCGGCCCTGCGGGCAGCCAGCGCGGAAGACGCCCACTCGCTGGCCCACGATCCGGCGCTCTGCGCGCTGATGACCGTCTATGCCGACCGTTCGCTCGCCACCGTCGCCGAGCCGTTCCATCCGGTCTGGGTGGACCGCGAGCGGGCGACCTTCGCGGCCTGGTATGAATTTTTTCCGCGTTCGGCGGAGGGCAAGCCGGACAAAGGGTCGAAGTTCCGGGACTGCCTGGGGAGGGTTGACGACGCGAAGGCGATGGGGTTCGACGTGGTCTATTTTCCGCCGGTCCACCCGATCGGCACGACCAACCGCAAAGGCCGCAACAACTCGCTCAAGTGCGAGCCCGGGGAGCCCGGCGTCCCTTACGCGATCGGGAACAGCAAGCAGGGAGTCAACGGCGGCGGGCACAAGGACGTCGCCCCGGAACTCGGGACGCTCGCGGACTTCGACTGGCTCGTCGGCGAGGTCAAAGCCCGCGGGATGGAAATCGCGCTGGATTTCGCCATCAATTGCTCGCCCGACCACCCCTACGTGAAGACTCATCCCGAGTGGTTCTTCAAGCGGCCGGACGGCACGATCAAGTATGCGGAGAACCCCCCGAAGAAATACGAGGACGTGTATCCGCTGAATTTCCACAACGACGACTGGCGCGGGCTCTGGGACGAGCTGCGCGACGTCCTGCTCTTCTGGTGCGGGCACGGGGTCCGGATGTTCCGCGTGGACAACCCGCACACGAAGCCGGTTTCGTTCTGGGAGTGGGCCATCGCCGAGGTCAGAGAAAAATTCCCCGACACCGTCTTCCTCAGCGAGGCGTTCACGCGCCCGAAGATGATGCAGGAGCTCGCGAAGGCGGGGTTCAACCAGAGCTACACGTATTTCACCTGGAGGAATTCCAAGGCCGAGCTGGCCGACTATTTGACCGAGCTGACCCAGACGGACCTCAACGAGTTTTTCCGCGCGAACTTCTTCACGAACACCCCGGACATCCTCCCGGAATTCCTCCAAAAAGGCGGGCGTCCGTCATTCCTCATCCGCGCCGTGCTGGCCTCGATGGCCTGCCCGGTCTATGGCATCTACAGCGGGTTCGAGCTCTGCGAGAATTCCCCGGTTCCCGGACGCGAGGAATACGCCGACTCGGAAAAATACCAGTTCAAGGGCCGCGACTGGAACGCGCCCGGCAACATCAAGGATTACCTGGCAAGGCTGAACGCGATCCGGCGGCAAAACCGCGCGCTGCAAGAGTATTCCAACCTCCGCATCCAAACGGCGGAAAACGACAGCATCCTGTGCTTCAGCAAGGCGACCGTCGCGCTCGACAACCTGATCCTCGTGGTCGTCACCACCGATCCCTGGCAGCCGCAGACCGCGTTCGTCCATGTTCCGCTGGCGGACTTCGGGATCGGCGAGTGCGAGCCCTATGTCGTCGAGGACCTCCTCACCGGCGAGCGGTTCTCCTGGCGCGGGAGCCGGAACTTCGTCGCCCTGAACCCGCACTCCCGCCCGGCCCACATCTTCAGGATCCGCCGCTGGCAGGACCGCGAAAACGGACAGGATATTTTCGCTTGAGCCGGGGTGCGGCGCTACGAAAGGCATCCCGGATGAATCTTGACACCCTGCTAGCCGACGACACGCGGACTGTGGACCGCACGCTCAACCAGTGGCTCCCGAAGGAATCGGCGAAACCGGAAACCATTCACCGCGCCATGCGATACAGCCTGTTTGCCGGGGGCAAGCGGATGCGGCCGGTGCTGTGCCTAGCGGCGGCGCGCGCCTGCGGGATCCGCCGGCTGGCCGACGCCCTGCCGGCCGCGTGCGCGGTCGAGTGCGTGCACACCTACTCGCTCATCCACGACGACCTGCCGTGCATGGACGACGACGACCTGCGCCGCGGACGCCCAACTTCGCACAAGGTCTTCGGGGAAGGAATTGCCGTCCTGGCGGGCGACGCGCTTCTCACAGCGGCGTTCGAGATTCTTGCGAGGATGAAGCCGACCGCGCGGTACAGCACGGCGGATGCAGTGGCCGAGCTCGCCCGCGCGGCAGGCAGCCGGTTTCTCGTCGGCGGCCAGGTGGCGGACCTCGAAGCGGAGGGAAAAAAATCCAGCAGGGCGGACCTGCGGTTCATCCACCGCGGCAAGACCGCCGCGATGATCATCTGCAGCCTGAAACTCGGTGCCATGAGCGCGAACGCCACCCCGCGGGCGATGGGTATCCTCGAGGAATTCGGCGACCACCTGGGGCTCGCCTTCCAGGTGATCGACGACATTCTGGACGTGACTCAATCCAGCGAACATCTCGGCAAAAGCGCCGGGAAGGATGCCGCGGCCGGAAAAACCACCTACCCCGCCTTGCTCGGCCTCGAAGCCTCGAAAAAGGAAGCCGAGCGGCTCACGGAAAACGCGCTCGCCTCGCTCTCCCCGATCGGCGAACGGGCCGACGTCCTCCGGGCGCTCGCGGCAAAGCTCCTCGCGCGGCAGTCGTAGTCTCAAACTCCCGCCGCTTCCTCGAACTCGCGCAGGCACGCCCGCAACCCGCGCGGGTCCCGCAGGAGCGACGTCCCGACGAGCGCGGCCTGGAATTTTTCCCGCACCCCTTCGAGCGTCGAGGGGCTGATCCCGCTCTCCGCGACTTTCAAGGCGGCGGCGGGGAGTTCATCGACGAGCGCGAAGACTCCCGGATCCAGGCTGAAATCTTTTTCCGAGGTGCCGCCGGCACCGACAAACCCGGAGGCGGATTGAAATTTCCGGCTGTTGATTCCGACGATGCGTGCCCCGGCGGGCAGCGACGCGATTTCCTCGGAAGTATGGACTTCGATGAGCGCCTCCATCCCCAACTCGCGGGCCAGGTCGAGAAAGCCGGACATCCGCGCGGCGTCGAGGACGTTCGCCATGAGCAGGACCGCGTCCGCGCCGAACGCCCGCGCCTCGCGGATCTGGTATTCCTCGACGATAAAATCTTTTCTCAGCACCGGCTGGGGCACTTGCTTTCGAATCGCCGCGAGCCGCTCGACGCTCATCCCGAAATGGCGCGCATTGGTGAGAACAGAGACCGCGCGCACGACCGGCGACTCCGCATACGCGGGCACCGCCTCCCGGAGGTTTTCCGCCCGCATCGGGCCGACGCTCGGCGAGCGTTCCTTGATCTCCGCGATCAGCCCGAACGACGCGGCCAAGGCACCGTGGAAATCCCGCGTCGGCGGGGCATCGGCGACCATCCGGCGGACATCGGCCGGCGGGCGCTTCAGCTTGTCCGCCGAGACCGCCTCGCGCACGTCCTCCAGAATCGCATCAAGAACCGTCTTCATCGCGCCGGGAGAAATTTTTGCATCATTTCCTGCTGGGCCTTCATTTGCGTTTCCTGGCCTTTTGACCATGCCGCCAATTGCTCGGGAGTGAGGATCGTTTTGAGTTGGCCCTTCAGGTATTCGAGGCGCTGCCGGCTATCCTCGAAAGAGATTTGTTGGGGATCCACCCCCTTGAGGTCTGGCTTGAAAGAATCTTGATCGTAGAAAATGGCGTAGATTCTATCTTTTTTATCTTCATCCAAGGCAAACATGGACGAGATCTCGTTCATTTTAATGTGGGCATGCAGATCGCTTTGTTCGGACTTTTCCACCTTTTGAAACTCTTGGTAGGATTTCATTTGATCGGGGGTCAGGATCTTTTTGAGCGTTTCGTCGAGCGAGACTTCTGAGGAAGCCCGCTGTTTTATTTCTTCGCTGGCAAGTTTTTTCCCGGACAAGATGGCATTTGTGATGTCTTCCTGAAATTTGGCCGCCCCGTCAAAATGGCGTCTCAATTCGGCTTCTTGCGCCGGAGTCAAATTGAGCCTGGTTTTGAGGGCCACGATTTTGGATTCCTCCATTTGGCGCATAACCGACATCGTCATCTTGATCATGGGGTTGGAGGCGGGTTGTGCCGGGACTGCCGCTTTCAACTTTTCTTCCAACCCGGCGATTTTGTGGAGCAAAGTGTCCTGTTCGTTGCGGGCCGCCTGTTTCTCGGTCTCCACCAGGGTGACTTGGGTCTGGAGCCGTTGGATCTCGGCGTCCTTTTGACCAAGGGTGGCTTGTGTCGCCGCCAGCTTCGAATGGGCGGGTTGAAGCGGGGGGATCAAGATCACAGCGAGCGCCCCGGCCACGATGCCCGCCAACACATAGAGAAATTTCATAGGAACGCCAAATGTCGCAACAAATTTGCCGCGGACAATCATTTATCAGTGGCCTGCGCAGATATCGTCGTGGCGCATCTCTCCGGGAGCGCGGGCTTCCAGCTTGCACTCTCCGGCATCCCTGCCGGAGAGGTCGAAGAGCAGAAGAAGGCCCGGGTTCCGAGCCTTTGATTTTCCTGGCCGCCTATCCGCCGGTGTCCGACGCTTCCTTTTTCGGGTAGCTGCCGAGGACTTTGACGGCGCGGCAATTTTTCGAGAGTTCGCGGAAGAGGTCGGACAACTGGAGGTCCTTCGTGTGGCCGTCGGCCTCGACGAAGAAGAAGATGTCGTTGCTGCCCTTCATGGCCGGGCGGCTGGCGAAGTGGTTGAGGTTGATGCCGAGTTCCTTGAACGGTTCGAGGGCGGAGACGAGCATCCCCGGCTTGTCCTCGATGCGGAGCATGAGCATCGTCTGGTCGTGGCCCGACGCGGCATTCGGCTGCCGGCCCAGAACCAGGTAACGGGCCGCCGAGCGGGCGTCCTCGGATACCGAATCCGGGACGATCTCGGCGCAGACCGACAGCTCGTTTTCGGCCAGCGCGTCGAGCGTCTGGTGGACGAGCCCGTACGCCGGGTCTTCGAGCGGGACGACCCCGCAATCGGCGCGGTCCCCGGCCACCTCCTCGAAAACCCCCGCGACCTCAGCGGAGAACGTGTAGCGGACGCTCGACCCGAATTTTCCCAGCGCGGCCTGGTAGGACGAACTTCCGACCGGGCCGACGCAGGCGATCGCGACATCCTTTTCGACGGCGAGCGCGGCGGACATGATCTCGCGGTAAATCGCGCGGATCGCCTCCGGCCGCAGCGGTCCCTCGCTGCGCTCGATCAGGCTGCGCAGCAGCTTCATCTCGCGGTCGGGGGAATAGATCGGGAGGCTCTCGCGGCTTTTGATCACCCCGATTTCCTGCGCGATGAGCGTCCGCTCGTTGAGGAGTTTCAGCAACTCGCCGTCTAGGGAGTCGATCCTTTGCCGGAGCTCTGTGAGGTCGCTCATGTGTTTTTTTCGTCGGACGCGTCAGACTCGTCAGACGAGTCCGACGGCGCAGGCTCGTCGCCCAAGGGAAGTTCGGGCGGCTTTTCCTCGGGGGGCGGGGTCGCGGTCGGGAGAGGGATCCGGCGGAGTTCCCCGGCGTTCGGCAACTCGTCGAGATCCTTGAGGCCGAAGTGCTCCATGAAATACTGGGTGGTCTCGTAGAGGAGCGGGCGTCCTGGAACCTCGGCGCGACCGGCGATCCGCACGAGCCCGCGGTCGAGCAGAGTCTGCATCACGCCGTCCACCGTGACTCCCCGGACCGCCTCCAAATCGGCGCGGGTGATCGGCTGCCGGTAGGCCACGATGGCGAGCGTCTCGAGGGCGGGGGCGCTGAGCCGCGCGGAGCGGTTCTCCGGAAAAAGCTGCCGGAGCCATGGCGCGAAATCCGCGCGTGTCACGAGCTGCCATCCGGCCGCGCTCTCGCGGACCTCGAACGCCCGCCCCGTCTCCAGGAATTCGGCTTCGAGCTGGCGGACCGCCCCGTCGATGTCCTCCCGCTTCACCTTGGCGAAGCAGGCGACGAGCGGGTTTTCTTTGGCGCTGTCGGCGGCGCCTTTGAAAATCGCGGCGAGTTCCTTGAACGAAACGGGTTTTTGGGAGGCGAAGAGGACGGCTTCGACAATCCGGTGCAGCGGGAAGGGGATCTCTTCGCTCATGCTCTTGAAAACAACGGGGTGGAATTCTCGGCGCGGTCGATCCAGATCTCGCCAAAATGGGAATCCTGCCGGACGCAGAGCTGCTTCATGCGGATCAGTTCGAGCATGGCGAGGAACGTGACGACGATCTCCGCGCGGCTGGCCACATCGGCGAAGAGCTCCTCGAACCGCATCGCGACCCCGCTCGCCGTGACCTTCAGGAGGTAGTCGATCTTCTCGGAGACCGTGAAATTTTCCTCGAAGATCTCGCGCAGGTTTTCCGGCTGCTTTTCGAGGCGTTTGAGGATTTTTTGGAATGCGTGGATGAGGTCGAAGATCCCGACTTCCTCGACGAGCAGGTTTTCGGCGGGGGCGAGGTCCGGCACGGCCGGGATCCGCGGGAAAAGGTTTTCCTGGAGGGCCTCCTTGTCGCGCAGCCGGGCGGCGGCTTCCTTGAATTTTTTGTATTCGATGAGCTGGCGGATGAGTTCCCAGCGCGGGTCGTCTTCCGCGGCGTCCTCCTCGGCCATCTGCTGGTCGGCGGGCAGCAGCGTCCGGCTCTTGATGTAGAGCAGGTTGGCGGCCATGACGATGAACTCGCCGGCGAGCTCGATGTTGAGCACATGGAACGCCTCCATGTAGCTGAGGTATTGCTTCGTGATGCGCTCGATCGAAATGTCGTAGATGTCCACCTCATCGCGCTTGATGAGATAGAGCAGCAGATCGAGCGGCCCCTCGAAGACGTCGAGTTTGACCTTGTAGTCTTCCACCGGGACTCAGCGCCGCTTGAATCCCCGCTTGGCGGCCTCGCGCTCGAGCTGGGTCAGGTGTTTCTTGTGGTCTTTCCGGCGGGTTTTCCGCTTGCTGAGCTGCCCGGAAAGCTTGTGGACGACCTTGTCGATCGCCGCGTAGAGGTCGGCCTCGGCGTCCTCGCAATAAATGTCGGGGCCCGGGATCGCGAGGTGGACTTTCACCACGAACGGTTTCTTTTTGTTCTGGTCGTGGAGGAGGACGACGTGGGCGGCGAGGATCTGCTCGCCGTGTTCCTCCAGGTGGGCGATCTTTTCGGCGATGAACGCGTGGATCGCTCCCGTCAGGGCGATGTTGCGGGGACTCAGGTGGATTTGCATAAAAAGGGATTTTGGCGCGGACCGGGGCCGCGTGCCAGCAAAAAGCGGAGATTCGCCCTCAACCGGCGAAAATCAGCCGGAGCCCGCCGGCCAGCGAAAACACGATCATCAGCCACTCGAAGGCCTGCTGGTTGATCTTTCCGAGGAAAAACCGTCCGGCGGCGACCCCCGCGACGATGCCGGGGACGAGCAGGAGGTTGAGCAGGAGAGAAGAGGCGTTGATCAGCCCCAGCGAGGCGCTGAAGGGGACCTTGATCACGTTCACGATGAAAAAAAACCAAGCCGCCGTCCCGACGAACTCGTATTTCGGCAGGCGACAGGCCAGGAGGTAAACCGTCATCACCGCCCCGGCGGCGTTCGCGAGCATCGTGGTCACGCCGGCTGTCCATCCCAGCGGCCACGCGATCGACGGATGCTCCACGGCGGCTGCCGAAAGCTTGCCGGAAAGCTTTTGCGCGACCGTCAGAACCACCAGGCCGATGACCATCCAGCCGATCAACGGGCCGAACACGGCGGCCGAAATGCGCGGCATCAGGAGCCACGCGGTGACAACTCCCAGAACCGCCGGAGGCAGCAATTTGACCAGGTGCCTCCAGACCGTGAACCGCCGGAACGTGCAGACCGCGAAGATGTCGGCGACGATCAAAAGCGGGAGCACGGCCCCCGTGGATTCCTTGGCCGGCATCACTTGGGCCATCAGCAAAACCCCCACCATGCCGACCCCGCCGAACCCGGTTTTGCTCAGGCCGATGCAGACGGCCGCCGCGACGGCACACGCCCATTGCCAGGGAGAATCCAGCATGGTGGCGTCAGCGCTGGCCCTCCGGCTTGGCTTCGAGGGGCGCGAGATCCGGAGCGTGCTGTTTCAGGATGTCCCGGAAAACCTGTCCCAGCGCAGGATTGTCCTGCACCCGCATGGTCGTGTTGTGCGCGGGATTGTCGTCGTTTTCCCACCGTTCATTCCACCACGAGAGGCCGCGCACATTGGGCCAGCGGCCCGACAAAATATCCTTCAATGCGGCCCGGGCCCAATCTTCGGCCCGGACGTGCCGGTTGCCGGACGTGCAGCCGAACTCGGCGATCATGACCGGCTTGTCCGGCGCGAGTTTGGTGATGCGGGGATACACGGGGTCGAATTTTTCGCGGAAGCTCGCGCCTTCCTTCTCGTTGTCGGCCGGTTTCTGCGCGCCGTAGCAGCTCACCCCGATCCACTGCACGTAATCGGAGCCGGGGTAATAATTCTCAAAGCGGTTCCAGTCCACATCGGGGGAATCCGAGACATCGAGGTGGAACACCCATGTGATGTTGTTGGCGCCCGCCGAGCGGATGGTATCTACGATGTGGCGATACGCCGCGACAAACCGCTCCGGGCCGTCGGCCTTGCCGGGATCGCCGAACCCGTCCTTCTTGCCCCCGCCGTGGAATTTTCCGTTCCATCCGAACCAGTCGGCGTTGACCTCGACTCCATACTCGGCGATCAGCGGCGATCCGAACTCCGCCGCCGCCCGGCCCCAGGCTTTCAGCGCGCCGTCGAATTTGCCGTCGATGATGGACTGGAGCGTGTAGGTTTTCTCCGGTTTTCCGGGCGCGTGGTTCCTGCTGCGGAGCATCAGGCGGATATACGGGACGGCCCCGTGCGCCCGGATCCACCCCGCGGTTTTGAGCGGAAATTTGCGGCTGGCATACCAGTTGTTGGAAAAATAAACCCATTCCGCCTTCTGCCCGACAATTCCCTCATAGCTTTGAACATCGCGCACCGTGATGTCGTCCTCCTCGCCGGTAATCCCGCCGGGATAGCACCCGTGATAAAACCGTCCCGCGTCGGGCGCGGGAAGAGTCTGCCCGGACGCCGCCTGTCCGGAGGCCAAGCATACGCTCGTCAACAAAGCGAAACCCGCCTTTCTCATATCTCAAATCGCATCATCGCGGGGTTCTTCTCTCCCATGGGAACCGGCGCGTCAATTTCTGATTTGCCCGGTCTTGCCACGCCGTCCGCTCCGGTGTTGATTGGCGGCCCATGAACCATTTTCTCTGCCAGCGCTGCACGAATTGCTGCCGGTGGCCGGGATTTGTCAAAGTGACCAACGACGAGATCGCGGCGATCTCCGCCCACCTCGGCATGGACGAGCGGGATTTCGTGGAAAAATTCACCCGACTGCGCCCGTCGCGCGACGGCCTCGCCCTCATCGACCAGCCGGACGGAGCCTGCGTCTTTCTCGAAGGTCGGGATTGCCGGATCCAGCCCGTGAAGCCGCGCCAGTGCAAAGGCTTCCCGAACACATGGAACTTCCCCGGCTGGCGGAAAATCTGCGAGGCCATCGAGGTGCTGGAGGGGAATTCTTTGATCTGATACTGCTGGCCTTTTTTTCGCGTAAGGAGTGACACTGCGGAGAATCGGATCTTCACGCCGTTTTCGGGTTAATCCCAACCAGCGGATGTCACCCGGCTGGCGGATTTTTTCCGTCCACCAGTTTGAGTCCGAGGGGCGCAAAAAGTTTGAAACCGTCACTGTCGGCCGTGAGCAATTCCGCGTCCTGCTCGATGGCGTTGGCGGCGATGAAGCAATCGGCGGTCGAGGCGCGCCGGCGGCCTGTGGCATTGAATAGGCGGGCCGCCAATTCAGAGATGCTCCGGCTCACGGGTTGAACACGGGCACCGACCACCCGCTCGACACGCAGGAGTTCATCCGGCATCAGCGGGCCGCGCACGAATTCATGCCAGGCCACCGCACTGGTGGCGGGGAGCATGCCCGATTGGACGCGCTCGCGCACCAGCCTCACGACTCCGCCCGCCGGGTCGGCCAGGGCGATGAGGGCATTCGTATCGAGGTGGATCAACCGGCTCACGAAGCCGCATCCTCCCGGCTCCACCCCTCGGAGCGCAGCCTGCGGGCTTCGGCCTGCAGGGCGGCGATGCGCCCGGCAGGCGGTGGCGGGCAGCGCAGGATGTCATCCAAGGCGTCCATAACCCGACTCGCTTCCTTCTTGTCATCGGAAGCGGTCGCGGGATGTGCCGTCAGCACCCCGCGCAAACCTTCGGAAACCAAGTCCTTGACTTTTCGGTTTTGCGAGGCTGCCCGGGTTTTTGCCTGGCGATAAAGGTCGTCAGGCAATTCGAGAGTGGTTTTCATTGCCATAAATATGCAGTAATTCTGGCTTTATGGCAACCAATAAAAAACATATCTTCATTGCAGGTCGCATCGCCGAAAAATTTCACACAAATCCTGCTGGATGCCGGTGTGCGGGACCGGTAATGTTCCGGCGTGAGCTACCGAGTCTTTGCCAGAAAATACCGTCCCCAGACGTTCGATGAAGTGGTCGGGCAGGACCACATCACGCGCACGCTGCAGAACGGGGTTGCGGCGAACCGGCTGGCGCAGGCGTATCTTTTTGTCGGGCCGCGCGGGATCGGCAAGACATCGACGGCGCGGATCTTGGCCAAGGCGCTCAACTGTGTGAACGGCCCGACGACGACCCCCTGCGGGATTTGCGACGCCTGCAAGGAAATCGCCGACGGGCGGAGCCTCGACGTGATCGAAATCGACGGAGCGAGCAACAACGGCGTCGAAAACATCCGCGACCTGCGCGACAACGCCGCCTACGTGCCGGCCCGCGGGCCATACAAGATCTACCTGATCGACGAGGTCCACATGCTGAGCACCGGCGCCTTCAACGCGCTGCTCAAGACGCTCGAGGAACCGCCCCCGCACGTGAAATTCATTTTCGCGACGACCGAGGCCCAGAAGCTGCCGGCCACGATCACCAGCCGGTGCCAGAGGTTCGACCTCCGCCGGATTCCCGCAGATTTGATCGCGAAGCACCTGATGTTTATCGCGAAGAGCGAAGAGATCTCGCTCGACCCGAAGGCCGCCGAGACGATCGCTCGCGGGGCCGAGGGAGGGCTCCGCGACGCCGAGAGCATGCTCGACCAAATGGTCGCGTTCTGCGGCGAAAAAATCGGCGCGCAGGACGTGATGGATGTCTTCGGGTTCACCTCGAAGGAGACGGTCGTCGGGCTTGCAGAAAACCTTTTCTCGGGGAACGCGGCAGGCGCCCTGGGAATCGTCGCGGAACAATCCGATGCCGGAAAAGATCTCTCCCGCCTCACGTCGGATTTGATCTCCCATCTCCGCGACCTGCTGGTTTCGGTGGCGACCGGCCAGCCGTCCGCCGTGCCGCAGGGGAAACTCTTGGATCTGGTCGATCATTTCGGGGAAGCCGAAACCCGGATGAAGTGGGTGGCCGACAAAAAGCTCCAGCTCGATGTCGCGGTGATCAAAGCCCTGCACCTCCTCGACGAGACGAGCCTCGCAGACGTGATCGCGACGCTCACGAATCTGAGCGGCGGAGAGGCGCCAAGTCCCACCACGGTGGTCCCGCAGGCTGCCAGACCGGCCCCGGAGGCGGCGCCCGCCCGCAGCAGCAAGCGGCCAGCCGAGCCCTCGCCCAAGACCGCCGCCCCGGCTGTTCCGCCCGCCAACACCGAGGAGACAGAGATTTCGGCGGCCACCGCGTGGGAGACGGCGGCCGAGTCGTTCGCGAAGGAATCCCTGATCCGCTACGGCTGGCTCCGCGAGGGAACGTTCGACCGCTTCGAAGGCGGGCGGATGTTTGTCCGGTTCCCGGAATCCGCGAAGGAAAACGCGGAGATCTGGATGGAGAAAGGGATCAAGGAACTGGAATCCAAGCTCACCCGCGCGCTGTCGCAAGCCGTCCGGCTGGTTCTGGAATGGGATGCCGCCCCGGAACCGGAGCCGCCGCCCGTGTCAACTCCCGTGCGCGAGGAGCCCGAAGCCTCCGCCCCGCAGACCCCGCCGGCACCCGCAGACCCGAACGAGGACTTCAAAAACGACCCGTTCATCAAGAAAGCCCTCGAAGTTTTCAAAAGCACACTCCACACTGCCCCCGCATGAATATCGCCAAGATGATGAAGGAGGCCCAGCGCATGCAGGAACGCATGGCCGAGGCCCAGAACGAACTCGCCGCCCGCACGATCGAAGCCACGGCCGGCGGCGGAAAAATCAAAGTCACCGCCACCGGAGCGGGCGACATCGTCTCGATCAAAATCGACCCGCAGGTCGTGGACCCGCAGGACGTGGAATTCCTCGAAGACCTCGTCCTCACCGGGGTCAGGCAGGCGCTCGAAGACGCGAAGGCGCTCGCCGGCGCCGAGATGGGCAAGCTCACCGGAGGGCTCAAAATCCCCGGCCTCTGATTTATGTCAGTCTGTTGCGACAAATGGATCCGCCGCATGGCGGTCGAGAAAGGCATGATCGAGCCGTTCGTGGACGGCCAGGTCAAGCAGAACGAAGATGGCGAGCGCGTCGTGAGCTACGGGCTCTCGAGCTACGGCTACGACCTCCGGGTTTCCGACGAGTTCAAAGTCTTCACGAACGTCTTCAACACGGTGGTGGACCCGAAGGCGTTCGACGAAAAATCGTTCGTGGATATGCGGGCCGACGTCTGCATCGTCCCGCCGAACTCGTTCGCCCTCGCCCGCAGCGTCGAGTATTTCCGGATCCCGCGCGAGGTTCTCACGATCTGCGTGGGAAAATCCACCTACGCCCGCTGCGGGATCATCGTGAACGTGACCCCGTTCGAGCCCGAGTGGGAAGGCCATGTCACCTTGGAAATCTCGAACACGACCCCGCTGCCGGCCCGGATCTACGCGAACGAAGGGCTCGCGCAGGTCGTCTTCTTCCTCGCGGACGATATCTGCGAGACCAGCTACGCCGACCGCGCCGGAAAATACATGCGCCAGCGCGGGATCACGATCCCCCGACTCTGAGCCTGCATGCCAGCCATTCTTGCAGGCGCCCCATGAACCGTTCATTGGCGATCTGCCTGCTGGCCGCCGCGACCGGCGTGACCGCCGCGCCGCTGCTGGCCGACTGGAGGGATTCCCTCACGCCGGACACCGCCGGCCCGTTCCCTCCCGTCCGGCCATTGGAGGCGGAATACCGGATCGGCTGGACGGATATCGAAGCCGCCCGCGCCCATGTCAAAATCACCGGTGACGGGCCGGGAATCGTCCGCTTCTCCGGCAACTGTGCCACCAACGGGCTCGCCCGCCTCCTCTGGCAACTCGACGCCTCGCTCGACAGCACGTCCGCGCTCGACGGGCTCCAGACGATTTACTCCATCCAAAACGAAGCCTACGCGAAATACTCGATCTTCACCCAGATCGTCGCCCGCCCGGATGGGATCTGGTGCCTCCACGAAAACTTCCCGCCGCGCGGGAACCCGGCCCGCTGGAAGCTCATCAAGCTCTCCCCCCTGCGCGACCTTTTTTCGGGCGTGCTTTTTATCAGGAGCCAAAACCTCGTTCCCGGCGCGTTTGTCTCGACAGTCATCTTCCCGGGCGATTGCCCGTTCTTCGTCGAGATCAAGGCCGTAGGGACATGTAAAATCCATGTGGCGGGAGCGGCGCGCGACGCGATCAAACTCGACATCCATCTCCGGCGGATCAATTTGAAAAAGGCCGACCAGCTCGAGCGTTACGGGAAATTCGAAAGCGGCACCATCTGGCTTTCCGACGACGCCGACCGGATCCCGCTGCGGGTCGAAATCAACATCTTTGTCGGATATGTTTTTGCGGAACTCGAATCGGTCGTGTTCCCGGCCCCCGGAGCGCCGCGCTGATATGAGGCTGCGAGCGCGGGGACGTCATCGGGAGAATATCGGCAGGAGGTTTCGATGAGCCGCCGGGTTCGAGGCGCGCTCGTTTTTGCGCTGGTTCTCGTGGTCGCAGCCATCGGGCATTTGCGATGGAATGATCCGTGGGGGCTGCCGCCGCCCGCGGGTGCGGGGTTCGCGCCTGATGATCGGGGCCCGGAGACGGCCGTGCAGAAGCGGCAGCCACCGCTGTTCAAAACCGAGTCGGTCAAACCCTCCCAAGGAGTCAAGATGGTTCACGTCGGGTCGCTCGCCGAATGCCCGAAGGGCACCCTCGTCATGGTTTGGTATGGGGGCACAGCCGAATGCACGCCGGATGTGAAGCTGTTTTTCGCAAGGCGCGGGCTCGGGGATAACGCCTGGTCCCCGCCGGAAGCGATCCTCTCCTCCGGGCGCGTCGGGAAGGATCTCGGGCATCCGGTCAAAAGCCTCGGCAACGCGATTTTGCTCCCCGGCCGCGACGGGGCGCTCCGCCTGCTTTTCACGTCGGTTGCCGTGGGAAAGTGGTCGGGGTGCCGGCTGCTGACCTGCGTTTCCCGGGATGCCGGGAAGACCTGGACGGGCATGCAGCCGCTGCGGCTCAGCCCGTTTTTCAATTTCAGCGAGGTGGTCCGCAACCGTCCGGTCCCATTGATCGGCGGAGGATGGTGCGTCCCGATCTACCACGAGCTGACATGCAAATACCCCGAGATCCTCTGGCTTGGCGACCGGGGGGAAACCGTCTCCGTTTTCAAAACCCGCATTGCCGGGGGCCGCACCACGTCCCAACCCTCTCTCGTCCCGCTGGACGAAAAGCGGGCGATCGTCCTGCTGCGCGCTGTCACCGACGTGCGAAAAACCTTCGTTTCGCGGACAGGCGACGCGGGCCTGACATGGACCACGCCCGAGGCGACAGAACTTCCCAACCCCGACTCAGGAATCTCGGCGCTGGCCCTTTCTGACGGACGAATTCTGCTCGCTTTCAACGATTCTCCGGAAAATCGCAACCCCCTGTCGCTAGCGGTCTCGTCCGATGAGGGCAGGACCTGGAAGCGGGTTGCGGTTTTGGAATCGGCTGCCGAGGCGACCTTTTCCTACCCGTATCTGATGCGCAGCTCGGACGGCCTCATCCGGCTTGCCTACACCTACACATGGGAGCCGACGAAGACGAAGGAAATCCGGGTTTCCACGTTCAACGAGGCCTGGATAGCTTCCAAGGAGAACGCGCCATGAGCGGCCCGGCCTCGCATTTTCTCCCGACGGCGCTGGCATTTTGGCTGGCGCTCTCGTTGGTTTTTCTCGGGAGAAAGGCGCGTCCCGGGGCGGTCCGTCTGGCGGTGTCGCTGGTCGCGGCTGCGGTTGTGCCATTCATTCCGTTCAGGGGATGGATGCTCTTTCAATGGGTCGCCGTCTTGGAGCCCGAACCCAGCGTCACGGTGATGGCCCTGCTTTTTGCCGGTCTGGTATCCCGCGCCGGTGGCCCCAAGCTGCTGCGGTCTTGCGACTGGAACTCCGCATGGGCCTTTGGGGCTACCGCCTCCCTGTTGCTTTTCCCGACAACCATCGGCCTCTCGTCGGTAGATATCTATTCTTGGGGCTGGTGCAAAGGGTTTGCCCTCGCTGTCGGGTTGCTCGCCATGGGACTGCTGCTGAAGGGAAACCGTTTGGGCGTGGTCCTCCTGATCGGCCTTCTCGTCTATTTCCTCCGCACCGGAGAATCAAACAATGCCTGGGATGTTCTGATAGACCCCCTGTATGGAGCGGCCTCCCTGGTTGTCGTCTTCTCCAGAATCATTTTCTCCAGGGTCGATCCGAAATCCCAGATCCAGCGATTGAAGAAGTTTTTACAGAATTAACAAAATTAACGGAATGAGTTACACGGAATCCACACTGTCCTGAAATGTTCCTCTTCCTCCTGTTGCAGGTCTCTTCCGCTGAATTCTGTCCATTCTGTTAATTCTGTCTAAAATCCGTTTTCGGGCTAATTCTGCTTCTTCGGCGGCGTGAAATTCGCCTGCGGCCCGATCGTGGTGACGGATTGCACGGTCGGGTGGGATTTGATGATTTCGGAATATTTTCCGGCGGAGGGCTTGAAGACCCGGTCGCAGGTCTTGGGGTCCATGGTCGAGAGCCCGAAGAACGCCTTGTATCCGAAGTGCCATTCGTAGTTGTCGGCCAGCGACCAGGTGAAGTAGCCGCGCAGGTCGTAGCCGTCGCGGATCGCGCGCCCGATGGCCGCGAGGTGGTTGCGCATATACCAGACCCGCTTGGCGTCGTTCTTCGTGGCGATGCCGTTCTCGGTGATCATCATCGGTTTTCCGTAGCGGTCGCCGACCCGCCGGATCTCGTTGTAGAGCCCGCCCGGGTTGATCCGCCACCCCATCATCGTGAAGTTGTGGCCGCGCCGGGCATTTTCGGAGAGGAGGGAAAGCGGGCCGGGGGCCTGCGAGTAATAGTAGTTGAAGCCGACGATGTCGCAGACGTCATAGACCCGGTCGAGGTGGTCCACGTTTCCGTGGATCATCGTGTTGTAGATGAGCCCGCCCGGATCGAGCGGGGCGCGCTGCCACCAAGGAAGGGCCTCGACGCTGACAACCTTGGCGGACGGCTTGATCTTTTTGATCCGGGCGGCCGCGTCGCGGAACATCCCGGTGCTCGCGTCGATCGCTTTCCAGTAGTGCCCGAAGGCAAGGCTCATGCACGGCGGCCACTGGCCGACGATGTAGGCGGTCGTGATCTGGCCGTTCGGCTCGTTCTGCGGGGCGTAGTAGTTCGTGTAGGGGGCGGTGGCGCGGACGATCTTGTTCACGTAGGCGTTCCACCTTTCGCGGGCGAGCGGGTGCAGCCAGTTCGACTGGCCGGAGTTCTTTTTGTCGTAGAGCCAGGCCGGGAACGTGAAGTGCCACAGGCAGATCACCGGCTCGATCCCCTCCTCTTTCAACCGGCGGGCCATGCCGACGTAGCGGCGGATCACTTCCTCATCATAGACTCCCGGCCTCGGCTCCACCCTCGCCCACTCGATGCTGAACCGGTAGTGGGTCACCCCGATCTTTTTCAGCGCGGCGAGGTCTTTCTCAAATTTCGTCCAGGAATATAGCGCGTTCCCCTTCTCCGGGGCTTTCTTCTGCGAGATCAGAATGTCCCAGTCCGTCACGAAGTAATCCTTCTGTCCCCGCTTCACGGCGGGGTCCTCGTATTGGTAGCTGGCCGTCGAGATCCCCCACGCGAATTTGTCTTGGAGCTGCGGCTTGGATTTCGCGGGGCGCGGCACCGGCCCCTTGCCCACCGGCCCGAGCGGGTCGATCGGGTTGACGCAGCCCGAGAGCAGGAAGGCGGCGGGAAGCAGGAGGGACAAAAGCGTGTTCATAGGAGCGGTTCGGTTCATATGGATCGGCCTCCCATACCATAATCGCGGAACATATGCCAGCAGGACAATTGGAAATTCACGCCCCTCCACCCCGATCCCTTTTCACCAACGGATTGCGTGTCCTGAGCTGCGGCTAGAGCGGTTTCCGCAGAAAACGGATGACAGCCGCGTGAATCCCCGGCGAGACCACCGGCCAGGCATGGGCGGGAACGGGGCTCTGGATGGTCGTGCCCGCATGCTTCCAGCGCGCGGATTGGCCGGGCACGACGACCGCGTCGAGCGCGCACCATGTCGCCAGCGTGAGAATTTTCCAGGGAGCCTCCTCCAGCCTTGAAAGGAAGCTGCTGCCCGGCCGCATCTCCCGGCAGGCCGGAAGAAAAAAAGCATGCGCGGCCAGCGACCCCCGGTGCGGGCAGTGCAGGAAAACCGCGCGCCGGACCGGCAGGTTGTGCGCCTCCCGCAACGACTCGCGGATCACGAGGCCCCCCATGCTGTAGCCGACCAGGTTGAGCGGGCCATCGATTCTATGCAGCTCCTCGCGCAACTCGGCGCCAGCCTTTTCAAGCGATGTGAGCCCGGAATTGTCGTAGCGCCAGATCCGGCACGGGCCGACCGTTTTTTCGATGCGGCGGCGTAGAGTTTCCCATCGCGAATGCCCGCCCCAGATGCCATCAAGGATATACGTTGTCATGTCCGGCGGGCTGAGGCCTTGCGGCGTTCCATTGTGCGACCGGGAGCATTCTATTTCCCCGACGGATCGAGGAACCGGTTCAGCAGCGCGGCGATCCGGTAGCCCGCGAGCGCGATGCGTTTTTCGGCGCAAGTCCGGGCGGCATCGACGTAGGATTGGCCGAGCACGACCGGTTTGCCGTCGGGAAGTTTTCCGTAAGCGAGGTCGTAGCCGAGGGCGTGGCTCTCGAGCGCCCATGCGGCGGGGTCTCCGCCCCTGACATCGCCGAACGATTCCGGCGGGTATTTTTTCCGGATTTTGGCCGCCTCGCGATCCACGGTCGCGCGGGCCTCGCGGTGGCCGGTGACCGGCGTGAGGCGCGGGAAGAGCGGCGCGAAATAGGACACGGCCGCCTCGCCGCCCTGGAACTCCCGCCGGTAGGCGCTGTCCCAGAAGAAGTGGAGGTTGCCGCCTTTCGAGAAAAGCAGGTCCGCCTCGACATCCTTCAGGTTGGCGATCGGGAGCCGGTTGCCGCCCGAGTCGCTGCGCTCTGTCGCATGGAGCGGCTGGTGGATGTCGCCGACGAGGTGCAGGAGCATCACCATGGCCTCGTCGCGGTCGATCCCCGGCTCGTCCACCACGCCTTTGACGATGCCCTCGCACCGCCCCAGAGCCCAGATCACGTCCGGCTTCTCGCGTGTTCCCTCAGGAATCGGGGTGCCTTCGCGTGTGAACGGCAGATCGACATAATGCCACTCGTTGAATTCCTTCGTGCGTCCCCTCACGTCGTCCATCCAGCATCCCGCCGTCACGGCATCGTAGGGCGCGTCCGGGTTTTCCTTCGCGTTGAACCGCGCGACCGCCGCATCCAGCTCCGCGCGTGCTTTGGGAGTCAGTTCCCCACAGGCGATCTTCATCGCCAGCATGTGCCCGAGCGGATCCCACGCCCGCGCGAACGGCATCATGGAAACAAAAGCCAGCACCGCGATCAAATGTCGAAACATGCGGGGAATCTTGCCTGTCTCTCCCGGTTTGTCGCGGGATTTTTTTGGGATCCTGCGGGTTATTCCCCGAGCTCCACGCAGCGCCGCCGGTAGTGGAGGTAATTGGAAAATGAAACCTCTGCGGGCACGCCGTGGTCGCACATCGGGATGTATCCGCCCCTCTCGCGCATGGCCGGCAATATGCGCTCGACCATTTTGTCGATCGCCGCCGGCCCGGCCGCCAGGACGCGCTTGTCGATGCCGCCACGCAGGCAAAGCCCCGGGTGTTGCCGACCGATTTCCACCACATCGCACCCGCTGGCAACCTCGAACGGACTCATCACGTCCATGCCGATTTCCTCCATGTAGAATGCGATCAGGGGGCGGCAGTCGCCGTCGGTGTCGATCTGGACATAAAGATGGCGCGACTTGTCGAGTTGGCGTTCCTTGATCCGGCGCAGGAGTTCCTTGTAGTAGGGCAGGAGCATGTCGCGGATCATCGAGGGAGAAACCAGCGGGCCGTTTTTGTAGCAGTTGTCCTCCGAGAAAAAGATTTCATCGACTGTCACGTAACGCTGGCAGGCGGCAATCCAGGCGTCGGCCAGATCGAGCCAGCGCTGCATGGCTGTCTCGATGAGCTCGGGCTGGTCATGAAATGCGTAGAGGAGTTCTTCGGGGCCCAGCATGGCGCGCAGATACATGAAAGACCCGGCCAGATTCTGGGTGATCATTTCCCCGCAGGCAGCTGCGGCTTGCGCGGCGGCCATCTGCTTTTCAAGCCCCTCATACCGCCTCGGATCCTTGGGGTCGAGCCGCCATTCGGCATGGGCTTTCCATGTTTCGAGATCCTTGACCGGATGGGTGACATATTCCGGCATGAACCCGTTGCGCCTTCCTTTGAAATAGAGGACGCCGCGGCCGGCCCAGTCCTGTTCGAGTTCCGTTTCGCCGCGGTCCTCAAGGATTTTGACCTCGAACTTTGGGACGTAAGACGGTTCGCACCAGCCCAATCCCCAAAGGCCGTGATATCCGGGCCCGTCGTAATGGAAAAGCTCACAGGCCTCCGGGGACCATTGCTCGATGTCGGGCATGCCCTGCTGCTTCCATTCCTCCCAGCAGTAATACCAGGACCCGCTTTTTAGAAAAGGCGCACCCGGGGTGATGGCGTAGGTGTCGCGCCGCCGCCGGGCGGCTTCGGACCAAAGTTCGCGAGGAGGCAGCCCGGCGGCAGCAATGGTTTGCGATGGAAGTGTTGTCATGTTTGTGCGTCAGCAGATGAGCCCGGATGTGTAACCCATATTCCGGGGAAATGGAATGGTTTTTCCAGAGAGCAAAAAATTGACGGCCTCTCTCCCAAGTGTTCCAATGATGCCCCCTCACCCCAACAGGATTTGCCTATGACAACGTGGTCGGAACTCAAAAACCATTTCAATGCCTGCCTGCCCATGGCGGACTACGCGTCCCTCCGGTTCACCACGGATGACATGGAATGGCTGTCTGTCAGGAATGACGTTTTGGAACCGCCTTGCTCTGTGACCGAAAAAGGTTTCATGGTCACCGTGATCAACGGAGGAGGAAGCGGTTACGCTGCCTCAAGCGATCTTTCCGCGACCGGCATGAAGAAGGCCGTCCAAAAAGCTCTGGAATGGGCCGAGATTTCAAAAAAATTTCCGCTCGTTGACTGGTCAAAAGTCAAAATGCCGGAATCGCAAGGCGGCTATGCCTCGGCCGTCGAACGCCCTTGGCGCGATGTCCCTGTTGAAGAGAAAGTCGGCATCCTGAAAAAGGCCAACGAGCTGATGAAAATTTCCGATTCCATCGGTGATCGCGTGGGCTGGCTCCAGCAGTCGAGACGCGAGGCATGGCACTATACCGCCGGCGGCAACGAATTTTTTCAGGTGTTCGAACACGTCTTCCCCTATCTGGAAGTGCACGCGAACAAGAACGGGGAAATGCTCAGGCGCTCCAACGGAGGCAATATCGCTCCCGGGCAGGGCGGTTTTGAGTCCGTGGCGCGTTCCGGTTGCCCCGAGATCGCCCGCACACTTGCCGAAGAGGCCCTCGAACTTCTCGATGCCCCGAACTGCCCCACGGGAACGATGGACATCCTCATCGATCCGTCGCAAATGGCGTTGCAGGTCCATGAATCCATCGGGCACCCCATCGAAGTGGACCGCATTCTTGGGGACGAAAGAAATTACGCCGGCACGTCTTTTGTGAAGCCGGAAATGTTCGGGACCTACCAGTATGGCTCCAACCTCCTGAACATCGTCTTCGATCCCACCGCCAACAACGAGCGTGCATCCTACGCCTTCGACGACGAAGGGCGCCCCGGAAAGCGCGAATACCTCATCCGCGACGGGCTTCTCGAGAGGGGGCTTGGCGGCACGATCTCGGAGGCGCGCTGTCCCATTCCTGGTGTTGCAAACTCCCGCACTTCCCGCTGGATGAGGCCTCCCATCGATCGCATCGGCAACCTCAACATGGAGCCAGGCACTTCGTCGCTCGAGGAAATGATCGGGTCTGTCGAAAAAGGTGTCATGGTAAAAACCAACATCTCCTGGTCGATCGACGATTCGCGAAACAAATTCCAGTTCGGTTGCGAGTGGGGACGCCTCATCGAAAACGGCAAACTCACGACGCTGGTCAAGAAGCCCGGCTACCGCGGCATCTCGGCGACCTTCTGGCGCAACCTGAAAATGGTCGGCGGCAAATCCACGCTCGCCCGCAACGGCCTCAACTCATGCGGCAAGGGCGAACCCAACCAGTGCATCTGGGTGGGACATACGACCCCTTGGGCGCTCTTCAAGGATGTCGAAGTTTTCGGCGGAGACAAATGATGAAAAACCATTTTTACCAGCTCGCTGACCACGCGATCTCCCTGGCCGCCAAAGACGAAGTCTGCCTCCTCGGTTTCGGCGGCGAAACCTCGGATTTCTGCCGCTTCAACAACGGCCTTGTCAGACAAGGCGGGACAGTCAACGAATGCGGGATCAGCCTGACTCTCATCAAGGACAACCGCCAGGCCACCTGCGCGATGAATCTCGCGAACGGCGAGAGCGACAAAAAATCCATTTCCGATTCCTTCGATGTGCTCCGAAACAGGCTCCACCACCTGCCGGAGGACCCGCACCTCCTTTATTCGGCCGAGGTTCATTCGACCGACGAAATCCACCGGGCCAAACTCATCGAGGCCGCTCCCGCCATGGACCAGGTCCTTTCCTCCGGAAAAGGCCTGCAAATGGTCGGCATCTACGCTTCCGGCACCGTGGCTCGCGGCTTCGCAAATTCCCTGGGTCAAAGAAACTGGTTTGAGCGGCCCTCGTTCAATCTCGACTGGAGCCTTTATCACTCGAGCGACAAGGCCATCAAACTCTCCTACGCGGGCTACGACTGGGACAACGCTGCCTTCATGGCAAAAATGGATGAAGCGAAAAACGGCCTGGCCGTTCTCGCGCGTCCCGCGAAGACCGTTCAGCCAGGAAAATACCGCGCCTATCTCACGCCGACCGCCCTTTCCGATGTCCTGAGCTGGGTCTGTTACGGGGCTGGCTTGAAATCGTGGAAGACCAAAACAACCCCGCTCATGAGAATGCTCGACGGGCAGGAAAAAATGCATGAGTCGGTGTGCCTCTCCGAGGACGTCGGCAATGGTGCCGGCCCTCGCTTCCAGGAACAGGGTTTCATCAAACCCTCGAAAGTGACTTTCGTTGAGAATGGGAAACTCAAGGACGCCTTGGTGTCCCCGAGAAGCGCGCGGGAATTCCGCGTCCCCCACAACGGCGCATCGCCGAATGAAGTGCCCGAATCGCTGGACATGGCCGCGGGAACTCTTGAGAAAAAAGATGTGCTCTCAAAACTCGGAACCGGCGTCTATATCAGCAACACTTGGTACCTGAATTTCTCGGATCCCGCCGCCTGCAAGCTCACGGGCATGACCCGCTACGCGAGCTGGTGGGTCGAGGACGGCGAAATCGTGGCACCGCTGAATGTCATGAGATTCGACGAATCCATCTACCGGATGCTCGGCTCGAATTTGCTCGGCCTAACGAAGGAAAGGGATTTCATTCTTGATCCCTCGACCTACATGGGCCGAAGCACGTCGAGCACCCGTCTTCCCGGCGTGCTCGTCGAGGATTTCACCTTCACCCTCTGACGCTTTCTTCCCTTGACACGCCCCGGCGACGGAGATACACGTAAATGACGTAACGTTAAGTCGTTTTCAAAACAATGGGCCGATCCTCCCCCGCTTCAACCCCGGCAGACCGTCGCACCGTGACCCTCAAGCAGGTCGCCGCCGCCGTCGGTTGCAGCCTTTCCGTGGTCTCGGCCGTCCTCAACAAGGCGCGGAACAACACGCGCGTCGGCCCGGAGCTGGCCGCTCGCATCCAGGCCGCCGCAAAAAAACTCGCCTACCGCTCGAACTACCACGCCCGCGTGCTGCGCACCGGGCGGGCTCACCTGATCGGGGTCGTCGATGACCGCATGGATCCGGTCTCCCTTCATCGCGGGATCTGGGGTAAAATCCTCGGTGGGATCGGGGTTGAGACGCGCCGACACGACTCGGACGTGATGTTGATCAGCCACGGGGACGGGGAGCGCGACGCGCTGACCCGCGCCATCGCGCTTCTGGAACAGCGGCAGATCGACGCACTGCTCGTGAACTGCCTGATTTACAGCGACCGGCATTCGGAGGTTGACCGGGCCCGCGGACGAGTCGTCTGGTATCCCATGGCGCAGCCCGGACGTCACCCCAGCGCCGCCATCAACCATGAACCGGGAATTCGCGAGGCGGTCGCGCATCTCGCCAGTCTGGGTCACCGCGAGATTCTTTGGTTCGGCCATCGTATTGGCGGTGAGCCGGTGTTGCCGAATCGAAAAGATTTCTTCGATCTTGCGGTGAAAGAAAACCGCGTCGAGTCACGTGTGCTGTGGGCGGACAGCCCGGCACACATGAAGGGAACCGCCGAATTCCGGGACTCTTTCCGAGCAGTGTTCTCCCGACACTTGAACGCGGGGAAAATTCCGACCGCCGTCATAGTTTACAACGAAATGGCGGCGCTCGGCGTCTATGAGGCGCTTGCCGGGCGGGGCTTGCGCGTCCCGCAGGATGTCTCGGTCATCGGTTACGACAACGTGATTGCCGATCTCGCCACCCCTCCGATGACGGTCGTAAGCCTGGAGTTGCCGGAAGTGGGGCGCCTGGCGGCCAGGCTGGCGCTTGACCCCGATAACCCGGCAAAAAAACTCGTCTGCCCGACAAAACTCGTGGTCCGCCAGAGCACGGGGCCGGTTCGTCGAAAAATCAAACCGATCCGAAAGGCGTTGAATTTCTAGAAGTGATATTTTTCACTTGCTCAACAAACAAACCGGACGTGAACCCGGCAAGCCGCACATCAACCACGCTGAAAACCGCAGAAATTCCAATCCCATGAACATCACCACCCGAACGATCGGCTCCCTATGCATCGCGGCCAGCGCCGCGTTCGCCTCGGATCCAGCCGAACTCACCGTCACCGACACCGTGCTCCGCCCTGCGGAAAAAGTGCCTCCTTTGGGCGCGGGTGGGTTTGGCGCATGCGGCGCAGTGGAGTGGGCGGCGAATAATTTCGTTGCTAATTCCGGGAACGAACCGATCTATGCGAAACGGCTTTCCCATGTGACCCAGTGCGGGGAAAACTGGTTCGATTTTGCAAACGGGACCTCATGGTTTGGTCTCCTCGGAAACGGGTTCCTGAGCGGTGCCGATGTGCGGATTTACAGGCTGGTGGATAAGGACGGACAACCGGTGCCTCTGTTGGGCACTTACATTGATGTTTCAAAGGCTGATCATGTCGTCCTCCTTGGCAAAGGACGGATCGTGCCGGAAGGCAGCCCGGGATTTCCAGACGGCGGCTGGGTCGCCAACCAATACTCGGACGTCCACCCCTACAAGATGCTGCCTCCCACATCCGACACCTGCACCGACACCTCCGGCGTGATCAACGGCCGCACCTACTGGTATGCGGTTGTCGCGGTCGGCCCGGGGGATACCGAGTCGGCCCTCTCCAACGAAGCGAGCGCCACGGCAAAAGCTGGCGCGTTTCGTCCTGAGGCTGCGGACGTCAAGCCCGGTCCGGCACCGGGTGGGGCGAAGCCCGCCGAGAAGCCGCTGCCGCCGACCGACCTGAAGGCCGAGGCCGGCGACGGCTGCGTCAAGCTCACATGGAAACCGAGCGACTCCGCTGATGTGCTTGGCTACCGGCTGAAACGTTCCACGGCACCCGCCGCCGAGCAGCAGAATCGCGTCTATCTGGAGCCGGGCGCACCCAAGTTGTTGCCTTGGGATTACGTTGTCGTGGAAAGCAAGTTCGATCCCTTCGACATGAAATATGTCGGTTCCCGGGTGCGTGGCATGGGCAGCCCGATGGATGCGCCGAACTGGTATTGGAACTCCTCGAAGCCAGACGGGGTTTCCTTCTCTTTGGTGCCCCACCCACAGCCGGTTCCGAAGGAGATGGTCGATCCGGGCGAAGCCTGCCTGCGCGTCGATGCCAGGGAGGGCGAGCAGTCCATCAAACAGACCGTCTTCATCGGCACAAAACACGGCGCCGAATCGGTTTGGTATGGGCAGCTTGAGCCGGGCAAACATTACCGGGCGGAAATCTGGATGCGCCAGGAAGGGCTCGGAAACAGCGGTGCCGTCAAGTTTTCCTATACCGCTGGCTATCCCGACATCAAGACCGACTGGAATGTCACCGACCAGTGGCAGAAGTTCACCTATGCGTTCGATGGGCCGGAACGTCCGGGCGACGCGATGCACTTCGGGCATATGCTGAGTTTCACCGGGCCGGGCAAGCTCTGGTTCGACAATTTCCGAATCTTCCGCTGCGACAAACCCGAGGATGCTGACAAACCCTATGTGCCCAACGCAACCGTTCTCGATGAACTCATCAAGAGCCAACCCGCGAGGGGCAGGAAAGGGGTGCATCGAAGCGCTTTGCTGGCCCGGGACACGTCCATGTCGTCCATCCTGAGTTGGCACGCCAATTCCAAGGTGAACCCCGATTGGAACACGCAGGTGGGATCGACCATGTCCATGACTCTGCCGATGGCGCTGACCTTCGATCTCGCGACCGGCGACTCGCCGGCCACGCGGATGCGCCCCTGGTTGATTATCCAACACATCCTGCACAGCGAGCAGGACTGGAAAAATCTGGTCGAATATCTCGCCGCTCCGTATGACCCGAAAAGCGATACGCCGCAGTCGAAACCGTGGGCGTATTTGCGGACCCAGCAGCGGGACGGGGTGCTGACTCCTTGGACCGACGAGTTTTCCAATATCATCATCGAGTTCGGAAACGAGACCTGGCACAACGGGATGATTCCGGACTGGATCGGGTTCAACAAACAAAACGCGATCTGGCAGGGAGGACCGGAATACGGGCTTTTTGCGAAGTATCTCATCGAAAACATGCAGTCCAGCCCTTACTGGAAATCGCAGAATCTCGACAATAAAATCAAGTTCAGCCTCGGAGCCGGGTACCTGATCGTCATTAATGGAGACAAAGTGAAGGGTTACGGCGAAGAGGCGATGATGACCTGCCCGCAGGCGACCCTCCTCGGACACGCGAACTATGTCGGCCCGAAATGGGAGACCGGCCAGAAGGCGTTCGAGAGTTTGGACGATCATGGATTTCAAGCGACAATGCTCGGGTTTCTCGCCGGTCCTGAGCAGGATCAGATCAAGCAGGGACAGGCGCGGGACATTTTGGAGCGGACGCATCACGCGTACGATCTTGCTGCTTACGAAGGCGGCCCGAGCGGCTATCCAATCCCGACCATGGGCCGCGGCACGGCGGAGCAGGCAAAAATCGCTGAGGTTTACGGAAAAAGCCTCGCCATGGCGGTGGCCTCGCTCGATTGCTGGATGCGCAGCTACCAGTATGGATGGACCGACCAGGCGTTTAGCGCCTATGCGCAGGGAAAAATGTGGGCCAGTCATACGGTGCTCTGGGATGGGTTCCGCGCGATCCCAGCCTGGCAGGCGCTCGCCATGCGCAACCAGTTCGCCAGCGGCGACCTGATGAAGGTGGAAGAAACCAACCTGCCCACGATCGACTGGGAAAAGAAAAAATATCCCGCCGTTGGCGCCTACGCGATGCGCGACGGAAAGCGGTGGTCTGTGTTTGTCGTGTCGCGGTCGGTGTCCCAATCCTATCCGGTAACGCTGAACCTGCCATTCCAAACGGCCGGGAAGATCACCCTGCACACGCTGGCGGGCGACCCGCGCGACACCAATATCGATGAGAGCAAAATCACGATCCAATCGAAGGATCTCCCGGCGAACGCGCTAAAGAACGGCAAACTAACCATCAACCCGATGCCGCCGGGGTGCATCTATCTCTATGTGTTTGATCAGACATCCAAATAACTGAGTTCAGCGACGCATGGGAAATCAGATTCATCAAAACAAGACACCAAACAAAGGAACATCAAAATGAAAATAGGGATACGAACAGCCATCATCACAGGCAGCCTGTTGCTTGGCGCGTCGTGTGCAATGTTTGCCGCCGAACCGCAGATTGGAGCGCCGGACTTCCGGCCAACTGCCGAGCATCCGGTCGGCTTCCGGGGCGACGGCTCCGGCTGCTGGCCCGGAGCCAAGACCCCGGCCATGCACTGGGACGAAGGCCTCTGGGACAGCACCGACACCGGCATTCTCTGGCGCACACCGATGCCGAAGATGAGTTTGAGCAGCCCGGTGGTCGTTGGCGACAAGGTGTTCACCCTGGCCGATCCGCATGCGCTGCTTTGCGTGGATGCCAAGACCGGAAAAATCCTCTGGCGCAAAGACAATCCGCCCTTTGACGCCATGCCGCCGGAGAAGGCCAAGCGCGCCAAGGAACTCCTTGCCCAGGCCGAGCCGGTGATCCACACGTGGCTCCAGTTGATTCGAGAATACTACTGGCTAAATGCGCGCAACCCTATGGGGCCCGGGGTCAGTTGGGAGGAACATTGTGATCCTGCACGACCCAAGGACCATCTGCTCAGTGACGATCATGCGATTCCCGCGCGATTGAAGGAACTCGGAGATTTGTGGTCGGAGAAGAAGTTTTCCTCGCTTCCGTGGAAGGATGGCAGCGCGCTCCCTGTCAATCCGATGGGCACTGGACACGGGGTGGGTATTTTTACTCCAAAAAAACAGGAATATATCCGCTGGCCGAGTTTGAAGTCAAGCCCGGCGCGAAAATGGAGTTCAAAGTGGGTGCAGGACAAAAATCTTCAATCACGCAGCGAGAGGGAGCGTGTCATTCTCAGCCGCGTGTGAGTTGAGGTGGTGTTTCCAGAACGAGTCCATTCTACGGCTGGCATGAATGCAGCGGAAGGCGA
>Ga0209697_10001395_pt1 | contig 37354 bp, 27 predicted proteins | sample AliMusrvi5mmetaG_FD_184115 | JGI IMG/M metagenome (GOLD analysis project Ga0209697, IMG submission 184115) | Freshwater lake bacterial and archeal communities from Alinen Mustajarvi, Finland, to study Microbial Dark Matter (Phase II) - Alinen... | ecosystem: Environmental > Aquatic > Freshwater... | reverse complement strand
TGTAAACATCATCAAAACCCCTGAAAAGGGGTAATTTTTTATCATTGACGCAATGGTCAAATACCCCGAACATCTTATGGGTTAATGGATATTTCGGGATACCGTAATGGTGGTACAATCCTGCCTGAGAAGCCCAGCAGATGTACATGGTCGAGGTGACATTCCTCAGTGCCCAGTCGAAGATGTCACAGATTTCGTGCCAATAATCCACAGCTTCGAAAGGTAAATGTTCCACAGGTGCACCGGTAATAATCATGCCGTCAAATTTCTTCTCCCGGATCATGGAAAAGGTTTTGTAGAATGCGGTCAGATGGTCCTTGGAGGTATTCTTAGGAGTGTGGCCTTCTATCTGTAAAAAATCAATCTCAATCTGCAACGGGGTATTTGAAAGCAACCGGAGCAAATCTGTCTCGGTGGCGATTTTCAGCGGCATCAGATTCAAAATGACAATCTTTAATGGACGGATATCCTGGTGCTCGGCCCTTGTCTGGTCGATGACAAAAATGTTCTCTTCTCTCAAAAGATCGATGGCAGGCAAGCCATCCGGCAGATTCAAAGGCATAATTCAGAATTTAATGTTTCCTCAAAAAATATTTTTTGCCGCCTGACACAGGCAGATGAACCGGGTCCACTGAAGCAGATAACCCTTTCAGGCCAGTATCAGTGCGGCAAAAATAGTTTAAATCTTGGCCAAAGCTTGTTCAAAGTCGGCAATAATGTCGTCAATGTGCTCAATTCCCACAGAAACCCTTAACTGGGAAGGCAGAACTCCTGCCTGCAGTTGTTCTTTGTCACTCAATTGGGAATGGGTGGTTGCTGCAGGTTGAATGATCAGTGTACGTACGTCGCCGACATTGGCCAGATGACTTACCAGTTCCAGATTGTTCACAAGCTGAATTGCATTTTCCTTGCTTCCTTTCAATACGAAAGAGAGCACGGCCCCGGCTCCTTTTTTTAAGTATTTGGTCGCCAGCGCATGATTTTCATCTGTCTTCAAACCGGGATAGAGTACGGATTCCACCTTTGGATGATTCTGAAGCCACAGGGCCAGTTTCTCGGTATTCTGAACGTGGCGTTCGACTCTCAATGACAACGTTTCCAATCCCTGAATCAGTTGAAAGGAGTTAAATGGCGATATGGCAGGACCAAAATCACGCAAACCTTCGACACGTGCCCTGATGATGAACGCGATGTTTCCAAATGGACCATCCGTTCCAAATACATCCCAGAATTTCAATCCATGGTAGCCTTCAGATGGTTCCGTAAATCCAGGATATTTTCCGTTTCCCCAGTTGAAATTTCCACCATCGACAATGACCCCACCAATGGAGGTACCGTGACCACCAATCCATTTGGTAGCCGATTCGACCACGATGTGAGCTCCATGTTCGAGTGGACGGAACAACGCACCACCGCAACCAAAGGTGTTGTCAACGATCAAAGGCAGATCGTGTTTCTTTGCCAGTTCCGCAAATTTCTCGAAATCAGGAATATTGAAACTTGGATTGCCAATGGTTTCCAGGTAGATCGCTTTTGTTTTCTCGTCGATCAGCTTCTCAAAACTGGCGGGATTCAAGTCATCGGCGATATGTGCAGTGATACCAATGTTCTTGAAGGTGACTTTGAACTGGTTGTAGGATCCGCCATACAGAAAAGGAGAGGAGACAAAATTGTCACCGGCGCCGGCAATGTTAGTAATAGCAATAAACTGCGCTGCATGCCCCGAGGCGACGGCAAGTGCCGCTACCCCACCCTCGAGTGCCGCGATTCGCTTTTCAAACACATCTGTCGTCGGATTCATCAACCTGGTATAGATGTTTCCAAACTCCTTGAGACCAAAAAGATTGGCTGCATGTTCGGAATTTTTAAAGACATAGGAGGTAGTCTGATAAATCGGGACCGCCCTAGACAAGGTATCCTGATCTGGTGTGTGACCTGCATGGATTTGCAGCGTTTCAAATTTTTGATTTTGTGTGCTCATGATTTTTGATTTTTAATGATTCTTTTTATGTATTGATTTCTAATTCAGTTTTTCGAAAAACTCCCGGTGAATGGCCCTGACGGCAGAAGTCCGGTCACCTGATTGAACCAGGTAATAGCTCACAATAGGGGAAGCACCCGAACAACTCATCACCACATTGATACTGTCCGAGGCCAGTGAAGTGAATATCCTTGCAGCTATTCCATAGTTGTCAGTTATACCATGCCCAACTGCGGCTACAATGGAAATATCATCCTCAATTTGCAGTTTTCCAACCGCAGAGAGTTCGATGGCACTAACCACTGCATAGGCATTTTGAAGATCTTTTTTTGCGAGAAGAATATTGATAGAGATCTGCGAGGTCAATACCGAACTGATGTTGATTCCCGCCAGGTGCAAGGCAGTGGTAACCTTGGCCAGAATTCCTGGTTTCAGACCGACTCCGGGCCCTTTCAATTTCAGGACGCCAAAATCATCGCTGTAGGTAACACTCTTGACTACTCCCGTTTGCACAGATTTTTCACGACTGATCACTGTCAGGGGAAGATGAACCTCCAGCGTCCCGTAAATATTGAATATTCGAACCGGAATGCGGGCATCCGTGAGCGGCTCAACGGCACGGGGATGCAAGATCTTGGCACCAAAATAAGCCAGCTCGGCTGCTTCATTGTACGACAGTTTTTCTATCAGTACCGGATGGTTCACCAACCGGGGATCGGCACTCAGGAACCCATTTACATCCTTCCAGATATCCAGGGAAGAGGCACCCACACAACGGGCCAGTGCCGCTGCTGAATAATCACTCCCACCCCGACCAAAAAGGGTGGTCTTCAGATCACGCGACACGCCATAGAATCCGGGTACCACATAAATTTTTTCTTCTTTCAAAGCTTCCCGAACCAGTCCTGTCGCAAGGTGGAAATCGGCAGATGCATTGCCAAATTCTCCATCTGTAATCAATCCAATGGTTTCAGGAAAGCCTACCGAAGATTCCAAACCATTTGCACACAGGATTCCATTCAGGAAAATGGCAGAAAGACGTTCGCCATAAGAGAGGACATGATCCTCCAGCGCTTTGGAGGCGTCGCCGGTCAATGCAATCCCATGCAGGTAATTTCTTAGATCATCCAACTGAGACTGGATGAGATTCGTGGTTTCTATCCTGAGTCCATCCTCTTCAATCAGTTGCTTCAGGGAATCAATTTTAAGTTCAAACAGGTAGCTGACGGTTTTATCCGCAACCGACTCGTCGCTCCTCGCCTTTTCGAGTGCATCAACCAGGAAATTGGTCACTCCATAGAAGGCTGAAACCACAACAATCAAAGGCTGATTGTAATTTTTTATTACTTTGACAATACGGTGAATCTCTTCGTTACTCCTTAGATTGGACCCACCGAACTTCACTACAATTTTCGGCATAGCTTAACTATTATATGAGATAAAATGCATGGGGATTGTCTTTTCAGACGATGATTGGAAAGCCTTCAAACAGGTATAAGCCCGAGAGAAGGCTATTGCATAAACATAGACATGGAGCGCAGGGAGGAAGGCATGCTCAACGCGACACAACAGGGCTGCTGTGTTGTTTTTCCAATTTGAGTAGCTGTAAAATAGAACCGAATCATCTTGCGCGAATAATTTTTATGGTTGCAAACATAAACACTGAAAATTACATTTCCAAATATATTTGAATCATTCTAAATAATTTTTTCATTATTTTTATTGTCAGCTGGATTTTGAAGTCCAATTTGCTCTTTTAAATTTTGGATTTGTGTAGCTTTGCATACAAACAAATTTTTACTAAAAAAAATGAAAAAATATTTAAATCATCTGATTATCTTATTATTATCATTCACATTTTGGTCGTGCCAGGCTGAAGTGAGAAGGCCCGAAGTTCAGATCATTCCGCAGCCGGCCTCAATGACGAATATGGAAGGCACCTTCGCCATTTCCTCCGGCACAAAAATTTTAATCAACAGCGATAGTCCGGAGATGCACAAGGTAACCGCCAATTTATGCCGTTACCTTGAAAATTTCTACGAAATCAAAAACAAAATAACCTTCTCGGGAGCATCGGAAAAAAATTCGATTTTCATTAAGTTGAATACCCGGTTGTCCATCTCCAAGGAAGCCTATAACCTGACAGTATCTCCGAAAGGCATCATGCTCGAGGCTCCTTCATCCAGCGGATTGTTTTACGGCATACAGACGTTGTTACAACTGATGCCACCCATCAAGCAAAAATTGTCGGAGGTGGTGTTGCCTGCCGTTGAGATCAAGGATACGCCACGGTTTGCCTGGCGAGGCCTGCATCTGGATGTTGGAAGGCATTTTATGCCCAAGGAGTTTATCCTCAAATACCTCGATTACATGGCCCTTCACAAATTCAACACTTTTCACTGGCACCTGACGGAAGATCAGGGATGGAGGGTTGAAATCAAGAAGTACGCTAAACTAACGGAGATTGGTTCTATCCGTAAGGAGACTCTGGTTGGACACTATGGCAGCAAAAGCTACGATGGAACGCCCGTTGGCGGATTCTACACCCAGGAGGATATCAAGGAGGTGGTTGCCTATGCAGCAGACCGTTTTATCACGGTAGTGCCCGAAATTGAGATGCCAGGCCATTCACTGGGTGCCTTGGCTGCCTATCCAGAACTTGGATGCACGGGTGGCCCTTACGAGGTAGCTACCACCTGGGGCGTTTTTGATGATGTCTATTGTGCCGGAAAGGAAGAGACCTATGCTTTTCTGCAGGATGTGCTGACGGAATTAATTCCGCTCTTCCCTGGAGAATATTTTCATATCGGCGGCGATGAATGCCCAAAGACCCGTTGGCAGAAATGTCCCATCTGTAAACAAAAGATGAAGGATGAAGGTCTCAGATCCGAACACGAGCTCCAGAGTTATTTTGTCCAGCGCATGGAAAAATTTCTGAACGAGAATGGGAAGAAATTGATTGGCTGGGATGAAATTCTGGAAGGCGGACTGGCACCCAACGCAGCGGTGATGTCCTGGAGAGGAGAACAGGGTGGGATCGCAGCAGCCAAGCAACACCACAATGTTGTCATGACTCCGGGTGATTATTGCTACCTGGATCACTACCAGGCCGATCCAAAGACAGAGCCGCTCGCCATCGGCGGATTTTTGTCCCTCAAAAAGGTTTATAGTTACGAACCTGTACCCTCCTCCCTGACAGAGGATGAATCCAAATATGTGTTGGGTGCCCAGGGAAATGTCTGGACCGAGTACATGAAGAGCCCCGAACAGGTTGAATACATGGTTTATCCCAGAGCTGCTGCATTGGCGGAGGTGGTCTGGTCACCCAAAGGCCCTAAAGACTTTGATAATTTTAAAAGCCGCTTGGTAAAACTCACCAAACTTTACGACCTGCTCGGAATCAATTACTGCAAAGCAGAATTTAAATAAAAAAAATGCCGGTTTACACCGGCATTTTTTATGAGTTTCAATCAGCATTATTTTACACTGATCACCAAAACTTTAGATAGACTCCAGAATTCTGCCTGGTTCAGGATAACAAGTTTGTCGGCGGTCTTAGCACCTTCAATTTTATAGGAACTGGCCGGATGAGTACTGATCACAGTGGCTTTCTTCTTGTTGATAGGAATTTCCTGAATGGTAGTAATGTCAACTTTCGTCATCAGGGATTTGTCGATGTTGTTGTTTACATCTTTGGCTGTTCCTAGGAAACCTTCCCTTTTGATGATGTTTTTATCTTTCAGTTCCTTGACGGTACCGATGATGTAATAGGCAGTATTCAGGGCAGCTGTTTTTTCTTCGATGACCTTTTGTTTGTCCTTGTTATCGTTGGTAAGGTTGGAAACATTGGTGTTCAAATTGGTAACTTCTGTACTTAGATTCTGAACCTTGATGTTCATCTTGCCGAGCTCCTCTTTCAGGGAGGCAATCTGACCGTCTTTTTCAGCAATTTGCTTGTTCAGGTTTTCAATCATTTTCTCGAGTTCTGCCACGTGTTTGTTTGATTTTTTCAGTTTGGCAGAAAGATCAGCAACCAGGAGTCTGTTTTTCTGAAGTAGGTTGTAGATGTAGGAAATGTCACTCTGGATTTGTTCCTTGCGGTCACCTTTCACTTCAAATCCACCCTTTGCAGTTTTATCAATGATCTGCTCCTTTTTCTTGATAGAGTCAAGATTGGTTTGAATAGAATTGAAGGCATCCACAAATTCTACCAAATTGGCATCTTTCGAACTACCTGCCATCATCAGACTGTCATTCTTGGCTTTGAGCCTGGCAATCTCCTTGCGGTTGCAGCCGGTTGTTGCGATCATAACCGAAATAAGCAACAGATAAATAATTTTTCTCATTGTCGTCATTTTTAAATTTTTGGAATTCCCATTTTATAGTTAAACAAAATCTCTCAAAGTTGCCTCCCTTCAGCGGAAGAAGTGTTACATCACGATGGAATTAATTTATAAAATTCACATATGGTGATCCACAGAAAATTATTCGGTGCAAATTTATGAAATTAATTGCAAAATTTAATCACCTTTTGGCAAATTCTATCACGCGGACAGTTGGAACTAGTTTTCGCTAAATAAAAATTCGTTGAAAATGGCACGGCACTCTCAGGAAGAAAACTAACGCAAGGCAAATGCGCATATTAAATCAACCAGTTATTGGGGTAACTCCCGATCAAAGCTCTTCTCTTGTGTAAGCATCTCCCTAATTTCATTGAAAATTACGGAAGTCTTTCTGACTGAAACAGGTATCTTGGTGCCACTTTTCAAGATCACATAACTTTCACCTGATTTTACAAACTTGCGGATGTAATAAATGTTGACAAGGTAGGATTTATGAGTTCTGTAAAACTGGTTAGTTGGGAGGTAAGACTCCAGTTCCTTCAATGATTTTGAAACTAGAAACTCTCTTTTTGCATAGGTACATATCGATGCATACGATTGATCAGCCGTGCAATATTCAATGTTTCGGGTGTTTTCAAGAATGAATCCGCTCTCAACATCAAAAATCAGATTTTTACCAGGGATCTCTGCCGTACAAAGGGTATTGATCCGGTCTTCCAACTCCAAATGCAGCTGTTCAAGGCGGATCAATTTGTCAATCTTTTTGATAACATTCTGAAGATCCATGAAATTGACAGGCTTCAGCAAATAACCGGCAACGGATTTGTTGATGGCATCGATGGCATAATTGTCGTGCCCGGTCACCAGCACGATCTGGGTTTTCTGGGAAAACTCATAATTGAAAATTTCCATGCCGTTACCATCCGGCATTTCAATGTCAAGAAAAACCAGATCCGGATTGTGGTGCTTGATCAACTCGATTCCTTCGTTCAGATTCATTGCCTTGCCGACTACCTTCAACTGGACCGATGTGAAATTATTGAGCAGATGCGTCAACAAATTCAGGGATAACAACTCATCATCAATGACTACAACAGAAAGCATAAGATTCGGAAATTAAAATTAAACACCCGGTGCCGAATGATTTTTTTAGTAGGTTTCAAACAAAAGTGGGAAATTATTGGCCGATAACCAAAAAGTAGCGAAATTTTATTCGATTGACAGGATAAGCTGGTGTTGAACGGTTTCCATTTCTGCAAATAGCAAATGGCACCTAGGATGCCATTTGCTATTTAATTTTCCAACAAATACCATGTGCAGATTACTTATACATCGTTTTTCTTCGTTCCTTCAACTCATCGTTGGAAATGTAATCATCGTATTCCGTGATTTTGTCAATGATGCCGCTTGGAGTTAACTCAATGACCCTGTTCGCTACCGTTTGGATGAACTCATGGTCATGCGAAGCCATTAGGATATTCCCTTTAAAAGTGATCAGGTTGTTGTTAAATGCCTGAATGGATTCAAGATCGAGGTGATTCGTGGGGTTGTCGAAAATCAGCACATTGGCGTTTTTCAGCATCATTCTGGAAATCATGCATCGCATTTTTTCACCTCCCGAAAGTACGTGGGTCTTTTTGTAAACCTCCTCTCCGGAGAAGAGCATTTTGCCCAGATAGCCCCGCAAATAGATTTCACTCGAATCATCGGAAAATTGCATCAACCAGTCAACAAGACTCAAATCGTTGGTAAAGAAGCTGGAGTGGTCGAGTGGCAGGTAAGAATGAGTAATCGTCTGTCCCCAATGGAAAGTACCGGAATCGGGTTGTTCGAAACCATTGATGATCTCGAAGAAGGCAGTCATTGCCCTCGGATCCTTCGATAAAAAGACAATTTTATCGTCCTTTTCCACGTTAAAATCAAGGTCCTTAAACAGTACTTCCCCATTGATACTCTTGGTCAATCCGCGGATTTCCAGAATACGGTTTCCCGTTTCCCTGTCGGGAAGGAAAATGATTCCGGGATATTTTCTCGTAGAGGGCTGAATTTCGTCGACGTTGAGTTTCTCCAGCATCTTCTTGCGGCTTGTGGTTTGCTTGGATTTGGCCACGTTTGCACTGAAACGGGAGATGAACTCCATCAGTTCTTTCCTTTTTTCCTCGGCCTTCTTGTTTTGTGCCAGTTGCTGACGAAGTGCCAACTGACTGGATTGATACCAGAAACTGTAGTTACCGGCAAACAACTGAACCTTTCCAAAATCTATGTCCACCGTATGGGTGCAAACAGAATCCAGAAAGTGCCTGTCGTGTGATACAATCAAAACAGTATTGTCATAATTGGCCAGGTAATTCTCCAGCCACATCACGGTGTCCAGGTCCAGGTCGTTGGTTGGTTCGTCGAGTAGCAGGTTATCCGGTTTACCGAAGAGTGCCTGGGCAAGAAGGACCCTTACTTTTTCCTTTCCGCTGAGATCCTTCATCAACTGGTGGTGGTACTCTTCCTTGATTCCCAATCCACTGAGCAAGGAGGCGGCATCACTTTCCGCGTTCCAACCATCAATCTCTGCAAATCGTTCTTCCAACTCTGCAGCGCGCAATCCATCGGCTTCGGTGAAATCCGTTTTCGAATAGAGAACGTTCTTTTCATTCAATATTTTCCACAACTCCTCAAATCCCATCATGACCGCATTGAGGACCGTCGATTCTTCATATCCATAGTGATCCTGTTTCAAAACGGAGAGACGTTCCCCAGATCCGAGCAAAACCTCGCCTTTGGTGGACGCAAGATCGCCGGCAATGATTTTGAGGAGGGTGGATTTTCCGGCACCGTTGGCCCCAATTATTCCATAGCAGTTGCCGGGCATAAATTTTAAACTGACATCCTGGAAAAGTGGTTTTTTGCCAAATTGGATGGAAAGATTTGAAACTGTGATCATTTTATACTTTTTAATTTCCATCTGGGATGGAAAAATTACGGACTGCAAAAGTACATATTTTCGGCTGATATTTAACTGATTTATGCTTCACTTTTCAAACTGAAAGATTTGCCGGATCTTTCTCGATCAGGAGGTCAAACGACTTTTAAAAATTTCATAAACTTTCGTAAATTTGCGCCAGCAAAAAACCATTGGTGGCAAATAAAATTCTCTTTGGACCAACTCTGCTGAGTTGCAACCATCCAGAGAGGGTGGCGTGGGGACCAGAAAAAAATTGATACATGAATTTCAAAGAACTTGCCAAAAAAAGGTATTCAGTCAGGAGTTATCAATCAACTCCAGTTGAAGAAGAAAAACTCATTCAAATCATTGAAGCAGCCTTGCTGGCACCCTCTGCGGTCAATTTTCAGCCCTGGAAATTTGTAGTAGTTACCGAACCGTCCATGCTGGCTCAGTTGTATAGTTGCTATCACCGCGACTGGTTTGGATCGGCTACCGCCTGCATCGTTGCCATTGGAGATCATGACAAGGGCTGGCACCGGCCTACCGACGGCAAAGATTATACCGATATCGATGTCGCTATCGCGATAGATCACCTGATGCTTGCTGCCACGGAGATTGGACTGGGAACCTGCTGGATCTGTCATTTTAATGCAGATAAGTGTGCCGAACTTTTTCATCTATCCTCCAATCTGGAGCCCATCGCCATGATTCCGGTAGGTTACCCTGTCTCAGAGTCGTTTCCGGAGAAGAAAAGAAAAACCATCGACCAGGTGGTCGTATGGAATAGTTTTGAATAGCCCATCAGAATTCCAGACTAAATCGATCTTCCTCCTCTGCAACCGGGAATTTTTCCCTGAACCTGTTAAGTTCATCGAGTGAGATCGGGCAAGTTGCAACTCTATCCGGTTGTTGACCCATTTCAAGAAGATAAAAACCCTTCGCATCAATCAGGGTGCTCTCCCCTGAATAGGTAATGCCATTTCCATCCAGGCCCGTCCTGTTCACTCCCGCTACGTACAATTGGTTTTCAATAGCACGTGCCCTGATCAGGGTTTGCCAGACCAGGTTTCGTTTTTCCGGCCAGTTAGCCGCAAAAAGCATTAGGTCCGCAGTAGAAATAGATCTGCACCAGACCGGAAAACGAAGGTCATAACAGACAAAAAGGGCAATTCTCCATCCCTTGTAAAGGATGATGTCCTTGCTTTTCCCCTTGTCAAAGTATTGATTTTCCCCCCCCATCGAGAAGAGATGCCGTTTGTCGTATTGATTGATCTGACCGGAAGGGTGAACAAAAATGAACCGGTTGAAGTGGATTCCATTTTCCTTGATGATCAGGCTTCCTGCAATGGCAGCCCCTGTCTGTTGAGCTTTCAGCTTCATCCACCCTACTGTTTCCCCCAACATCGGCTCTGCCAATTCCCGTGCCTGGACGGAAAATCCGGTTGTAAACATCTCAGGAAGAACGATCAAGTCAGTCATACCTGTGAGGGGTTGGAGCAATTGATCCAGTTTAAGCCGGTTGGCAGCTGGATTTTCCCAGATTACATCCATTTGGACCATCGAAATCCGGAGCAAATCCATAGGTTTATTTTAAAAATATTTAATCCAGGTCATTTCCGTAATTCATCCCTTCGGGGTTCTTTCCGATGACACCGTGATCCTTGTAATATTGCCTGATTCTTTTTAAATCTGACTGAAGATCATCGGTCAGTTCTATCTTGTCGCGATAACCGATCTGTTTACGTCCCCAATCAAAAAAAGCCAGATAGACAGGGATGTTCACTGTACGGGCAATGGTATGAAAACCGCCCTTCCATTTGGTGACAGGCTTTCTGGTACCTTCCGGTGCAATGGCCAGGTGCATCACCTCCCGGCGTTCGAACTCGGCAATAATCTGCTTAACCAGACTTGCTCCCTTCGATCTGTTGACAGGGATCCCTCCCATGGCACGGACAAAATAGCCGAGTGGCCAAAAGAAAAATTCCTTCTTAACCATGGTATTTGACTTTCCGCCAACAGCCCTATAATAGAGAAACGAGATGATAAAATCCCAGTTTGAGGTATGGGGTATGCCCAGTACGATGGCCTTTGGTTCAGGGATGACCCCTCCAACAAGCTTCCAACCCATCAGCTTCAACAGAAATTTGCTAATACCTTTAATCATTGCATTGAAGAATTTCAACAAAGTTAACTAAAAATAAGTTTCTCGAAAAAGTTTGACCCATGCCCCCATTTCAAATTTGGATTGCACCCCTGCTCTTTTCTTGCTATTTTTACCACGAAATCACTTGAGCGAATGAATATTTATCCCGATAATTTTGAGAATAAAATTGGCTTTGACAAGATCAGAGAGCTACTTTTCAGTCGTTGCCTAAGTGAAATGGGAAAAGAGCATACCGCTGATTGTCATTTTTCATCAGATCCTCAATTAATTGTCAAACAACTGGATGAAACTGTAGAATTTCAAAGAATCATTCGCGACGAGCTAAATTTTCCAACAGGTTACTTCATTGACATGCGTTCGGTCCTGAGAAAATCCAGGATACTGGGTACCTTTTTGGAGGTATTCGAACTTTTTGATCTCAAACGATCGCTCGAAACAGTGCGTGCCATAGCCAACTTCTTCAAGGAGAAGGAGCAGGAGATATTCCCCCAGCTTTATTTGGTTGTCAGGGATATTCAGATTTTCCCCTTTCTCTATGATAAAATAGACCAAATACTCAGCAAGAACGGCACCATCAAGGACAATGCCTCCCCAGAACTGGTAAAAATCAGAAGAGAAATTCTTTCTCTCCAGTCGGGCGTATCCAAAATAATGGCCAAGATACTCAAACACGCGCAGGCGGAGGGTCTCGTAGAAAAAGAGGTAACAGTTTCGATTCGGGACGGCCGAGCAGTTATCCCCGTTATTTCCAGCAACAAGAGAAAGATGAAGGGCATTGTACACGACGAATCGGCAACTGGTCGTACCTCCTACATCGAACCAGAAGAGATTGTTGAAACCAACAACCGTATCAGGGAGCTGGAATCTGCGGAAAGGCGGGAAATTGTAAGGATACTTACAAAATTTACGGATGAACTGCGGCCCTATGCCGATGATCTGGAGCGGTCCTATGAAATACTGGGGATACTGGACTTCATTCGAGCCAAGGCTCTCTGGTCGAATGAAAGCAAATCTGTAAAACCGATGATGGTTCCCCATCCGGAACTAAACTGGCTGGATGCCAGACATCCGTTACTCGAAAGAAATCTTAATAGGGAAAACAGAAAAATTGTCCCGCTGAATATTCGCCTGACGAAGGAGGATAGAATCTTGTTGATCTCAGGTCCGAATGCAGGTGGAAAATCCGTCTGCCTGAAAACGGTCGGACTGTTGCAGTATTGCATTCAATGCGGTTTGCCTGTTCCCCTCCACCTGGATAGTGTGGTGGGTATTTTCGATCGCATTTTCATCGATATCGGCGACAACCAATCGCTCGACAACGACTTAAGCACTTACAGCTCCCACTTGAGCGACATGAAATTTTTTGTGCGAAACTGCAATCCAAAATCACTGGTTCTGATTGATGAATTTGGAACAGGAACGGAACCAATGCTGGGAGGAGCCATCGCGGAATCCATTCTGAACCGCATCAATTCCTTGCAGAGCTATGGTGTCATTACCACCCATTATACCAATCTCAAACATTTTGCCTCCTCCGTACCCGGAATCATCAATGGGGCCATGCTGTACGATTCCAACAAAATGGAACCCCTGTTTCAACTGCAGATCGGTAAACCTGGAAGCTCCTTTGCCTTTGAAATTGCCAGAAAAATAGGTTTACCGGAAGATATACTCCAGGAGGCTACAGATAAAATCGGGAAGGATCACATCGATTTTGACAAGCACCTGCGAGACATTGTTCGCGACAAACGGTACTGGGAAACAAAGCGGCAGAACATCCGTCAATCGGAAAAAAAACTGGATGATCTAACTTCGGTTTACGAAGAGAATCTGACTGAAGTGAAAAAACTTCGGAGAGAGATCCTGGATAAGGCAAAAAAAGAGGCTGCAGAGATATTGGCCTCCTCCAACAAAATCGTCGAGCAAACCATTCGCGACATTAAGGAGGCCGCAGCCGAAAAAGAGAAAACAAAGGAAGCCAGACAAAGGCTGGAGGAATTTAAGGCGATCGTCATTTCTACAAAAGATACCGAGGACGACCAGATAACCAAGAAGATGGAGAAGATCCGTCAACGGGAAATTCAAAAACGGGATCATCCCAAGAAAGAGGAGAATAAAAAATCGGCACAAGAGATTCCTGCAAGAAGCAATGAACCGGAAATCGGTAGTTGGGTAAAGCTAAAAGACCAGGAGACTCCAGGTATCATCCTGGAGATCAATGGGAGCAATCTGGTGGTCGCGTTCGGACAACTTCGTTCGGTGGTAAAGCGAGACCGGGTCGAAATTGTTTCGCACAATGAGGTGAAGAAAACCAGGGAAAATTATACGACAGCCAGAATCAACAGGGAGATCAATGAACGAAAACTGAATTTCAAACCCAGGATTGATGTCCGGGGTATGCGAGCGGAAGAAGGACTCCAGAAAATCCAGGAATTCATCGATGAGGCCATCATGGTAGAAGCCAATGAACTACACATCCTGCATGGAAAAGGGAATGGCATCCTAAGGGAACTGATAAGAGCCTATCTGAAATCCGAACCAGCCGTGAAAAAATTCCGCGATGAACATGTGCAATTTGGCGGTTCCGGTATTACCATCGTGGATCTGTAAAACGTGAATTGATAGATAGTTATAAGAATCAGATTATCAGGAGGATAAAATTCTCTTGCATGGTCAACGATTACCATCATTAGCATGAAGAATCTAATTCTATTCCTTGCTTTTTGCATCTTTAACATTGCCGTTGCAAAAAATGCAATAGCTCAAAATAAACCAACCACAGGCGGTGGAATGCCTGATCCCCAGCTTAGTCAAAAAGACAACGATTACCTCAACCGCCAGGCAGCTGTTTTCCTTGATTCGGTAAAGGTGGTTCTTTCTAGATACCCTCCGGTTGTCAGGGAAGGAAAAGAACGGGGTTATGCCAAATTGCTGCTGGACGCGGTCTTTCATGAGAAATTTGCGGCCTTCAGAAAACCGCCCCAGGAATTCTTCCACGATCAAATAAATCAGCTAGTTAGTGAATTGGAAAATACTATTGTAATTCGGGGTGCCAGAATCTGGAAAGTGTACGACATGGGTTTCATCGTGCGTACCAATCTGGTTACCGTGGCCTTCGACCTGGTCAGTGGTGCAACGGCCGGGTGCAAGGAATTTTCTCTCAGCGACCAAATGCTGGACCGGCTTACTGCACAATGTGATTTGTTGTTTATCAGTCACAAACACGAAGACCATGCAGAAAAAGCCGTTGCCCGCAAATTCATTCGCAATGGAAAACCGGTCGTAGCTCCGGAACAGGTTTGGCCCGGCGATTCTCTTTCCACAAAAATACTTCATTTAGAGCGGGTTGCAGAGAAACTCCAGCACATCAAACTATCCAGCAACAGGACCCTCTCTGTCATCGTTTATCCGGGTCACCAGATGAAATCGACGGATAACAATGTGGTACTGGTCACCACTCCAGATGGAATAAATATCGCCCATTTGGGGGATGAAATTAACGAAGGAGATTTTATGCCCGACTTCGACTGGATGGACCAGGTAGCGAAGTACCACAAAGTAGATATTCTAATGCCAAATGCCTGGACCACTGATATTTTTCGTATTGTGAAGGGTTTCAATCCTGCCCTGGTACTACCCGGGCACGAACTGGAACTCGGCCACCCTGTCTGGGACCGGCTTCCCTACTGGGGGGATGACGCCTACCTTGAGTTAAACTATCGGCAACTTAAGGCTTCCAGTTATCCGGTTGTGGCGCTAATCTGGGGTGAATCCTACCAATACCTTCCCACAAAATAATCAGCTATAACCTGACAGAATAGCTACCTTCTCCCAATACGACAGAGGTGCCAGTTAGTCCTGAATTGAACTTTATTTCCCTGTTTACATTTGTCACTTCCCGCATGGATTGCGCTTTTCGGAGTGAATTAAAATGGGCAGTAGTCCCTTTTGGAATTGAAAAAGTAAGATCTATTCCATCCGTTGCGTCTCTTTTCCAAGCTACTTTTATGACGCCTTCCGGTGCTTCATAGATGGCTTTTAGCTCATTCAAACCAGGAGGGAAAGTGGGTGACAACACAAATTCCTTGAACCCAGGATGGTCCTCGGCCGGCCGGATACCCGCCAACCAGCGATATAACCATTCCGAGACACTCCCAAACATGGGGTGACAGTTGGAATAAGTGTTGTCGCTCTCTTTCCAGGCTTCCCATAGCGTTGTAGCTCCACGATCAACCATATAACCCCATCCTGGGAAGGCCGAACTGTTTACGATCCTGTATACCTCCTCCACATGGCCGGTACTGGAAAGAGCTTCCAAAATGTATTTGGTGCCAAAGATACCCGTCGTGAAATGGCCTTCAGGTTCGCGTCTTACGGCTTTTAACAGGGAATCAACTGCTGCAGGCAATTCTCCGGCGGGTATCAGCCCGTAATAAATCAAGGTAGCAAAGAGGGTTTGCCGGTTAATTGGATCCTGCACTGGGTGGTACCAAAAATGGTCCAGCAACTTCCTGCTAAGGGACTGTTCCAATGCCTGAAACCGTTCCACATTTTGTTTATCTTTTTTCAATTTCGAAAACCGCTGCATGATCCGTGCACAATCGAGGTAATGGGTGGTTCCTATCAACTCTACCGGAACTTTTACCATCGATTCGTGGTCGCTTAGCCCCTTCTCCACCAGTCCATCGGGGTGAAGCCTGTTTACCTTATCCATCCAGGCAAGATCCTTGCGGTACAATTCATCAACGAGGAGGGTGTCTCCATAATACTCAAAAAGCCGGTATTGTGTCGTTAGAAATGCAGATTCCCAGCTAATTCCGCAATATTTTATGCCGACGAACGGAGCCGTATCAATGAAAATTGAATCCTGCATGCCATCCAGCCAGTCATAGACTGTCTTGCGGTAAAAACCATGCATGGCAAAATTGTCCATAAATGCTTCACTTGTGGCATTCAGGTCCCCTCCATAGCCAAATCTCTCCCTGGCGGGACAGTCTGACTGAACTGATATCAGATTGTTCAGAAAGGTCTGACGGCAAGCTTGCTGAATCCTGTTCAACAGCTCATTTGAGCACTCAAAGTGGTTCCCATTTTCGACATCCGAATGGAAGGCAAGGCCCTCAATGTCCATTTTCTCAGGCAGATATTTCAGTCCGGAAATCTCCATGTAACGAAACGTGTGAAAAGTAAATTGAGGCTGGAAGAATGCCTCTTTCAAATCTCCAAAGACATAACGATCACATTGCCAGGCAATATCTGGTGCACCGGGGCCACCACTCCCCTTTCGCTTGATCTGTCCGGCCACGGTGGTCATCGGATTCAGTGATCCGTTTTCATATAACCGTTCTCCAAACCGAAATTGGATGGTATCTCCGGTTTCACCTTTTAATTTAATCCGGTAAATGCCAGTCAGATTTATTCCCATATCCACGATGATTTTTTTACCGTTTCTGCGGATATCTACTGCCCGAATAGTTTTTTGAATTTTAACAGCAGGGAAAAAAGATTCCTGAATCTCTCCCCCTGGTCCAGCGGTCAGCACGGCATTTCTCCAGGAGCGATCCTCAAAACCAGGCAGATTCCAGCCTTTGATTTCCTTGCGGGCATCATACAAAACTCCGAGATAGACATTGTTACGGACATAGGCACCTTCTGCTGTTTTCCAACTACCATCGGGAACCACCTCTTCGGTTCTTCCGTCTGAATAGGATAAACTGAGCCTGGCTACAAATTGAGGCAAACCGGTAGGTAAGACGTCACGGAGGTTAAAGCGTCCAAACATGCGCATGGGGAGCGCGTTGTAGAATCCGTTTCCCAATTCAACTCCCATTGCATTTACCCCATTTTTCAGGTAGTCAGTGACATCATAGGTTACACTGTAGATTCGTTTGCCAAAGTCGGTCCAGGCAGGATCCAGAATATTGTTTTCAAGCCCTCTGCCATTGAAGGAAACCCTGTAATATCCGGCAGCTGTAATGTTAAGCGAGGCCCGTTTTAACCTGCCGCTTATAGAAAATTCCTTTCGGAAAAGGGGAGCAGGATGGTCTCCAAAAAGCAGGGAATCCTGCAATGCCACTGGTTGGGCAGAAGCGATCCAGCATCTGCCATTCAATTCGCCACCCTTTATGGGCAAGGACTGCTGTGCCCGGAGGATACTGGAACCTGCTACCATTTGCAGGACCAGGATGACCAAATACCAAACGTTATTTTTGAAATCAAGCATTTGAACTGCAATTTAAATGTGACACGATTATTTTACAATTTGGAATAAATGGAGAAAGGTAAACTTCGAAATAACCAGGCCAGGATACTCCATCTTTTTGTCACATAGACTCTGGCTTTCCTTTTTTCTATTGCATCCATAATCTGCTTTGCTGCCTTGGCAACCGGCGCCACGAAAATGAGCCCCTCCCCTTTTGCCATGGCCGTGTCGACGAAACCCGGACGTACATCCGTGAGGAAGATCGGGAGATGCTCTTTCCTGGCCTTTATCCGAAGCCCTTCAAGATAATTTATTTGAAATGCTTTGGAGGCATTGTAACCTGGTGCAGCAGCACTGCCCCGCAGACCGGCAATGGAAGTGAGCACAACCAGATGACCAAAACCTTGTCTCTTGAAATAGTTGAAACACGCATCCACAACAAAGGTAAATCCTGTCACATTGGTATCGATGGTTGTTTTCTCCGCCTCAAAACTCAATTCTGAGTTAAGTTCACCAGTCCCTGCACAGAGCAGAACCAAATCTACTCCTTTAATTTGTTTGAAAATGTCAGATAAAATTTTACTGGCATTCTGATTATCAGCAATATCAATATAAAAATACTCTGAGTTATCGTGATATTTCAGGTGGAGTTCCCTCAGTAATTCTGTTCTTCTGGCACCTACAAAAACGGTATCGCCTATTTCAAGGTATTTAACGGCCAATTCTCTGCCGATGCCTGAACTTGCGCCAATGACAATAACATTCCTCACTTGCAGTTGTTTAGTTCCATTTTACCCCATCATTTGTCCGGATAGCGTTTGCAGGGAAGGGATGCTTTGCATCAAAAGGATAAAGCGCTTTTTGGTCTTCTATGGTGATCATCTCTTCTTTGGCTGTTCCATCCGGGTTGATGGCTTTAGTTACATCAAGCCCAAGATATTTGGCTAAAAATGGATAGACTGCCTCTCTCTTGTGAAGATCATAACCGTGTTTGTCGTTGGGCAGGTGCACATTCTGAACCAGGTCTGCCTTGCCGTACAGTTGATAAATGTATTTCAGATGAGGCATCTCAACAATTGGGTTGTTTTTGGTCCAATCACCTCCGTCTGAAACCAGCAACATGGGATGGGGAGCTGCACAGGCAGCAATTTCTACATTGTTCGTCTGATATCCTTCATCTTTATGAATTGGCATACCACTTTCACATACGCAACCGCCAAAAAAATGTGCCGATACCATCACCACTGGCACGGACACCTTTACCCGTTGATCGACAGCTGCCAAAAGGAAGGTTTGAGTACCGCCACCCGAGGCACCGGTACAGGCGATTTTTTCAGGATCTGCACCCATCGCCAGGATAAAATCGAGGCAACGAATGCTGTTCCAAAGTTGAAGCTTAAGAACTTCCGGATGCTCGTGTTTCCATCCGATCTCTCCCATCTGGCCATATCCTACCATGTCATAGGCAAATACCATGGCACCCATACGGGCAAATGCTGCAAAACGTTTCTGGGCATCTGGCCGATACCGGCCCACATCACCAGGCTTTGACCAATGACCGTGCGGACTGAGGATTCCTGGTAATTTCCCCTTTGAAACCGTAGGGGTATAAAGACTTCCGGTAACATATACTCCCGGCAGGCTTTCAAAGGCAACGTTTTGTACCTGATAGCCGTCGAAGAGACGTTTCTCTCCGATGATTGCATTTAGCTTACACTTCTTGGGGAATTTCTCCAGGCCAACTCCTTTCAGAATATGTTCCCTGATTAATTCAGCTCGCTTCTTCCAATCGGCCTGTGATGTATAGGTTTTTCTTTGTGTTTCTAAAAAAGCCTTCCCTTCCTGTTCTGTAAAATAATTCCCCTGACAGGGCATATTTGTGGAAGCCGTATTTCCGCTTCCGACGGGCTGACCATTTGCCTGCCAAACTACAAGCAGCAGAAAGCCGGCAATCAGTAAATGGATGGATTTGTTCATTGTATCTCGTTGTTAATAGTGTGCACCTAAATTAGACAAATTTAATACGTGAGACAATGGGATGGACGCTCTACCTCTAATTTCAGTCTTTGGAAACTTTGAATTATTCTGCGAACCAGGAATCGGAAGCAACCAATCACACAACCCAGTTTAGAACACAAAATCATATTTACTTATTTTTCAATGCAATTTATGCATATTCCCTGCCGGGTAGCCAGGTACCAATAAAATTACACCTATAGACAAAGGAAAATTTGACAAGGGAAATGAGTATATTTAAACAAATAATATTTATCATTTTTTGTAGTAATTTCAATTAAAATCATAAATTTGATTCTCAAATGTTTAATCAAGGTTTGGAGAGAAAACTTCGTGAATGAAACATTTTTTCAGGCAAACTGGTAATATCCTGTAATTGACCTCAGTTAAACAATAATATCTGGCTTTTGGGATACATACTACTTTCGCTGAGGCAATTTGATACAGGAGATCAAACAGATTTTAAGTTTTTTTTGCAAAATTCTGACCCACAGTAGCCAATTGGCATTGACTGAGTTTGAAGAGGATGCAGAAAGAAATTAAAATCAACGTATCAGAAACCTTCCTGTTCAATTATTTAGAAAGGGAAGCCTACGTCTATAATAGAGCTATAAAACATAAAATTAAGCGTTCGGAATGAACTTTTTCCCCTTCGGCGGGTTTATAACAAGGATAGCTAAATCGAAAGAACACAGATAAACCAAAGCAACTAAAGATGAGGCACAAAATTTTAGTCATCGATGATGAGAAGAGCATTCGTTTGCTACTTCAGAATTTCCTTTCCAAAAATTATGAAATCGAATGCAAAAGCGATGGGATCGATGCGCTTGAATGGTTGGAAGAAAATCTTCCGGACCTGATCATTTGCGACATCCAGATGCCCAATATGGATGGATATCTGTTTTTGGAAAAAGTGAGGCAACGAGGATTTACCAAGCATACTCCGGTTATCATGTTATCTGGCATGGAGAGCAGCAAGGAGCGTATAAAATGCTACAGGCTTGGTGCTCAGGATTTTCTGGCAAAACCTTTCAATCCCGAGGAGTTGGCAGAATTGATTTCCAAAAATCTCTTCCCTGTTCATTACGCTTTAAAATGGTAATACGGCTTCGAGGTTTCGTTTACATTCAGGAATGATTTAACCCAATTCACAATTATGGAATTAAAATTAAGTGTCCTCTATATTGGAAATTCCTCCGAAAACCTTAGTCTGGTTGAGAAACATCCTGATATCAGTCTTATTCAGTGTTCAAATGCCTTGGATGCTATCAGGTATCTGAAATCAGAACAAAAACCGGATGTTGTCATTTCGGATTATTATCTTTCCGGAGGAAGTGGTTTATTCATTCATGAATGGCTCAGGGAAAGAGCCGAATTTGACAGGGTATCCTTCATCTTGTTATCCTATGAATTCAGGGAAGAATTTATTAAAACAGCATTCAACAGAAGGATGGATGATTTCTTTGTTCTTCCACTGCCTGCTCCTGAAGATCTCATCCAGAGAATGAGGTTTCTTGTTGAATTCAGAAACAAGTATTCCATCTCAGATTATGGGAAAATTAGCAAGCAGGATTTAAAATATGAAATGCCTGCGTCAAAAAGAGTTTTTGACCTCCTGGTTGCAATTTCGGCATTGATTGTGCTCTCCCCTCTGCTGCTGATCGTTGTTCTGGCGATCAGACTGGAATCGAAAGGCAAAGTCTACTACATCTCCAAAAGGGTTGGACGGGAACCTTTCGATTTTTACAAGCTACGCTCCATGCGAACGGGTGCAGATAAGGAATTGAAAAATCTGGCCAAAGACAAAAATCAATATGCCAATGCGACCAAGCAGGCTGAAATCGATTTTTCCAAACCATGTCCGGTTTGCGCCAAACTACCTGAAGGAAAGCATTGCTCACCCATCATGCATATCGGGAACGAACAGATCTGTGATTACTGGTACAATTTCCAGAAAAGAGAGGTGGCGAAAACAAAGTCCGCCTTCATCAAGATCACAGACGATCCAAGAATAACCAAGGTTGGAAAATTCATCCGAAATACCAGTATTGATGAACTTCCTCAGTTGATTAATGTAATTAAGGGGGATATGTCGATCGTTGGGAACCGTCCCCTACCCGTTTATGAGGCAGAATTGCTTACCAGAGGCTTCGCTTCCAAACGATTTCTGGCACCTGCAGGAATAACTGGCTTATGGCAGGTTGAACTCCGCGGAAAGGGCGGAGTGATGTCGGAAGAGGAAAGAATGAGACTGGACAACGAATATGCGGATCACTTTGTTGGAAACAATTACTCCTTCTGGTACGATCTGAAATTAATTTTAAGAACGGTCCCTGCACTTTTTCAAAAGGATACTGTCTGATTATCTTCGATTTATCCATGCTTTGATTTTTAATTTGCCGATAATAAACTTAAAACAGGATCACGTGAAATACGGTTTTCATATTTGGTTGCTTACTGCTATACTTTTCACCTTGCATTGTTCCAGCATAGCTCAGGAGCGAAAGTTGGGTGAAATGCAGAAAGACAATATTGAATCAGTCCTTCCTCCTCTTGAGGTCTTGATAGATTCGGCTATTGCACACAATCCCGGGATCCGTTCGGCAGATTTGCAAACCAAAGTAATGCAGTACAAATTGAATGTGGACAAGTCCTCCTGGACCAAAAATCTCGGGCTTCAGACGGATGTGCGGTACGGAACCTTTGACACCTTTTCAACAAACACTTCAGCTGGACAGAACCCATCCACGCAAGCAACGCAAAATAGTCAGTTGAACTACGGTGTTGGTGCATTTGTAAAGATTCCAATCTTCGATGCAATCAGCCGCAAATATATGCTCAAGTCAGACCAACTGGCCATTGAACAGACGATCAACCAATCCGAAGTCCAGCGCAACGATTTGCGACAGATGGTGATCAAACTTTACAATGATTTTATCTTAAAGCACAAATTGTTTGTCATCAAGATGAAATACGCAGAAACTATTAAAATTAATATGCAACTCGCAGAAAAGGAGTTTCAGAATGGGGTCATGAATCTGGATAATTACACGCGGGTTTGCGATACCTATGCCAGGTCTGAAGCCGATTTTGAAAGTGTGAAAATGGACTTGAAAACGGCATACATGACTCTGGAGGTAGTGGTGGGTATAAAATTCAACATAATTCTATAAACAGTAATTACGGATGAATATAATAGATGTAATACGGCTGATCAAAAAACACCTGGTACTTTTACTGTTTACCCCGGTACTACTGGCGGTATTGGTAATCTTCCTAACCAGAAATCCGACTTTTGTCTATTCGTCTGAAACAACCCTTTATACGGGGATTGCCTCCGGATCCAGTATTGAAATGGAGAAATCTTTCAGCTTTTTCGCAAACAATACCGCTTTCGACAACCTGATTAACATCATCAAATCGCGCGAAACCGAGCAGGAGGTTGCCATCCGGTTGTTAGCCCAGCATTTGATGCTTTCGGATTATGATCCCAGGTATGTTTCCAAATCTTCATTCAATGATCTTAAAAAGATTACGCCCAAATACATTTATACACTGATCGCAAATTCGAAAAAACTGGGCTATGATCATAAACAAGTATTGGCTTCACCAAAATCAAATGGTTCAACCAATGCGGCTCAAAGTACCCAGGAGGCTGCTGCTAATTCCAGCGCCTTCTCCTTCTCAAAACTGGATACAGTATCCACCAATGTGTTAACCTTACCCGCCTCCATCAACAGGGAAGATTATGAGCAAACAGTTAGAAACCTGGAGACCTATATGGCCAGCAGTGACACCAATTTTGTCTATAGTCTGCTCTATTTTACAGATCCGCACTATTCCATTGCCGCTATTTCAAATGTAAATGCATTGCGTATCGGAAGCAGTGATTTGGTTAAGTTGAAATTCGATTCCGACGATCCGGGTATCTGTCAGCAAACATTGGCTCTTTTGACGGAAGTATGCATCAAAAACTACAAATTTACAAAAGAGAACCGCTCCGATGCGGTGGTTAAATATTTTGAATATCAGTTGGTACAATCGGCTGCCAGACTAAAGGTTGGAGAAGACAAACTATTGAAATTCAATGAAGACAACAACATTATCAATTACTACGAACAGAGTAAAGCCGTCGCCAATGTCAAAGAAGATCTTGACAATCAATACAATGACAAAAGAATTAAACTTGCAGGCACCAAGGCCGCCATTGAAAGGATTGAAGAAAAACTGGGTAACCAAAAGCAAATTCAGCTTCAGAGTGCAGCCATCCTGGAAAAACGAAACCGGCTAAGCACCATCAACTCTAAGATTGCAACACTCGAAATCCTCGGTGTATCAGGCGCAACCAGTGAATCAAAAATGGTTAACCTGAAGCTGGAAGCAGAACAGATAAAAGATGAAATTCGAAACAGCGTTAACGAACTTTATTCCTCCAACAACTCAACGGAAGGTCTTCCAATTACCAACCTACTGGTCGAATGGATTAACAATGTCATTATCTATGAAGATACAAGGGCAGGTATTGATGTTCTAAAGGATCGTATCACTGAATTTCAGAAACAATATGCCATCTATGCCCCGGCAGGTGCCAATTTGAAGCGTATCGAACGAGAAATTTCGGTTTCAGAACAGGAATACCTGGAAATTTTACACGGATTAAACCTGGCCAAGCTAAAGGTGCAGGATGCGGAGCTCTCTTCCACGATCAAGGCAACCGATCCCCCTTTCTATCCTTTGTCTCCCAATCCCACCAAACGAAAATTTCTGATCGTGTCTGCAGCTTTGGTTGGATTCCTGATTGTACTCACCTCTATTCTTGTCATGGAATATTTTGATGAGACCTTGAAAAATGCTGTGAAGGCATCCAAGACTGTTCAATTGAAAACCATTGGAATTTTCCCAAAGATCTTCCTGAATGTGGGTTCCCTCAATTTCCAATTTGTAACAAACCGCTTGCTTGAACTTATTGTACAGCAGATCGATCTGCTGACCGATAAAAACAGGGAATTGAATAAACCCTGCACACTCCTGTTTCTGAGCTCATTGAGCCAGGAAGGTAAAACAGTGGTTGCACGGAACATAGCCTGGAAACTCAAAAAACAAGGCAAAAAGGTGTTGTTTCTAAATTATTCCAATGATTTTCTGCGTCCTGTGGAATCCAATCCTGATCTCGATACGGATACTACCACCCTCGTAAAATCCATTCAGGTACCTTCCCAAAAGCATTTCAGATACATCAGGCGAATGTTTGGATATCCTGATAACCGGATCGATTCATTTAGCCCTTTTTTGCAGAAACCTGAAGTAATTCTGGATAGATCGGAATATTTCACCTACAAGATCAATCCCAAATTTATTTCAGCTTACAGCTATAAGGATCTCCTGGAAGTTCAAAAAGATATCCCCGCGGATGCCACCTATGATTTCATACTGATTGAAATACCTCCGATCCTTTACAACTCATATCCTTCCCATTTGATAGCTTCAGCTGATCTTGCCATCGTGGTTGGAAGGTCCAACCGCGTTTGGTCTGAGGCGGACCAAAAAGCACTGGATCTACTAACTAAAATCACCAGTCAAAAGCCTGTCTTTTTGCTCAACGGTGTGGAAGTCGAAGTGATTGAATCAGTCTTGGGTGATTTGCCCAAGAAACGCAGTTGGCTGCGGCGTATGGCAAAAAGTGTGGTACGCTTTCAGTTTAACTCTAAAAATGAACTTTAATAAAATAGTACACTCCAGAAATATACCCGCTGTCATCGAAATGAACCAAATTCCATCATACATGCCTGATCATTTGACAGTTGAAAACCATATTTTCTTCCAATGAAAGTTGCCCTGCAAAAATTAATTCGTGAAGACAACTTTCTGTCTCTGGCCGGAAACCTGACTATCTCTTTTTTTGGAATAGCCGGTTTTGCCCTGTTGACGCGGACTTTTCAGGTCGATCTTTTCGGGCAGTGGGTTTTGTATGTCGCAACCGGCACCTTCGTCGAGATGTTTCGCTTCGGGATTACTAACACCGCTATCATCCGATACCTATCAGGGGGTACTCCCGAGAACCGGATGAAATTCATTGGTTCAAACGGACTCATTGGTCTGATCGCCACCATTCTGATCTCTTTGGTGGTACTCATTTGCCATCTAATGTTTCCGGTTCCCATCAAGCACGCCGGTTATGAACTATTCTTTACCTATTACCCATTGATGGCTTTCTTCACCCTCCCCTTCAATACAGCCCTTGTGATCATGCAAGCCGATCAAAACTTTGGTAAAATTTTGTGGATCAAACTGATGAATAGCGGAGGATTCTTTTTGGTATTGCTAATTAACTTTCTCTTTATTCACATGTCTATCATTATGTTGGTGTGGATTCAACTTCTGCTTAATCTGCTCACCTCGATGGTTTGCATCCTCAATGGCTGGGATGGATTACGCCACATCGGGAAAGCCACCAGACATACGACAGGTGTTTTACTTGATTTCGGGAAATATACCACCTTTACCCTGATTGGAACCAACCTGCTGCGGAGTGCAGATACCCTGATTATCAGTTTAAGCCCCCTGGGAACCACAGCGGTAGCTCTCTACAGCATTCCAATGAAACTAACTGAGTTGCAGCAGATACCGCTGCGAAGCTTTGCCGCGACAGCCTTTCCAAAGATGTCAAAAGCCAGTATTCATGGCAAAATGGAGGAGGTTAAATCCATCTTTTACTCCTATTCCGGTGCTATGACCTACCTTTTCATTTGCATAAGTCTGGTCACCTTTTTCTTTGCTGATTTCTTTGTCCTGATCCTTGGTGGAGCCCAATACACAGGCATAGACCCGATTACCGGATTTAATACGGCCAACATTGTCAGGGTATTTTCCCTCTATGGTTTGCTTTTACCTATTGACCGCATGACCGGTGTCGGACTTGACAGCATCAACAAACCGGATAAAAACCTCATCAAGGTCGCCTTTATGGTGATAACCAATGTCATTGGTGATTTGATTGCAGTATTCGTCTTCAAATCACTTTTGGCGGTAGCCATAGCCTCTGTGTTGTTTACCCTGATTGGTGTATGGATTGGATTCTATTTCCTGGACAGGGAGCTGCACATCAACAACATGAAGATCTTTACAGCCGGATTCGATTTCTACCAAAATATTTTCAACAAGGTTCTTAAAAGGAAAGCACAACCATTTTTTTAACTTCTAAAAAATACCAAAAAACAAATCTGTCGTTCAATATTAATCAACAAATCAGCCAGTATGGAAACCCTACCACCCATTGTAATTGTTGTTGCCTGCGACAATCATTATATGCCTCTCTTAGCCGGTTTAATCAAATCCATTGAAGTAAATCACAAGACGGAAGAGCATATTCACTTTTTTATCCTGGACGACGGGATAACCAGAAAAAACAAAACACGGCTGACAGAGTCGGTCAGTCCAAAGATCTTTACCATTCATTGGGTGCCCATGGATCAGGTGATTCCTGCAGGAATGAGTATTCCATACGACAACAGCTCCTACCCACTTATCATCCACATGAGGATGTTCATCCCCTATTTCATTCCCAAAGAGTATGAAAAGGTTATTTACATGGATGTGGATATGATTGTAAACGACGATATTTCCAAATTGTGGAATACCGATCTGAAGGGATTTACCATTGCCGCAATCATCGATGTAAGGATCAGGCAATTCGGAAATTCACATGCCGTCGAGAACTACAAGGAACTGGGCTTTGCCCCGGAAACGAAGTATTTCAATACCGGTCTGATTCTGATGAATACCCTTCAATGGCGCAAGGAGGATCTGACGCCAAAAATCTTTCAATGCATTGAAGAGAACAGGAAGTTTGCCAATTATCCCGACCAGTATGGCTTGAATGTTATTTTCGCCAACAACTGGCTGGAGATTGACACCAAATGGAGCTGGTCGGCCGAGGAGTGGAATCCGGATGCTTCACTTATCCATTTTATCTGGAGAAAACCGATTTACAAGACCTACATGTTTGACAAACGGTACCAGGATATGTTTTATCAATATCTCCGGCTCACCAAATGGGTGGATTTCGTACCCATAAGCGAAACCAAAAGATTGATAAAGAAAATACTGAATAAATTACTGAAGCTTCCTCTGCTACTCAAAAAATAATCAAAATACCAAATTCCAAATTTTGAAATCGAAGCCCGAAAATTGAAAAGCAAAATATTCTTCCATCTGTAGACTAAATTGCAATGGATTGTTGAAGGTTATATCTGAACAAATTAAAGCAAGTAACTTGCGTTTGAATGGAAGGTTTTAAAGGCAAACAAGGTTTCATGAAGCTAGAAATAATTTAAAAAAAACACCATGATAGATTTTTGGTTCCCAAAATGGACAAAAAGAATGTTGGTAAAATATGCCGACAACCGCGTACTGACAAGCGAGGAGCTAGATGATTTGAGGCAACGTTTAAAACAGTTTGATGTGGAGAATCCCCTGGTTTCAATTGTTATTCCCGCGTGGAACGAAGAGGAGAATATCACAAAAACAATTGCTTCGCTGGCTTACAATGATTTTGATTTCCCTTGCGAGCTCTTTGTGGTCAACAACAACTCAACCGACAATACTCAAGCTGTGCTGGACAACATCGGCGTACGGTCGTTGATGGAGTTGAATCAGGGAATTGCTCCGGCACGCAGAAGAGGCTTGCTGGATGCACGAGGAAAATATCATCTGTGCTGCGACAGCGATACGCTGTATCCTCCAACCTGGATTAAAAAAATGACAGAGGCTTTGCAAAACAACGAGAAGAATGGAGTGGCCTGTATTTATGGATCCTATTCCTTTATTCCTGCATCGGGAAAAAGCCGCTTCACCATGGCATTTTATGAAATGGCCAGTAGCATCATCCGTTCTTTCAAATCCAAAAAAACCGAAGCCAGACGCGTGATGGGATTCAATTTTGGATTGAATCGCAAGGTCGCGCTTGAAGTGAATGGATTCATCATGGATAAGCCAAGAAAATTTCGCAATGAATTGGGAAGTGCCGAATATGTAGGCAACAGTGAGGATGGGATGATGGCTTCTGCGATTAAGAAGGCAGGGTACAAGATATTGTATGTCAATAACAGGAAGTCACGTGTTTGGACCAGCGACAGAAGACTTCAGATCGATGGCGGCCTTATGCGCGCTATTCTGTTAAGATTGCTCAAAATAATCAACAGAAAAGCCTTTGACAAAATCGCAAAATCCTGATTGTTGTTTTCCCAAGTACTCTTTGTCCGCTTTCTGAACCAATTAATTATTGAAAAATGGAAACACAAAAAAAATCAAAATCTCGTTTTCTTTACGGAATTTTTAATCAGACAGCCTCCATTACTACCTTCCTTTCCCTGGAACAAGAAGCAGACCATCACCCCGGTAAATCCCTGTCCGCAGGCTATCTTGAAGCAACATCGAAGGACAAATCCTTGTTGGTGTCAGAAAAGATCTACAATCTGGCGGAGGTACGTCAACGTTTAAATCATCCCAATGGAAGCAGTGCAGAGCTGCTGCTTGAATTAATCACACGCGAAGGAGTTTTGGGTTGCCGCTGCCTGAATGGAAAGTTCACCATCATCTTATTTGAAAAGGATAAAACGACCATCATCAGGGATCGCAACGGCGAAGGACCCATGATCTATTTCACAAAAGATTTCTTCACCGATTCCTTTCACGGGATATTTGATTTCAAAAATTTCTCTGCACAGCCAGACCTGACAGGTATCACTACTTTTTTGAAAATTGGTTACATACCTGCTCCAACAACTGCACTGGCAGGAGTAGGAAAAGTTCCGGCCGGTGAAATCCTGTCGGTTTCAGGAAGTGGTTTCAAGTTCGAAAAACTCTTTGGATTTGAGGAAATCATGCAGGCGAAGCGCAAGGAGACTGATTTGAAGGACGCCGTTGAAACCTACCGGGATCTTCTGGAAAAATCGCTGATCAGAAGAATTAATGATGCCGAAACTGTTGGCGTCTTGCTCAGTGGAGGCTATGACTCTGGCGGCAACATTGCCATGACCCGAAAAGTTCACTCCGGTACCATCAAAACCTATTCCATCGGTTTCAAGGATAATCCTGCTTCCGAACTTCCCTATGCTAAAATGATGGCCGAGCAATATGGTGCCGACCACCACGAATACCTGATGGATGGGAGTGAGATTGAGTTCCTTCCTGAAATCATCGATGCCTTGGGTGATCCTTTCTCCGAATCTGGCTTTATGCTTAACCATTCCGTAATGAAAATGGTTTCTACGGAGAATCTGCCAGTTACCATCGGGGGTGATGGCAACGATCAATATTTTGGAGCAGGCATCCGGGAAACTGCGATGCATTACAAAATGAGCCGATGGGGCGTCGCTCCCTTTGCCAAATTGTTTGATAGACTTAGTGCCAATCGCCTGTTTGACAAGGATGATCTGGCATACAGAATCAGGTATCAAAATCAAAAAATTCTGAATGTCATGGAACCTGAAACCTTTGGTTTTCCGGATTTCCAGTTGAAAAACATGTTCCGGCTCAAGGAAATAGCACTTCATCCCTATCTGGCTGAAATACCAAAAAAATTCGGTAGCTACGAAGAACTTTTTCTCCAACGCAATTATTTCTTACACTTACAACATTCTGTAAATGAGGTGATTTTATTTAAAGCATCCCGCATGTCGGAATTTTTTGACGTAAACCTTGCCTTTTCCTATACCGATTTGGATATCTACAATTTCTTGCAGCATCTGCCAATTCAACTTCGTGCAAAAGGTACCGTCGAAGAATGTGTCAAAGGGAAAGGGGTGGCCAAATTCATTCACAAGCAATTGGTGAAACCCATGCTTCCGGATGCAGTTACAAACAGGCCCAAACAGGGAGGATTTTCACCGTTGGAAATTTTCTTTAACACTGCAGAACGGAGGCAAGCCATCTACAAATACATTAAAAATTCTGCCTTTGCAGGGATATTAAGCAAAAATAACTTTCTCGACCAATTCTTCGTTCAGTATGAAGCATTGGCATCTGGCAAATCCTATTGGTTCTGGCACAAACAGGTAAAATCAAACCAGTTGATAAATTTATTGATCGTTGCCATTTGGTGGGACCGGGTAATCGAAAAGAACAAGGCAGATAAACTATCCGACTATTTTTAATCAGGGAAATGACCAATCAACCAAACCCATTCGAATTTGATTCAGGCTCCGATAAATTGGGGAATCCTGGGTATATTGCCTTGATACTTGGTATTGCGGCAATCGCTGCCTTGCTGATCAGCCGAATGGGAATGATTGGTGGGGTAGCCTTGATATTGCTGCCATTTATTGCCATTTACCTAAATATTTTGTTCCGACATCCGATTATAGGGCTCTATTCTGCGATTGTTCTTGGATTTATCTTACTTGGATTGGGCAAGTATATCACCGGTATAACGCTGGGGGTTGTAATGGACGGAATTCTGATCATTACTTATATAGCACTCATATTCAACAATTTTACTGAAAAGGTTGACTGGTCGCCTGCCCTGAAAGACATAACGTTGCTCTCTGTGATATGGTTCGGCTATTCTGTCTTTGAATTGGTTAATCCCGAAGCAAGGAGCAGTGCCGCCTGGTTTTCAGGCAGGGGGATTGGATTGTACATGATGCTGATTGTCCCGTTAACCCTCATCTTCATTGATTCCAATAAAAAACTCAATTTCTTTTTCTACCTGTGGGGAGTCCTCTCCATTCTGGCTTCACTCAAAGGGGTAATGCAGCATTTTTGGGGTGTCGATCACTGGGAAAAAGCCTGGCTGGATGAAGGCAATGCCCAAACGCATATTTTATTTGGAAAACTGAGAAGCTTTTCATTTATGAGTGATGCAGGGCAGTTCGGTGCTAACCAGGGATATTCAGCGGTTGTTGCCATCATTCTTTCCATGGTTCAAACAGAAAAAAAGAAGAGGCTATTTTTTATTGTAGTGGCTGTTCTGGGTTTGTATGGGATGATACTATCCGGCACAAGGGGAGCCATCAGCGTCCCGCTGGCAGGACTAATGGCCTTCTTTGTCTTGCGAAAGAACATTCGTATTATGGTTTTTGGTTTTTTCCTTTTGATGATGGTCTTTGTCTTTTTCAAATACACTTCCATAGGTCAGGGTAATGATCAGATACGGCGAATGCGGACTGCATTCGACCCCAATGATGCCTCCTTGCAAGTGAGACTGGAGAACCAGAAAAGATTGAAAACCTATCTTGCCTCAAGACCTTTCGGTGGTGGAATCGGACTGGGTGGCGTAAAAGCTCAGAAATACCTGCCAAATGCCTTTCTCTCCCAGGTGGCCACAGACAGCTGGTATGTACTTATTTGGGTAGAACAGGGAATTGTTGGTCTGTTGCTCCATTTGTTCATCCTGTTTTACACCATAGGGAAAGCATCCTATCTGATCGTATTCAGGATCCGGGATCCAATATTGAAGATCAAAATGTCCGCGCTGGTCGCAGGAATGTTTGGGGTGATGGTTGCATCCTATGGAAATGCGGTATTGGGTCAGATGCCTACGAGCATACTAATCTATACTTCGATGGCCTTGATGCTAAATACGGAGAAATTTGACACACCCCCGCCCGAAATTCAGCTGAAGGCAAAGGAGTTATCAAGTTAAAAACAAAAAATGAGTTCAGAACACCTCTTAATTATTGAAATTTGCATATTAATCCTTTTCATTACCAATAAAGCTACACCATGACAGGCAGAGATTTTATCATCACAGGACTTCAATCCTGGGACATACCAATCGGTTCGAATGCAATCGATATTGCCAAAGAAATGGCGGTTAACAACCGTGTTCTATATGTAAATAGTCCGTTGGATCAGATGACCATTCACCGTAAAAAATCTGCACCGGAATTACAGCAGCGCTTCGCTGTCTACAGGAAAGAGAAAAATCCACTCAGGCAAATAAGTGAGAACCTTTGGGTGCTGGACTTTCCTTTTTCCATCTGGTCCGTCAACCAGTTACCAGACGGATTTATTTTTGATTTCTTCAACCGACTGAACAACAAAAAGATGTTCGGTTTCATTAAAAAGATCTCCGACGAACTAAAGTTCAAAGATGTCATCCATTTCATTGACAACGATATCTATAGGAGTTTTTACGGTAAAGAGTTTCTTAAACCGGCCTTATCCGTTTATTACCGGAGGGATAATCTTCAACCTTTTGCCTTCTGGAAAAAACACGTCGTCAGACTGGAACCGATGCTCATAAAAAAATGTGATATGGTAGTCTGCAATTCTCCGCAATTGGCGGATTTTGCAAAACAATTCAACAAAAACAGCTTTGACATTGGCCAGGGAGTAGATCTTTCTGCCTATGATCCAGACCTGAAGTTTGAAATTCCTTCTGAATTTAAGGATATTCCAACGCCTAGAATTGGATACATAGGCGACATTAACAGTCTTCGGCTGGATCCGGATTTACTTTACGAACTCGCAAAAAGTAAGCCATCCTATTCCTTTGTGATGATTGGTGGGGAAGACAAAACTTTTGCAGCCCACGCCCTTCATACTCTTAAAAATGTCTATTTCATGGGAAGTATTCCAAAAATAATGGTACCGGCATACATGTCCGCCCTGCAGGTTTGCCTCAATCCACAACTTTTGAATGAAATCACAAATGGAAACTATCCACGCAAGGTGGACGAGTATCTGGCCCTTGGAAAACCGGTGATTGCCACACGAACGGCCACCATGGAGCTTTTCCGCGATCATGCCTACCTCTGTAGTTCCGTGGAGGAGTACCGGGATGCTGTTGAGAAGGCACTTGCCGAAAATGGGGAGGATAAAATAAGAGAGCGTATTCTTTTTGCGCGTTCACACAGCTGGAAAAACAATGCAGAGCGGTTATTCAAATTCATTCAATCATAGACCCTAAAAAGTAAAACTATGTATTACAGAAATATATCTGATTTAAACAAGATCATCCTGAAGAGGCTTAGTATTCTACCTCGTGATTTTGACCTGATAGTAGGTATTCCAAGAAGCGGTATGTTGCCGGCAAATCTTCTGGCACTCTATCTTAACAAACCCTATACCGACCTCAACTCCTTTATAAATGGTCATATTTACAAGGCAGGGGCACGTGGGCAGCATTTTAACATCAAGGATTTCAGGAAAGTTTTGGTCGTTGATGACAGCATTGCCTCGGGTGCAGCCATGGAAAAATGCAAGGAAAGCCTGAAAGAGCTGAGCAGCGATTTCGATATCAGCTATTGTGCTATTTACGCCATCCCGGGAAAGGAAAAATTGGTGGATTACTATTTTGAAATTGTTCCACTTCCTCGCTATTTTCAATGGAATATTCTCAACCATTCGACCCTCGAAAAAGCCTGCTTCGATATAGATGGAGTTTTGTGTGTCGATCCAACTGACGAACAAAATGATGACGGGGAGAAATACCTCGATTTTGTACTTCATGCTGCTCCATTGTTCATCCCAGGTACCATGATCGGAACCATTGTTACCTCCCGTCTTGAAAAATATAGGAAGGAGACAGAAACCTGGCTGAAAGACAACAATGTCAAGTATAACCAGCTTGTTATGTTGGATCTTCCCAACAAGGAGGCAAGACAAAAGGCTAACAGCCACGCAGAACACAAGGCAAAAACCTATGCCTCAAAATCATACATGTTATTTATAGAAAGCTCATTAAATCAAGCGATTGAAATTAATAGAATAACAAAAAAGCCTGTTTTGTGTACCGAGAATTTCGAGATGATATTTGATGCTGAATCGATGTTGTACAATATCAAAAGCGGTAAGTATTTTCCATTTCTCAGAAAATATGCACTCAAAATAAAAAACAAACTGAAAAAGTAAACACAGCAATCGTGAATGCCAGTTTCTTATAAGAAAACGAAGCTAAGTTTGAAATGATGAATAATCTGAATAATCCGTTGGTTTCTATTGTCACATTAAATTACGACCATCCAGAAGTGACTTGTGCGTTACTGGAATCTTTGCGGCACATCACCTATCGTGAAATCGAAATAATAGTGATCGATAACGCTTCACCAAACGATGATCCAGCCATCCTATTCAATAGCTTTCCAGAGATCATCTTTGTTCAAAATGAAAAGAACCTCGGATTTGCAGGCGGTAACAACAAGGGGATCCGTCTGGCTAATGGAAAGTACATCCTGCTCTTAAACAATGACACGGAAGTTGAAGCCGGTTTTCTGGAACCGTTGGTTGCCAAATTGGAAGCCAATTCTGACCTTGGCGCCGTGAGTCCGAAAATCAAATTCCATGAAAGACCAGACACCATACAGTTCACCGGACAATCACACATTAACCGCTACACGATGCGCAACCACGGATATGGCTGGGGATTAAAGGATGTTGGTCAATTCGATGAAGATGCACCCACCGCCTATGTGCATGGTGCCGCAACCCTGGTTCCCATTGACGTGATCCGTCGTATTGGGTTGATGCCAGATATTTATTTCCTTTATTACGAGGAGCTTGACTGGTGTACGAGAATGGAGGATGCAGGTTATTCACTTGAGTATGTCCACAATTCGACGGTGTATCACAAAGTGTCATTGTCGGTTGGAAAAAACTCTGTCCTGAAAACCTTTCACATGAACAAATCCAAATTGCTGTTTCTTCGGCGAAATATCCATGGAGCAGCTTTTGTGATTGCTTGTCTCTTCTTGCTTTTCGTATCCATCCCAAAAAATACAGCGGTTTTTCTTATGAAAAAACAAATTGACCATTGCAAAGCTTATTGCAGTGCAATCTTGTGGCACCTGAGAAATTTATATTTGAAAGATTTATACATGAATCCAACTTTGTAATCCCATTACCTAATTTACACCCTCCATGGATACTTCACTTCTATTCACCTATTATATTTTGCAAGGATTTCTGTTTGTCTTTCTCTTTTTGCCTACACTTTACATCTTTGTTTTTGCAACGGCCGGCTTGCTTTACAAACAGCCACCCTATCCAAAAGATCCGGTCAGACGGAAAATAGCAGTTCTCATTCCCGGGTTCAAGGAGGATGACGTAATTCTCGAAGTGGCTCACGATTCTCTGTTACAGGATTATCCTGCAGCGAGTTACGATGTTGTGATTGTGGCGGATTCGTTCCAACCCAAGACCATTGAACTGCTTAGAAATATGCCAATTAAGGTCATTGAAGTCAAATTTGACAAAAGTACCAAATCGAAGGCCCTAAATAAAGCCATGGAGCAGCTAACGGATGCATATGATCTTGCAGTTGTACTGGATGCTGACAATCTGATGGCAACAGATTTCCTGACAAAAGTGAACGCTGCTTTTGACAAAGATTATATGGCCGTTCAGGGACATCGCACGGCAAAGAATGTGGATACCAACCTGGCTGTTCTTGATGCTGTAAGTGAAGAGATCAACAACCAAATTTTTCGCAAAGGTCATCGGGTTTTGGGACTTTCCTCTGCAATCATTGGGTCCGGGATGGCATTCAGGTATGATTTTTTCAAGAATCTAATGACCTCCGTTAATGCAATCGGAGGCTTTGACAAAGAGATAGAGTTGAAAATGCTTAAAAACAATTTCAAAATTGAATACCTCGATGATGCATTGGTATATGATGAAAAAGTTCAGAAAGCCGAGGTTTTCAGTAACCAGCGTCGAAGATGGTTGTCTGCTCAGCTGCATTACTTCCGTCAGGATTTTGGTTCCTCACTGGTCGCTCTGTTTCGTCACGGAAATATTGATTACTTCGACAAAGCGATTCAGTTCATTCAGCCACCCAGAATTTTGTTGCTCGGAGCGGTAACCCTATTTACTACGGTATTTATGGTAATAAATTACATCTTAAAATCTGACAGTTTGATGCTAATCCCATGGATAACCGTTGCCTTCCTTTGCATTTTTTCCTTTTTGTTTTCCATTCCACGCCGGCATTACAATATGAACACGATGAAAGCTCTGGCCAGTCTACCCAAAGGAATGATCCTCATGCTGGGGTCCCTCCTAAAAATCAGGGGAGCCAACAAACAGTTTATTCATACCAAGCACGGTGCCACAAAAACGACTCCAAAAACTTGATTATTGATCCTTATACTTTCCTACTCCATGAATATTAGAACAAAGGTCCTGTTGCTGTTCTTTTCATCTTTGCTAACACTGGTAGTTGTCCTGATGTTTTTCAGGCAGACACAGGAAAGGCAAAACGATATTGTCCTGAAATCGGCGTCAGAGCAACAGATTACACTATTAAATACGGCAATCAATGTTCAGTCGGATCAGATAGATCAGATCGTCTTGGATTATACGAATTGGGACGAACTGATCACAAACATGCACCAGCCAAATCAGAACTGGGCAGAAGATAACATTGCAAGTATCATCAAGTCATTTAAACTGACCACTGTAAGCGTATATGGAACAAATCAGCAATTAATTTACGGCTTCGGCAAAAAAGAGAGGAACCTCCTGAAAGAAACAGCAAAACAGGAAGAGATTCTTCAACTGATCCGCAAAAAAGGAGCCGTTCATTTTTTCTGTGCAGCAAACGGGGAAATTTTGGAAATAGCTGCCTCGACCATTCATCCCACCCTGGATTCAACAAGGGTGAAACCCTCTGCGGGTTATTTTATGGTCAGCAGAGCCTGGAACAAATCCTATATTCAGGACCTTGAGGAGGATACCGCGGGATTGATTTTCCTGACAAACAAAAAAC
>Ga0209697_10001393_pt1 | contig 37365 bp, 29 predicted proteins | sample AliMusrvi5mmetaG_FD_184115 | JGI IMG/M metagenome (GOLD analysis project Ga0209697, IMG submission 184115) | Freshwater lake bacterial and archeal communities from Alinen Mustajarvi, Finland, to study Microbial Dark Matter (Phase II) - Alinen... | ecosystem: Environmental > Aquatic > Freshwater... | reverse complement strand
TGACAACAGGACCAACCACAATGTGCCTGATTATTTTTCCTCTGGCAATAAAAAATGTCGTTGGTAAATTATCAACACGGAATGATTTTGTCAAGACAGAACCTGAGGTGACCAAATTAATTTGACGGATTCTCTCCTTCAAAAAACCGGCAGCTTTGGGCTCATCATCATTGGTAACAAATATGAATTCGATCCTTTTATCTTTATGAGATAACTGAATCAGATCGTCCATTTCCCTGACACAAGGCTTGCAACCTGTGGCCCAGAACGCAATCACATAACTTTTATTCTTGACCAAAATAATTTTCTTCCCATTGTTTATTCGAAATTCGATGATTGGGCTCTGCCGTCCAACCAGTTTTACGATTTCTGTAGAATCAAGTTGAATCGTATAATGGGCATCCCCTACAACCGAAAAGGAGGTAACGAAAAGACCCGAATTGAGTAACGATGCATATTCAGTTGGAGAAATGGTATCCTTCTTGGCATTAAGAAAAGTGCTCGATTTGGGACTTAACATAAAAGTTTTTCCTTTGTTGTTAGTTTGTCCACTTAAGGAAACAGCGCAGAAAAAAAGACAAATAACCGATCGTAGTCTTAGGCTTTTCATAATAAAAAGTTTAAGAATGATTATAAGATCCCACACCTTCAAAGATTCTACTTCTTAATACTCAAAACACTAAAAAGGTAACCCACAAAAAAATAAAATTCATCAATCTTTAATTGCCATCGCGTTTCCCCAGTTTCTCAGCTGTCTTCAGCCATTTGTTCCGAGCTTGTTCGGTTGATGATTTTATCGGTGAAAAGGAGGAAATTTTTACCGGATGGATGCCCGAAAATCCCAAAATGCCAATCTTCATGGAAGTATGACCGGGTTTCCTGTTAAACAGGGAATAGTACCATTTCGGTGTATCCATCGTTACCAGCATACGGGCAGATTTTCCTGTTAGCAACTTGTCACACAAGGGTGATTTTTCACGGTAATTGAATGCGAAACCCGGCAAAAACGCCCGGTCGAAGAATCCTTTTAACAAGGCAGGATAGGTCGACCACCAATTGGGATAGACAAAAACCAAATGGTCAGCAGCCAGGATATCTTTTTGAACCTGCAGCAAATCAGGCTCCAAATCCATCCGTTTGGTGTAACCATAACGCAGGATGGGGTCAAACTGAAGGTCAATCAAATGGATCAATTTGCAGGTGGCACCTGATTTTTCGGCACCTTGCAGATAACTTTGGGCCAAGGCATTGCAGAAACTATCCTTCACAGGATGTGCATTGATGATGAGAATATTTTTCATAGTGAAAGTATATGTTGAATATTATTTGTTGAATAAAAATCAATTTGCCAAAAGCGCTAGAGCATTTCCCCGTTCATCCAGGCCTTAAAACTTGATGTTTTGGAACGGCTCACCAGAATCTCCGCACGAGGATCTGCCTTCAATTCGACTTTCAGCTTAAAATTAAAATGGTTGTAAACCGTTCGCACTGACTCCGCCGAAAGGATGTACTGCCTGTTCACCCTGAAAAAGAGCTTTGGATCCAGCTTCTCAGACAACTCATCGATGGTATGGGGGATCAGGTGTCGCTTGTTGTCGTGTGTCAGCAGAAAAACGGCCTTCTCCTCTGCAAAAAAACAGGCAATTTCACCTATTCTGATGGGGACCATCGAGTCACCCTTGCTCACCAGGAAGCGATCCTTGTAAGTTGGTTTTCCCGGCAGGTGAAGGCTTTTGATGATTTCATAAATTCTGGCATTCGAATCATCCGCACCAAAATACTCCTTTAGTTTTTTGAACTTGTCGAGCGCAGCGTTCAGTTTCTCCTGGTTGACAGGTTTCAGCAGATAGTCGATACTATTGTGCTCGAAAGCTTGCAGGGCGAACTCGTCGTATGCCGTTGTAAAAATGACGGGCGTAAGAATTTTGCACTGTTCGAAAACGGAAAAACTCTTCCCGTCGGCCAGCTGGATATCCATAAAAATCAGGTCATACGCAGCACCTGAGTTCAAATGTTTCACCGTCTCCGAAACAGAATCCAGCGGTCCGGAAATGAGGGCATCCGGTACGGCTTTTTTGATCATTTGCGCCAGCCGGCCAGCGGCTAGTTCTTCGTCTTCAACAATCAGTATTTTCATGAGGGCGATGATTGAAAAGTGAGCTAAAGTGACTAAAGTGAACTAAAGTGACTAAAGTTGGGTTCATTTTTAAAGTGGTTTTTCAAAAAGGGGCAGCCGGACCATAAATATACCGTTTTCCTGTTTGATGATGATCTCTTTACCTGTCAGGTAGAGATACCTGTTGCGAATATTCTCCAGTCCGACTCCCGTCGAGGGGTCCTTGTCCAATTTTGGTTTGATGCTGTTTTCTATCACCACGAACTTATTTTCTTCTACATAAACCCTTACCAGCAAGGGATGCTCTTTTGAAACCACATTGTGCTTGATGGCATTTTCAAGCAGCATCTGCAGCGCAAGCGGGGCGATAGCAAAATGATAATACTGTTCCGGAATGTCAAATTCCACAGTCAACCGTTCTCCAAACCTGTTTTGCTGAATGAAGACATATTCCCGGGCAATGTTCAGTTCATCCCTCACCAGGACCGCCTCCTTGTCGCGCGACTGAAGCATGTACCGCATGATCTCGGCGATGCTCTCCACGTACCTTGTGGCTACCGGATTGTCGTTCACCAGCATCACCAGTGTATTCAGGCTGTTGAAGAGGAAATGCGGATTGACCTGGTTGCGCAGGGTCTCGTATCGTGCTTCCAGATTGGCCTTTTCGAGTGCCTGCGATCGGAGCAGATTTTCTTTCCATTGGAGGAAAAAGGATACTGAGGCGTAGATGGAACTAATCATGAAGGTGAGGATCAGCGACACAATGACCAAAGCTAGCTTCTCAGTACCTGTCAGGTTAATTTTCAAAAAGTATTTCACCATAACCATCTCTCCGAATTCGACCAGCAATACATAAACGGTAAGCGTAGTGAACTGAAAAACTATAATTTTCAACGTCTCCCTGAACATCGAAAACCTGCTGACAGAATACATGATGATCTGCATGCTGCCATTCCAAATCAGGGCAGTCCGAATAAAGGAGACCAGAAAGGCACCCAAAAAGCCTCCTTCTCCGTAGTGGTAATCCAGTTCAAGCCAGGTTGAAATAAGGGAGATGACAAGGATCCCAGAATATCGAATCAAATATTCACGCCGAAAATGTTTTTTGGGATATAAAAAATTCAAGAAAGGATTCAACTCCTGTTGCTGATTTTTCATCTGCAAAAATTTTAAAAAATAACTTGAATGGCACAAAAACTATCAAAATGATCTCAAAAATATTCTTGATTTTACTTCCTTGTTGGTAGTCAAAAATATTAAAATCTCAACCGATATTGCATCATTGGAAAGAATCCTAGCTGGTTGATGTTTTTCACCTGTTTGGTCGAGGTGCTGTACCACTGCATCAACATATTGTCGTGGTTGGTAAAGTTCTCGACGTAGATGATCCACTCCTGCGAAATCTTGCGCCAGTTGACCCGGTATCCGACTTTTATATCCGCCTTCAGAAAAGGATTAAACTGCTGACTAAACGCTCTTGTATCGTCATATTTGGTTGTATTGGCCGCTTGTGAAGCCAGCAGATCGACAGGTGTATATCTTTTCCCTCCCGCGTAGGTTACCTTGAAATCGAGATTGATTGCTGAGTTGTTTTTCAGCGGTATCTCCTTCCCTACCAGGAAATTAAAGACATAGTTTCCGTTGAAGGCCGTGTTTCTTTCGATTCCGTCGCTGCCCTTGTATTTCGACTCAAAAAGCGACAGGGTAGAAAGATAATAAAAGTTTTTGCTGAAAAATTTCTCCATGGTAAATTCGAGTCCGTAATTCTTACCGGTGCCCTTGTTCACCAGGCTGTCCTCTTCGTTTACACCCCAGGAGGCACCTGTATTCAGCATGCTGAAAGAGGTCTTGCTGGTTTGAACCGGTACGTTGTAGATATCCTGGTAATAGGCCTCCGCCTTGAATCGGGTATTTTCTGAAATGGACCTGTCAAAAGCCAGCACAAACTGGTTGGATTTAGTCAATCCAACATTCTTGTTGGTTTCTGTCAGCGAACCATCTGGCAATCTTGTGCCCAGAAAATAGGTAGAGAGTGTCTGTGTACGCGAATGAAGTCCATAACCCAAACTCAATTTTTGCTTATCCGACAACTGCCAGTTAAAGCTCAATCTGGGCTCCAAACCGGAGGATCCGTTCAGATTAAAATAGGTGTAATGCAGACCCGGGATGACACTAAAATTATTGCTAAACTTATAGATTGCCTGAACATAAGGTTGATACAGGGTTACACCATGGCCGAGTCCACGACTGTCGTCGATAATCGGAAGAAGGCCATTCGCCTGGTGGTTGAAGGTCTTGGTCAGCAAGTTAAAGCCCATTCGATCCACGGAGAATCCGGTCCTTATCGAAAGTTGGCTGCTGTATTTCTTGTTCAAAAATCCGGTAAGTGAGGTGCGGTACTCGGCATAGTGATGATTAATGTTCGGATGCACAACGGAGTTGACATCGAGGGTGTCGATGGTGGTACCGCCGTCCTGATACACCCCGGATAGGATCAGCTTCAGGTAGGTGCGATCGTTTAAAAACCTCGTATAGGAAACTCCCAGTGTACCCATCGTTGAACCATTCACCAGATTCTGACCTTCTGCGGAATAGATGTTTTGCTGTGTTCCGTTGTTTTTGTCGAGCATGGTGATTTTGCTGTCGCCTCCCAGTCCGAAAACTGTGATTCTACCTTTTTTCAAAGGAAAGTTGAGTTTGAAGGAGAAATCCTTGTATTTGGGTACACCTGTGGTTCCCAGTTTGATGAATCCGCTTACCAGTTCGAGGGTAGAGTAGCGAAAGTTGGCCACGTAGGAGGATTTGTGATTCTGGTTAAAAGGGCCTTCCGTTCCGGCTTCAAAACCATTAAAACCAACCTGAAAGAGGTGTTCATATTTCTGGTTGTTTCCATTGCGCATATTCAGGTCAAAGACTCCACTCAGGGCATTGCCGTATTGTGCCGGGAAGGCGCCCGTAAAAAAATCACTATTTTCCAGCAGATTGTTGTTTAGCATACCAACCGGACCGCCAGTAGTCCCGCCTTCGGCAAAATGGTTTGGATTGGGAATGTCGACATCCTCCAGCCGCCACAAGAGACCACTGGGAGAATTTCCTCGAATAACGATGTCGTTCCGCTGATCGTTGGCCGAGGAAACACCTGCATAATTCATCGCCATCCTGGCCACATCGCCGCGACTGCCGGCATATTTCTCGGTCTCCTCTACCGTGAATGAGCGTGCACTCACGGAGGCCATTCTATTGCGTGGCTCCTCTTTCCGGGAGGAAGCAGTGACCACTACCTCCTGTCCGGTAACTACGTTTTCTTCCAGATCCACCTCTACCACCACCTCCTTGACGGAGTTAACGATGATTCCCTGCAAGAGAGCGGGCCTGTAGCCCACAAAACTTACCTGAAGGTCTTGCCTGCCTGTGGAGATGTGGTCGAGCCTGAAATTTCCATCCCGATCAGTCATGGTTCCGTTAAGCGGTTTGGATCCGGTTAATACCACCGAGGCTCCCGGCAATGGCATCTTGGATTCCTTGTCGCGGACCATGCCGCGTATGGTTTGCAGGGGCTGACTGAATGCTGTTCCTGAAATAAGGAGGATCAGAGTAAAAAATAAAATTCGCTTCATGGTTATGAATTTTGGTTGATGCAACAAAAATCATCCTGAAACAGACAATTTGATTCAAGAATCGGACGAAACTCACAAAATCAAGGATGAACTGAACAAATTCTGCCATCGCACGAAACAGCCAGCTGATGAAAAAGGAGAAAATCCTATTCTGAAGAGGCAATCAAACCAGTCCTTCCCAAATGGCAAGATTTGAATAAGCTTGGAGATGATCAGTGAACGTGTGGATTTTACCTGTAGATCGTCCAAAAATCGATGTGAAATGCTTTTAAAACATGTAAAAAAAATATGGTCTAAAAGTTTTAAGCGAACATCCGTATTGATTCAATAGCTATCTTTAAAGCTGTCAATTTGCTACTAAAATCAGGTCCATTATTATCTTTTAAATAGTCTTGACCCTAAATTAAAGCGTCAAGATGTGAAATTATTTCGCTTGCCATGAACAAAAAACGTTTGCTGATTATTTCCGGAATTTCAGGGATTCTAGTCTTCCTCTTCCTGATGAGCTTTTGGAGCAAATCGGGTGAAGAGGAGATCACCTGCAAAGTAAAAAGGGGGTCCATTCAGGTAAAGGTACACACTTCCGGTCAGTTGGAATCAGAGAATTCAGAGAACATCCTTTTGCCCTCTGTGCTATCCACCCAGAATGTGCGCGTATATGAGATCAAAATAACCGATTTGATTGAGGAAGGATCCGTTGTTGATTCCGGGCAATACATTGCCACCCTCGATCACAAAGTGATTGAAGAGGTACTGACAACAGCCCGTCTGGAACTGGAAGCAGCCATGGTGGTGATTGAGGACGCCAAGCTGGATTCCAATCTGAGTCTTAGCAACTACAGGGATTTGATCACCAATTCACGCTCTGATGTCGAAGAGCGCAAAATAGTATTGGCAGAATCGGTCTATGAATCGCCTTCCGTCATTAAGAAAGCGGAGATGGAAGTGAGCAAGGCCGAACGAAAACTGGAACAGGACATCAAAGGGCTCGGGATGCGACAGCGGCAACTCAATTCCCAAATGGAGCGCCGAAACATTGACTTCCGTTTGAAGCAAAAAAGGGTGGATGATTTGCTGAAACTGTACGATGCGCTGATTATTAAAGCACCAAAGCCGGGAATGGTCATCTATGCCCGCGACCGTTTCGGGATTAAAATACAGATTGGTTCGGTGCTTACGCCGTGGAGTCCAATCATTGCCACCCTGCCGGATATGACCAAGATGATCTCTGAAACCTATGTCAATGAAATTGATATCGCCAAGATTAAGGTAGGACAAAAGGTAACCCTGAGCATAGACGCCTTTCCAGGAAAGGAGTTGCAGGGAGAGGTGATCTCCGTGGCCAACATTGGTCAGCCAATGCCGAAGAGCGATTCAAAGGTATTCCTTGTCAACATCCGTGTTTTTGGTCACGATCCGGATCTGAAGCCCGCCATGACCACTGGCAACCTGATTCAGACTGGTGTTTACAACGACCGTCTGTTTGTCCCATCCGAGGCAGTTTTTGAGTCAGACTCGACCAAATATGTCTATCTGAAAAAGAATGGAGTGGTGAAACAGATTGTTGATACCGGAGAGGAGAACGAGGATTATATCGTACTCAATAAGGGGGTGATGGAAGGGGATCTGCTGCTGCTGAATGAACCGGAGAAGACGGAAGACATTGAAACAAAAGGCTGGGAAATTTACCAGGAACAACTTCAGAAACTGAAAGCACGGAAAAACGCGACCTCCCAGCCGATGGATTCCACCTCCGTTGCGAAATAGTCAACCCATGAATGAAACATCCAGATTTGCGCATCCAACTATGATTTTGAAGCACAGGGAAATTAAAAAATGAAGATAAGAGCCTTTTATACCAGATATTCCTACAATGTTCAAATTGCCCTGGAAGCCATTATTGCCAACAAGGTAAAATCGCTTCTCACGGCATTGGGAATCATTTTTGGCGTAGCCGCCGTAATCAGCATGCTCGCCATCGGAAATGGTGCCGAGCAAGAGATTCTGGAACAGATCAAAATGGTTGGAGTAAACAATATCATCGTCACGCCCATTTTGCAGGCCAACCAGGCAAGTGCCAACGATCCCAAGAGCAGCAGCACGACGGAAGGCAATCAGCTGGCAGGAACAAAGTCGAAATTTTCGAAAGGACTCTCCATGCTGGATGCCAGCTCCATCCAGGAGATCATCCCAACTGTCCAGGAGGTTTGCCCGATCATCTCCTTCAATTACACGGCCATTTTGCACGACATCAGCAGTCCTGTCAAATTGGACGGGACCGACAATACCTATTTCAACCTTTTTGACATCAGGCTGGAGAGTGGTACCCTCTTTCACGAAAAACACACCAAAGAGGGTTATCCCGTTTGCATCATCGGATACAATGTCAAAAACATATTTTTCAACCAGGAATCCCCTATTGGGAAATACATCAAATGCGGCCAGATCTGGCTGCAGGTCATCGGTGTGATTGAAAAACGGAATTTCGTGGGTTCGGGTGCAGGCACCACCGCCATCAGCAGCACCGACAACAGCATCATCATTCCGGTCAAGACGATGCTTCTCAGGTTCCGGAACCGTTCACTGATCCGGGGTGACCAGGTAAAACAGGCCAGTCTTTCGAGCAATCCGATACCCGGCGTCCAGGACGACATCAACCAACTCGATAAAATCATCGTCAGGGTCAGGGAGACGCAGCAACTGACGGCTACCGCAAAAGTAGTCGGCAATATGCTCATGCGCAAACACAACGACATCCGCGACTTCGAGGTCAGTATTCCGGAACTTCTGTTGAAGCAACAGCAAAAAACAAAAAACATCTTCAACATTGTTTTGGGGGCCATTGCAGGAATCTCCCTCATCGTGGGTGGCATCGGCATCATGAACATCATGCTGGCCTCCGTGATGGAGCGCATCCGGGAAATTGGTACCCGGCAGGCCATCGGGGCATCCAGGAAAGACATCGTCTTCCAGTTCCTGTCTGAATCTACCCTCATCAGTCTGGCTGGCGGGTTGATTGGGATCGTCCTTGGGGTGATTCTCTCCAAGGTGATCCAATCCGTGTTCGATATCAAGACGATCATCTCCATCTTCTCCATCATCATATCCTTCGGTGTCTCTGTCTTTATTGGGATCACTTTTGGATACCTCCCGGCAAAAAAGGCCGCAGACAAAGACCCTGTTGAATCATTAAGACAATAACAACCTTATGATCCGTTTTCTTTTGATCCTACTTTCCCTTATGGCCTATAATGGTTCTATTGCGCAGCAGAAAGTGCTGAAAATGAACCTGAACGAGGCAATTGATCTGGCCAGCAAACAATCGCTGGATGCCTTTAAACAACAAAATATGTATCTGGCCAGTTACTGGGAATTCATGTATTACCGCTCAGATAAGCTGCCACAATTCAGCGTCGGAGCCAATCCCCTCTCCTACAACAACTCCATCCGTCAGGATTATATTCCCGAATCCCAAAGCTGGCAATACAGTCAGCAAAAGAATATCACCTCCAGTGCTTCCCTGAAGATGTCACAGAACGTTGGACTGACGGGCGGTAATTTTTCAGCAAGTTCGGACATCGGAATGGTGAAAAATTTCATCGGTGATCAGTCTACCATGTACTCCTCCAACATGGTCAGCATCGGATACAAGCAAAAGTTGAACGGATACAACAGCATGCACTGGAAATCGAAGATTGAACCGCTCAAGTTTGAAACTGCCAGGAAAAAATTCATCCAGTCGAAAGAGGATATCGCCGTCAAAACAGCCGGAAAATTCTTCACGCTGGTGGATGCACAGATTGAGATCAACATCTCCAAAACCAATCTGGCAAATGCCGACACGCTGTACCAGATCGGGAAAGGCCGTTACCAGGTAGGTACGGTTACCCAGGATGAGCTACTCAATTTCCAATTGAACCTGATGAATGCCAAAATCGCCCTGACAAGGGCCAACCAGGGACTCCTGCGGGCAAGATCCGACCTCAACATCTTCCTTGGCCTCGAAAAAGATGCGGTGATCAACTGCATATTGCCGTTTGCTGTTAGCTCGTCCCTACAGATCAATGTGGAGGATGCCATCCAAAAAGCCATGGAGAATAATCCGGACATTCTTTCTCAGACCAGACAGATATTGGAGCAGGACAGCAATGTTAAACTGGTTAAGTCCCAAAATGGCTTGAGCGCCGATATCAGTGCACTGGCCGGACTCAACCAGAAATCCACCATCCTGGCCGACTCCTACAAAAATCCCAACCAATTTCAGAACCTTGCTTTGGTGGGCCTCTCCGTTCCAATTATCGACTGGGGAAGAAGGAAAGGGCAACTGTTGATGGCCAAATCGAACCGCGAGGTGGTTGTCAACACGGTCAAGCAGGATCGCATAGACTTTCAGCAATCCGTGATGATGAATGTGATGGAGTTCAATCTTCAGTCGGAGATGGTTCAAAACTCGGCAAAGGCCGATACAATTGCCCAGATGGGATTCGACGTGACGATGCGTCGTTTCAAGATCGGAAAACTCGATGTGACCAAGCTGAACATTGCCCGCACCGACCTGGAAAATGCCAAGCGGGCATACATTGCCTCCTTGCGAAAATACTGGGTCTCCTATTACCAGATTCGCCAGCTGGCGCTTTACAATTTCGAAGACAAACGCGATTTGACGGCCGATTTTGATAAAATTCTTAACCAATGAGACTATCAAAATCAAAAAAAATAGTTTTGCTGGCGGCATTTCTACTTGTCGTCATTTTGATTTCCGTCTGGTTTTTCAAACGAAAAGCAGTCGTAGCCATCTACAAGGTAAAAAAAGACAATTTCGAGGCTGTGATTACCTGTAAGGGGGAGATTCAGAGTGAGAAATCGATCTTCATCAGCATACCGGATGTACTGGGCGACCGCAAACTGGAGATATGGGATACGCAGATCAAGGATTTGGTCCCCGAAGGATCGATCGTACAGAAGGGTGATTATGTCGCATTGCTTGACCAGGGACGGATCAAACAGCTCAAGGAAACCAACGAGGAGGCACTCAAAAAATTAATTTTCAATTACAACGATGAGAAGATAGATAGTGCTGTAGATCTGGTGAACCTGCGCAATGCCATCGACCAGTTCAACTATGATGTGGAGGACAAGAAGATCGAGATGGAGCTCTCCGTCTATGAATCGCCTGCTTATCAGCGGATGGCCAAGATGGCCTTCGAAAGGTCGCTCAGGCAACTGGAGGCCAAGCACCGCGCCTACCAGCTGACGCAAAAAACGCTGAGGATTCAGGTTGCCAGATTCGAAACCCAGATTGCAGATTTCACCGACAAGGATGTGAAATACCAGCAGGCTTTCGAAGGGGCCAGAATTGTTGCTCCGCAGGATGGAATGATCATTTATGGCAGGACTTTTGGCAGAGGCGGTAGCCGTAAACTTACCGTTGGTTCCTGGGTTAGCAGGCAAAATCCTGTCATTGCCACCCTACCCGACCTCTCTGTGCTGGTCTCTGAGACTTACGTAGAGGAGATCTACATTTCCAAGATCAAGGTCGGCGACAGCGCCAGGGTGGTCATTGATGCACTCAAGCACCAGGAAAAGACGGGTGTGATCTCCAACATTTCCAATGTCGGTCAAGAGATGACCGGATTTGAGTCGAAGGTTTTCAAGGTAAACATCCGAATTGCCAGCGACAACAAGCGTATCAAGCCAGCCATGACCACCAGCAACGAAATCATCATCTCCAAAGAGCCGAATGTGTTGGTGATTCCAAGGGCAGCACTCTTCTCTGACGGACCGGAAAGGTATGTTTACCTGAAAGAGTTCAGCGGGGTATCGATCCGGAAAGTAACCTGTGGTAATCAGAGCGACAAATTTGCTGTCATCAAAAACGGTTTGAAAGAGGGTGATAAAATTTTACTGAATAAACCCGTCAACTGATTAACTTTGGAATTGGATAACTAAAGCCAAACAAATTCCCATGAAAACAAGTTTTCTTCCGGCATTGGCCATCTTGTGCCTTTCCTGCACCTCCGTCAGCAAACGGGGCGGAGAGGATGCCATTCTCTATAAAAACATCGAGAAGCACATCGCCACGCTCGCATCCGACCAGTATGCCGGACGGATGCCCACTACGGGGGCTGAGAAACTGACTATCGATTACATCTCTGCACAGATGAAGGAGATCGGACTGGAGCCTGCCAACCATGGAAGCTATTTTCAGGAGGTTCCCTTGCTGGCCGTCAGTTCCAAAATATCCGCTACGCTGGATTTTGAGACACCAAAAGGGTTGTTGAAACTGGACAAGCTGGTCGACTATGTCTCCTTTTCCAGGAAGAACGAAGAGGTGCTCAGCCTTGACCATTCTGAGCTGGTCTTCACCGGATTTGGCATCACGGCACCGGAATACCAGCGGAACGACTTTCAGGGGCTGGATTTGAAGGATAAGACCATCCTGGTATTCATCAATGATCCGGGATTTGGAACCACCGATTCCTATTTCAAGGGAAACACGATGACCTATTACGGCCGTTGGACCTACAAATTTGAAGAGGCTGCACGTCGTGGAGCGAGAGGATGCCTGATCATCCACGAGACGAAACAGGCAGGATATCCCTGGAATGTGGTGCGCAACAATGGTGAAGCGACCAAACTCTATCTTCAGTCGGAAAATGGCTACAAGGATCGCTGTTCCCTGGAAGGATGGATCTCCAAAACGGCAGCGGAGCAGTTGTTCGCATCCTGCGGAATGACTTTCGAACAAGCCAAGGAACAGGCACTAAAAAAAGATTTCAAGCCGTTTTCCCTACCGGTGAAGGTTTCCGGCAAAATATTCAACCATTTTGAAACCAAGATCAGCCACAACGTCTGTGGAATGATCCGTGGAAGCGGACATCCGGATGAGGCAATTGTTTATACCGCCCACTGGGACCATTTGGGGGTGGGAACCAAAGTGAACAACGACAGCATTTACAACGGTGCCACCGACAATGCGAGTGCAGTCGCCTGGATGCTGGAGATTGCAAGGGCTTTTAAATCCTCCAAAACGACTGACCGTTCCCTGCTGTTTTTGTCTGTCACCAGTGAAGAATCCGGTTTGCTGGGCTCGGGCTACTATGCTGAACATCCTTTTTTCCCTATGAACAAGACCGTGGCATGTATCAATACCGATGTGATGCTTTTCCTGGGAAAATTCAGGGACGTGATGCTAACCGGTTCGGGGCAATCAGAACTCGACAAATGGGTGGAAAAGGAGGCGGTGAAGCAGGGCCGGTACCTGGCGCCCGATCCAAATCCGGAGAACGGCATGTTTTTCAGGTCAGACCAGTTTCCGTTTGTCAAACTGGGGGTGCCGGCCATTTATGCCAAAGGTTATGTGGATGCTGAAAAGTACGGCAAAGTGGAGACAATGAAGATAGTCGACAAATACTGGAAAGAGACCTACCACACCCCATCCGACGAATACCACGCGGCAAGTGCCGATCTGAGTGGTGTGGTGGAGGATGCCAAATTGCTCTACCATGTCGGCACCAATCTGGCCAATTCAAATAATTGGCCGGTCTGGAATCCCGATTCTGAATTTAAGGCGGTAAGGGAGCAGTCGCGGAAATAGACGTAAAATTTTGGAGTCATATTTATTGGCTTATAAACAGGTTCCTTCCATGGATAAATCTGCCACATCGTTTAAACCATCCGACGGTAATTCAGTCCATTATAGGTACGAGATGGCCGCAGTTCAATTTGACCTTATTGCTCATTTTTTACTTTGCGCTTTTTTGTTATCATTGTCTCTCATATTCTCCGTTAACAAGCTAAAAACCAATTCAAAACAAAATGAACTTTAGAAGATTCGGATTAATGTTTTTATCCGTCCTGATTTTGACTGCCGGCTCCTTGCGGGCAGACGAAGGAATGTGGATGCTTCCCCTGATTCAGAAACTGAACAGCAAAACTATGTCTGGAATGGGTTTCAAACTCTCTGCCAAAGACATTTACGACATCAACAACTCCAGTCTAAAGGATGCAATCCTGCATTTCGGTGGTGGTTGTACCGCAGAGATCATCTCCAAGGATGCTTTGGTTTTGACCAATCACCATTGCGGATTCGGTACCATTCAGAAGCTGAGCACCGTCGACCACGACTACCTGCAGAATGGCTATTTTGCCAAGAACCGCGACGAGGAGCTTCCTGCAAAGGGGTTAACTGTCATTTTCCTGGACCGGATTGAAGATGTCACCAAAGCCGTTACCGATGCAATGGATGCCGCCAAGGATCCCAAGGCCAAAGAAGAGGCTTTCAGAACCGTCTCCGATCAACTGACTGCCAAGGCAGTGGGCGACAGCAAATTCCTTCGGGCCCGTGTCTCCTCCTTTTTCGGTGACAACCAATATTACATGGTCGTTTCCAAAACCTACAGCGATATACGCTTTGTAGGTGCTCCACCTGCCTCTATCGGAAAATTCGGCGGTGAGACCGACAACTGGATGTGGCCACGCCATACTGGAGACTTCAGTATGTTCCGGATCTATGCCGACAAGGACAACAATCCTGCAGAATATTCCAAGGACAACGTTCCCTACAAACCAAAGAAATTCCTGACTATTTCGCTAAAGGGTGTCAACCAGAACGATCCGGCGATGATCATCGGCTATCCCGGCAGGACCAACCGTTTCATGACTTCCTACGAAGTGAAGGAAACCAGCGAAGTTTCCAATGCTGTGACCATCCTGGTAAGGGGTGTTCGTCAGGGAATCATCTGGGCCGATATGGAGGCTGATCCGAAGGTAAGGTTGCAGTATTCCAGCAAATATGCGGGTTCTGCCAATTCCTGGAAGAAATCGCTGGGAATGAACGAGACTTTTGCCAAGTTGAAAGTCTATGAAAGAAGAGCTGCCGAAGAGAAGATTTTCAGCGAATGGGTAGTTGCAAATCCAACCAGGGCCGAAAAATATGGCAAGGCTTTGGCCGATGTGAAAGCGGCCATCGAAGGAAGAGCGAAACTTCAGTATATCTCAAGGTTTTACATGGAAGCCCTAAGTTCCATTGAGCTTACCTCGGCTGCAACGCGTTTGGGTCCGCAGGTAGAGAGAGCTCCGCGCGAAGGCAGAGGCGGTCCTGGTGGGGCCGGTGCCGCAGGAGGAAGGGGATTTTTCCAAATGAACCCATCAGATTTTTACAAAGACTACAATGTAGCCACCGACATCAAGGTTGCCAAGGCTTTGATCAAACTTTTCAGGGATAAGGTACCCGCCAGCGATCTTCCCAATTTCTACAAAACCATCGATACCAACTTTGCGGGTAATGTTGATGCATACGTGGACAACATGTTCAGTACCTCTGTTTTCACCTCGGAAGAAAAACTCAAGGCAGCGCAGGCCGGTGACAAGAAATTGATGGAATCGGATCCTGCTTTGGTTGCAGGAAGGGATATCTCAGCCTCCTTCATGAAATACAGCATGGAGCTCGAAAAATACCGCACACAATATGCCAGCGGTCAAAAGCTTTACATTGCCGGAATGCTGGAGATGAAGGCCGGACAGGCCATCTATCCGGACGCCAATTCAACCATGCGTATGACTTACGGAAGAATTCTGAATTATTCGCCGAAGGATGGTGTGATCTATGACTATATCACCACCCTGGATGGAGTGATGCAGAAGGAAAATCCTAAAAACTACGAGTTTACGGTTCCTGCCAAACTCAAGGAACTCTACGAGGCCAAAGACTTCGGCCAGTATGCGATGAAAGACGGCCGTATGCCAGTTGCTTTTCTGAGCAACAATGACATCACAGGTGGAAACTCAGGAAGCCCGGTGATGAACGCCAAGGGTGAATTGATCGGAACCGCTTTCGACGGTAACTGGGAATCTATGAGCAGCGACATCATCTTCGAGCCACTGCTGCAACGCACCATCAGCGTGGATATCCGTTACACCCTGTTCATCATGGATAAATTTGGCGGAGCCGGATACCTGCTGAATGAGATGAAGTTGGTGAAATAGTCAGGCAGATTTACGCGATTTATTCGTGATAGACCCTCAAGGTGTTAAAACCCTGAGGGTCTATTTTTTTTGTAATTGTCACAAATTTTCGGTATATTTAGATATCTGCCAGTAGCATCTGGAATAAATGCCATCATGAACCAACACGAATTGCTTGTCAGGGGAAGCTATTACCACGTTTATAATCGCGGAATCAACAGCTGCAAACTTTTCCAGGAAGAAGACAACTATGGCTACTTCCTGGAATTGTATGACAAACATATCTCACCCATAGCAGATACCTATGCCTGGGTTTTGATGCCAAACCATTTTCACCTGTTGGTTCGAATCCGGGAGTTTGCAGAAATGCGAAACCCTCAAGGTTTCGAGGACCCTGGGGGTTCTGGGAGGGCAACCCATCAAAATTTCTCCAACCTTTTCAATGCCTACACCAAAGCGATCAACAAATTGTACCACCGAACCGGGAGTCTTTTTGAACACCCCTTCCACCGAAAGCGGATTACAGATCTTGACTATTTCAAGAATCTGGTCATCTTTATCCACAACAATCCCGTCTATCACGGATATGCCAAACATGCCATGGATTATCCCTGGTCTTCCTATCTGCGCCGCATTTCTTTGAACCGCACCAATTTAAAAAAAAATCAGGTGCTGGCATGGTTTGACAATGAGGCAAATTTCAAATATTTGCATGCACAAAGACCTGGCTATTTTGGAAAGGATGATCTGTCCGACGTATTACCTTGAGGGTTTCTAAAACCTTTGAGGTATGACCTTGTTGAAACTATTCTTTGTCAAAGTAATCTATCAAATTGTACACCAAACTGTTGAGCTCTTTCATCTTCTCCATCATCGGCTGCCAGACTTCATAATAATTGTTTACAATCCCCTTGTTGGCGTCCGTGTTGGATGGGTCCACACCTTTGGCATCGGGATCGTTGTCCTGGTACTTGAAATAGTGCCATCCCACGCAGTTCTTTGATTCGAGAAGGGCCAGGTTGTAGTTCTGGTAAAAAAGTCCCCGGTCCTTCTGGGTATGCACGATCCATCCCGCTCCGCTCTGATTGGGCATTCCGGAATCCTCTCCTTTCGTATAATATTCGGTGATGATGAAGGGTTTTCCTGTCCAAGTTGTCCAATCGGCCAGATGCGAGGAATCCGGTGTCCAGTAATTGTAATAATTGTTGGTCACCACATCCAGGTATTTCCCAGCTGCCCGCATAAATTTTTCGTGGTGCTTCTCCTCTCCATAAAACCGCGCACCAATGTACATATGATTGGGATCGTAACGTTTGATTGCTTTGGAAACAATGGAAAAATATTTTTCGCCTACAACTGCCATAAACTCTTCCCGATGCTTATCTGTGATTTGTTCCCTGGTAATTCCCTGTTCTTTCATATACATTTCTGCAGCCTGATGACCCGCATCCTGCAGTGGAAGAGAAAGAAAATTATCGAGCGATTTCAATTTAAACGGCATCTCGTTGTCTGAGAAATAACCGAACAGGTTGGGATCCTCCTTGTAAGCCAGAACCTGTCTGGCGTGCTTGTCGCAAAAAATCTCAAACTCAGGATCGAAAACAAAAATGGCATCGTTTGGATAGCCCGTGTGACCTGGTTGCTGATAGGTTCCGCCCCTTTCACGCCCGTAACTGCTCATAAAATTCCAGTTGATGGTATAGGCCAATGGCTTTTCAAGCGATTCATTGGCCTCAACAATTGATTGGTAATCAGACCAGGAACCGGCACAATTGAATCCATTCTCCTGCAACATCCCGATGGTCTGTAAGATCCAGTTTTGTGCCGAACCAAATTTGTCAATCACTGCTTTTTCATTTCTTTCCGATTTACCCGTAGTGATACTGTTGACCGCCATGTTGAAATAGAGATAACCTTCCGGATCAATCGCCCACCAGCGCTTTCCTATTTTTTCGACATGAAAAAAACCCGTGGCCTTTCTTGGATGCGCCTTCCAGCCACCATACCTGCTCAATTCGGGTGGTTTAACCGGAGGATGAAAGTCCTGCAGCAATTGCACGGTTCGTGTCTGAAATGGTTCGTAGGGAGCATAACTGCTGTGCCCGTTTTTGGTTATCCTGCGTTGTGCTTCCACGACGATATATTTTTGTACCTGCTTTCCAGTTTGCAGTACTTTTTGCGCAAAAGTCTGGCCAATTAGCAGTAAAAGGAAAACAAAAAGAAGTAGTGTTTTATTCATTTTTTGAAGAAGATTGGGATGAATGATCCGTGCCGATAGCGGCTATTTGATTTTGTATAGTTCAAACCATTCAGCTATTTTTGCTTCTTTTGCAGTACCTCCATGTACTACCACCAGGTAGCGCAAGACGAGCTTTTCTCCTTTTTTTAAGGTATTTTCCGTTCCGTTGGCAGGCCAATACATGGGTGTTGGTGAAAAGAAACCATAATCCCGGGTAAACCAGGGCGAGGGATACCACGGATTGGCCGGATGCTGCAAGATGGCCATTCCCTCTACAAAATCGCCTCGTTTGCCAGAATAGTCCATCCAGGGAGAGCTCTTGCCAAAGGTCTCCTTCTCCCCGCTTGCACCTTCAGCATTGACAAGCGATCCTCCGTTTTTTACAGAGAGATCGGAAGCCATTCTAGCACTGAAAAGTGAATGATTGGTCTTTTTGATTTGTACCTCCATCAGCATCTCCATCGTAATTTCCACTTCAATCAACCGGATGGAAGGAACAGGCGAGGTTATGATGTACCTCCGGCTATCCTTAACCGGAGACATGGCTCCGGGTCGGCTCCAGATGCATTCGTCCGAAATGACCACCGAATCGCCACCCGTCTTTAAAATCTCCGCATTGACCGAGATGATGCGTCCCCGCTCCAGGCCCTCCTGCCAGTAGTTGCCGCCATTTACCTGATCACAACCGAAGAAGAGCGAACTGTGGTGTGGATACTCACCATTGCGCATTGAGGTCACGGAACCTCCCGAAAGCGGACCGTTTACCGGATAGAAAAAGGGATACTTCTCCTCGGGGGAGAAAATGTAGCTGGTAAAAAACTTGCCATCAATGGTGACGTTGATTTTGGATTCCACCTTTTCGGCGGATAGCTTTGCAGCACAAAGCGGAGTCCATGCGGTTGACAAGAGCAGCAAAATCGTAAAAATCAGAATATTTTTCATCATGGAATGGAAGTAAGTAAAGTGAGCTAAAGCGACTAAAGTTTCCAACGCGTAAAAACGATGAAATGGATGTAGGACAAATTTGCAAATTATAGTTGATTGTCAAACTTCAAAGTACTCTCTTTTTGCTTCTTGCCTGTATGTCCAAAATTGTAGGTGAGTCCGCAATAGATAATTCGCGCACTTCGTTTCCGGTCTTCGAACCGCTTTAGTTCTGGGGTATCGATCTCTGATTTGTATTTCATCGAATTGAACAGATCTGAAAGAGTCAACAGAATGGCTGCCCGCTTCTTCAGGATATCCTGTTTCAGACCGGTATTGAGTACGAAGGAGGGTAACCGTTTCCCCTGCGGAGTCAACTGCTCTCCCGTATAAATGGAACTAACCTGCCAGGAAGTGCTTTTGGTTAGACTGAATAGGATGCTGCTGTTCAAGGTGAAGGAAACATCAGATTTTTTTGCCGTGTACCCGAGCGCAGAGGCATCAATGACATTGTAGAAAGTATTTGAGCTGAGGTTGACGGTTGCCAGCTTACCGAGCGTTGCACTGAAAATAATTTCCAATCCAGCCGAGGTACTTTTCGAAAGGTTTTGCAAGGTGGAAACTAGCGTATCCCCGTTCACTTTTGTTATGGAGGTGATGCCATTGAAATTGAACCTGCAATAAGCGGTCGAAATAAAGGTGATCGCCTTCTTTTTGAACTGATAACCCAACTCCAGCGAGTGAATGTCTTCTGGTTTCAGGTTGGGATTTCCGGAACGAATGTTCCGTGGGTCCTGGTATTCGGGAAAAGGATTGAGCTGTTCGTCCTCGGGCCTGCGAATCCGGTGACTGTAATTGAGTTGCAACTGGTGGGTGTCTGAAATTTCGTAGGAAGTATGCAGGGTAGGATAAAGCCGGTTGTAATTGTTGTCTATGGTGGTATTTTTTGTGACCAGATCGGCAGTGGTATGGGTAATCTCTCCCCTTAACCCAGCCAGGAAACCAAATTTGCCCATCTTGTGTTCGAAAGTGACATAGAGCACGCCGGTTTGTTCGGAGCGAATGAAATGATTGGATCTGGAGACATCCATTACCAGCAGGTGCTGGTTCATGGCCGTTGTGTCCCTGTGAAGGTCCATGTCGTTGTGCATCCGGTCGAGTTCAAAACCTGCTTCCAGTTTGCTCTCTTTCGACCATTCATTGGTGTATTCTGCTAAAAACTGGGATTCGCGGTTGGCCCGATCGTAAAAAACATTGTCGTAATTGTATTGATTCGCCGGAATTCTGTAGAGGTTGGTGTAATAGTTATCCTCCAGCTCCCTGGTGAAGGAGTTGGTATAATTGATATTCAGGTCGTGCCCTTCCCTGCCGAAGTTGTGCTGCCAGCTACCGGCAAGTTCCAGGTCGGTCTCCGTTTGAGGCTGATAGCGGTTCCGGTTGTAATCTTCCTCCCTGATCCTGAACGTATCAACGGTATAAACGGAGAGGTCATTTTGCTTTTGCACTCTGCGGTTGTAATTGGCGGAAACTCCGAACCTGTTCCTGTCGTTCAGTTTGAAATCAGTCCCCAGTCCTCCAATGTAGCTGACCGGCCTTCCCCCACTGACCGCGTGGTTAATCACGGAAGAAGTCTCAACTCCATTCAGGTAGGTTTGGGTAGAGATGTCTGTGATGCGCTGGCGTGCATCCTGCCTGAGTCCGGCATTGCCGAAGAAATTCCATTTCCCCGGATTGAAGTTGATGGTCACATTGCCGTTGTACCGGCTGTCGTTTCCGGCATTGGCACTTGCGTTACCATTGAGTCCAAGACTTTTGTTCTTTTTCAGCACGATGTTGATGATGCCGGAGGTACCATCCGGCTTGTATTTCGCCGAAGGATTGGTGATCACATCAATTTTCTCGATAGAGTTGGCGGGAATTTGCTGCAAGACGGCTGCCCGGTCGAGATTCATCATTGCGGAGGGTTTGCCGTTGATCAGGATGGTTACATTTTCAGAACCCCGCAGACTCACATTTCCATCGATATCGACCTGTACCGAGGGTACATTTTGCAACAAATCGCTCAGAGAGCCGGTAGAACTCATCAAGTCTTCCCCAACATTGAACGTTTTCCTGTCGATAGAATTAACGAAGGTGGATTTGCGACCCGTGACCTCCACTTCGCTGATGGTCTTTGTTGATTCTGTAATATAAATTTTTCCAATATTCAGCCTCAATTGCCCGGAACCAAGGGAAAACGGATCCGTTCTCCCGTTTCCGAATCCGATGAAACTGTAGTTGATCCGGTAATCCCCGGCAGGGACTTTTTCAAATAGGAATTTTCCCTTGCTGTCAGAAACTGCCCCTTGCACAAAGATCGAATCCTTTGCTCTTTTCAGGATGACTTGTGCAAATTCCAACGGTTTGTCCGAGGATTTTTCAAAAATGAAACCCGTAATGGTTCCGGGGAGTTGTTTTTGGGCGAACAGCGTCGTTTGAAAGAACAGAAATAAACTGCAAATGACCACCCATTTTTTGATTATGAACATGCGAATAGACTAATTGTTGAAGAATTGATAATTCAAGGATTTCAGCAGGGAAACTGCTATCCTGAAATACGGAGGAAGTATTCCAGCCCCATAACGGTACAAAGAAAAGAAGCAATCTTGCAGAAATTTGGTATTTCTGAAAGATTGCATCCATCTGATTGTAAAATGTCGGTACTATTCCGGCCTACATTTTGATATTCGAGGTTCCGTAGGGGAATCGCTGGGGTCTCGAGAGCAGTTTGTTGGCCTCCTCGTCGTTGACAAATTTTTCCGTATCCGGATTCCACTCCAGTTTTCTGCCAAGTTTCATGGAGATATGGGTGAGCAAACATACCGAGCAGGCCCTGTGACCCTTTTCGACAGGTGAAATGGGCTCTTTGCCTGACTTGATGCAATCCAGCCAATTTTCGTGCTGATTGTTGATTTTATAAAGATGAATCTCGGTTTCCTTGATCAAGGAGGAAAGAATCTTCGGATCACTGGCATTCAGGGCACTGCTGCTCTTGGCCAGTGCAACCGGATCGCTGGCAGAGGCGGTATAGGCACCCCTCGAGACGAAGATCCAGCCTTCGCTGCCCTCGTATCGAATGCCGTTTGGATAGGCTCCGCTGGTAAGCATGGTGATTCCGTTTTTGTATTCGGCTACCGCCAAGAAGTCGCCATGGACATTCCACAACCCTGATTTTGGGAAGCTGGCCATGGCATTGATGGTAATCGGACCCGTGTATTCGGTATCCATTCCCCAGGCGGCCGAGTCAAAATGGTGCTGACCCCAGCCTGTAATCATTCCTGCACCGAACTGTTCGCAGCGCAGCCAACCAGGTCGGTCGCTCAGGCTGTTTTGCGGATGGACGCGCATCTCGGTATAATAAACTTCGGGGGTGGAGCCCAGCCACATGTCGTAATTGAGGTTCTTTGGAACCAGCATCTCGGTAGCTTCAGGGCCGGACGGATCTCCGGGTAGTCCGATCTTGACGGTGTGCAATTTTCCGATCCTGCCGTTGCGGACCAGTTCGGCGGCAATCCGGAACTGGGGCATGGCACGCTGCTGGGTTCCCTGCTGAAAGATATTCCCTTTTTTCTTCACAATGTCGGCAAGCATCCGGCCTTCGGCAATGGTAAGGGCTGTAGGTTTTTGCAAATAGACGTGCTTCCCAGCCAGGGTGGCCTCGATGGCCGGTTGGGCATGCCAGTGGTCGGGTGTGGAAATCATCACTGCATCCACCTCCTTGTTGAGCAGCATCTCACGGTAATCGCCATAGGTCCTGACCTCAACGGCCGATTTGCTCCCACTCTTTTTGGTGTAGAAATCTTCAATAAATTGCTTGCCCTTAGCTAACCGGTTTGAATCCAGATCGGCTACCGCGATGACGCGGGCCGCATCGAGCGGCAGGGTTTCGGCCAGGTCGTGACCCATGGCGATGCGGCCAAAACCGATCTGAGCCACATTGATCTTGTTACTAGGGGCGTTGCTCCCGAAGACAGAGGAGGGAACGATGGTTGGGACCAGGATAACCCCTGCTACGGTAGTGGAGGAATTTTTCAGAAAATTTCTTCTTTCCATTGTTTGGTTTGTTGGTGTGATATCAAATATTTGGTTGGCATTTTTTCTTTCCTGTTGCCTGATTGTTTATTTTGGAAAAGAAACTGTTTCAATGTATGATTGTAGTCTATCGGGATTGAATATTTCGTTTACCCTTCTTGTTCTGAAGTTTTTAAGTTTGATATCCAAAAAAACATTGCCAAGACGACGTTTGATTTTCATGGATTTCACCTCCTTGAAGGAGATTTCATTTTGAGTAGATCTCAGAAGCATAAGAATAAAGACCGGAATATTGATCAGCAACAAGAAAACCCCCAACCAAAGTCCAATCCTATCCCCCTTTTTCAAATAGCCTGAAATATAAGCGGTTCCCAAAAAAATTGAGGAAGCCATTAGTAATAAGATGGAAAATTTTTGGCTTCGCGCATGGTCAGTGATGACAATCTTGTCGGCTTCAAATACAATTTTACCTTTTTTGATTTCGAAGGCATTGCTTTCAAAAAGAGGTCTTGAAATTGAATCTGTGTCGATGAATTCTCGGAGTTCCTCCTTTTCAACAAGCTGATATACCCTTCTGATTTTGTTGTTTCCAAGTTTAATTTCAAGATACTCGCTGAACAAACCCTGGGTCAGTTTCATAGATTTGACCTCTTTCAGGTCGATTTCATTTTGAAAGGATCTGAAGGGAGCAGCAACCAGTGCCAGAATAAATGCTATCCCAAGGAGAAATCCTAGCCAGCTTTGATATTGATCGCCGGGAGTGAACCAGGCAATCAGTGAGGTCAGGCCTAGAATCAGGGCGGAGGTGGAGAAAAAAAGCAGCATGCGCCACTTCATCAAGGCTTCGTCTGTAATAATCAATTTATCCGCTCCAAATACAATTTCGCCTTTTTTAAGTCGAAAAGTCCTTTCCATGGGATCTATTTTTGAAGTTCTACCGTTTTAATATAATCTTTCAACCTTTCTGCATTGAAGATCCCCGTAACCACCCTGGTTTTATTTTTACCAAACTTGATAACCAGGTATTCCCTGAACAAGGATCGTTTGATCTTCATGGATTTGACCTCTTTCAGAAAAATTTCGCTTTTCGTGGATTTAAAAAATTCCGAAATGAGGATCAGGATTCCAATTGTTCCAAATATCAGGGCAAACTGCAGGGAACTCGTGTCGCCGGATTTAAAGTACGTGACCAGTCGAGCAAAAGCCAGTAAGAGCAATGTTCCAAGTGGAAGAACCCTGCTTCGTCTGATGTAGGCCGCATTGTCCGAAATAACGATATTGTCTTCCCCGAAAACGAGTTTGCCCTTTTTGAGTTCGAAAGTATTGTTCATGCCAGTTTATTTGGGAGTGATAAGGTCTGGATGTAAGTTTCGAGTCTTTCCGCATTGTAAATTCCAACGACCTGTCTGGTTCTGTTGTTTTTGAGTTTAATGAGCAGTAACTCCTTGAAGAAAATTCGTTTGATCTTCATGGAATTTTACCTCTTTCAGGTCAATTTCGTTTTGAACATTCACCAAAAGCGCCAATACAATCAGTATCAAACCCACACCAATCACCATCAATCCGCTCCTAAGAAATTGATATTCTGATTTTTGTGTGTATCGATAAATCTCATAAGCCCCCATCACAAGCAAAAAGAGAGCCGAAAGAATCCTGGCGCGTTTCTGCCTTTTGGCATCGTCTGTGATTACGATTTTGTCCTGCTCAAATACGAGTTTGCCCCTTTTAAGTTCAAAAGTGTTGTCCATTCTGCTGGTTGTTAGATTGGGTTTGGTTGGATTGGTTTAAAGTAAATGTAATTAATAATCTATTACGGCCTTCACAAAAGACTGAAGGTTTTCTGTCGATACATTTTGTGGAATACCCCCGCCGCATGACCAGATGATCCGGCTGTGGTCGGGGGCTTCCCGCATCATCGTTTGTGTGGCAGAATATACTTCTGCCGGTGTAGCTGCCGACAGCACGTCGCGTGGAGGTAAGTTTCCGATCAGGGCCACTTCTGGACCGGCGAGTTCCCTGATCTGACTGATCGGGTGATCGAAGGCAAAGTTAAAAAGGTTGACGCCCATCTCCCGGAGAAAGGGTGCACAGGTGAGTCCGAAGGCATCGTTGTGGAAAAACCCGATTTTGGAATCGATGGCGGAAAAACAGCGTTTGACGTAGGGAACCACAAATTCGCGGCAATCCTCCTCCCCAACAAAGCCTACAATGTCGTCGAGAAGCAGGACGCCTTCAATGGAGGGGAAACAGGCCTTTTGGTATTGCACCCATTCGACGATAAACCTGGTGATTTTCTCCATCAGCTGGTGGGCCTTTTCAGGATCCATGGCCAGCAGCAGAAGGAATTCGGAGGTGCCCATCAGAAAAGTGGCAATGTTGAGCGGCCCACGGGTAACGGCAAATTTGATCTGGTGTCCCTTTTCGTTGATTTGTGGCTCCAGCAGTCTCAGCCTGTTGATCATAAATGGAAGTAATCCGTCGCAGGTCACATTGGGTTGAGGCAGGCGATCGATCTCCTCTTCCGAATGAATCACCCTTTCTGCATGGGGAAGGTTGGATTCGTACCAGACCGAACGTGCGCCAAAGGCGGATGGCTCTGTGCACATGCCATATTCGGACCAGAATCCCGGCAGGAAAATCACCTCTGGAAAACTGTCGATGGCCTTCAGGTTGGTTTTCAGCCAGATCTCATCCGATGAATAATAATCGAGGGTTGAAATACCCGCCCAACCAGGCAACCAGGGACTGTCGATGATGAATCCGATCTCTTTCAGGTTGGTATTGGTGCCCTTCACAACGGACAAAAGTGCTTCCCATTGATGATTCGTCATAAATTGGAATAAAGTTATCTGATTTAAAAAAATTAAAGAACCGTAGTACCAACAAATTTAATAGAATTTGGTGAATTTTTTTCAACCTGTCAGGTTATCTAGACCTGTCAGGTTGGAAAATTGCAAAAAATCGTGTAACTTGAATATAACAAAATTCCCTATCATGCAGAAGCTGGAAACCTTGTCATTTGGTAAGTATTACCATATTTACAATTGTGGCATCAATGGCTGCAAAATATTTTGGGAAAGTGACAATTTTGAATATTTTCTCACGCTTTATAACAGGTATATATCACAAATTGCCGAAACCTATGCCTGGGTTTTGATGCCTAACCATTTTCATTTTTTGGTAAGAATCAAGGAAAAAGAAGAAATTATCTCAGACTTGTCTGGACACAAGAACCTGACAGGTCTGATGAAACTGAAATATCCCCATCAGCACTTTTCAAATTTCTTCAATGCTTATACAAAGGCAGTAAATAAACGGCTTTCGCGCCATGGGGCCTTGTTTGAAAGACCATTCAGACGAAAACAAATCATAAACTCCTTTTGGATGAAGCAAAATGTTCTATTAATTCACAACCTTCCAGTAGAATTCAAGCTAGTTAAACATCCGGCAGATTATACCTGGAGCAGTTATCAAACCTGCCTATCGGATAAACCTACCAAACTACAGCGCGAGTCCGTTTTGGAGTGGTTCGGCAATAAATCCAATTTTAAAGTGCAGCATTCAAACAAGGTGATATTTGAAAGAATGGAGGAATGGTTTATCTACCAGACAGGTTTTAGAATTAGGTAAGAAACCGGGAAGATGATTGGAATCCAAATCATGAAAGAAATCTTGAATTTGATTGATAGGTATATCAAGAAAGAAAGTAGTTACCTGACAGGTAGAACAAACCTGACAGGTTAAGATTTTTTTTCTAAATTTACTCTTTGCCAAATTCAATTTCCCGGTAGGGAATTAACTCCTAAATTGATCAGAAATGTACAGGTCTCTTTTGCTATTTTTGGTTATTCTTCTGCTGATTCCCCGCATGGCTGGCTGCCATCCCCCAACCGCCCCATCCGCCACAAAAAAAATCCATGTTTTGATACTAAGTGGCGCCAACAACCACGAATGGAAGAAAACGACACCTATGCTAAACCGAATACTGGATGAATCGGATCTGTTTGTCACGCAGGTTACAGAAAAACCGGATACCCTGAATTATGCCAGTCTTAAAAAATTTGATCTCCTCCTCGGCAATGCCAATACCTGGCCGGACAACAACATTCGCCTGAGTAAAAGGTGGGAAGCGGATTTTCAGAAATATGTCACCGAAGGCGGTGGGGCTCTCTTCTTTCATGCGGGGGCCTCCTCCTATTATGGCTGGGAGGAATATTTTCGGATTGGCTTGGGAAGATGGGGCAAGGAGACCTTCCACAATGCCCCTGTTGTGGCCAGATTGGTGGATTTGGACCAGCATCATCCGATCACCAAAGGGATGAAGGGATTTCAGATCATGGATGAGATTTGGGAGAAAACGGATCTGTATAAAGGGGCCAAAGCCATTGGGTCACTCACTGCCGTGAATGCAAAGGATGGTCATGCCATCCACGAACCTGCCATCTTCGTCGGCCAGACCGGTAAAGGCAGAAGTTTCTTTACCATTTTGGGACACGACGAGCGGGCACTCGTCAATTCCGGACTCCAGGCGTTGCTGGTTCGTGCTGCTCAATGGTGTGCGGGCCGTCAGGTTACCTTTCAGCCTCCAACAGAAATCAGCCTGAAACGGACAGCAAGCAAACCGCTTTACAGTTGGTCGGAGACCGATACCACTTTTGCACTGCTCAACCACAAGGAGGTGGTCTGGCAGTTCAACCACGACGACCGTTTTCAGCGGCCCTATTTCCATCCGCTGACCATCAATAATACCTTGATCACTTGTGTCTCTCCGCCTGACCATCCCTGGCACCTGGGGTTATGGTTCTGCTGGAAATACATCAACCACCTGAATTACTGGGAGTACCTGACAGAGAACAGATCCGCCAAAACGGGATACAAATCGGAAGGAGTCACGGAAATAGTGGAGAAGACGATCACCAGAAATCCGGATTTTACCTCGGATATCCGGTTGGTTATCAATTATCATCCGCCCAGGGAGGCTCCGGTATTGACCGAAGTAAGAAATTACCACATCACGGTTCCTGAGAAGGGAGGAAGTTACGTCATCGAAGAGAACCATCTCCTTACGGTCGTGGCAGATAGTGTGGTACTAGACCGTACCCCGCCTGCCCGGATCGCCAATGGCAGAATTTCCGGCGGATATGCCGGCCTTTCTGTCCGGTTTAACCAGGATTTCACGGCACCTGAATTCCGTTCCTCTGCAGACAGTGCCCTTTGCGAAAAATGCAGCTGGCTCTATTACGGTTTCCGTAGTATGACCAATCAGAAAGTTGGCATACGTATCGAACAGGATCCGCAATATACTCCGGAATCCTGCCGCTGGTACACCATCAACGACCCGATTATCCCCTTTTACTATTATAGTCCGGCCATACTTTATGACCACAGACTCGTCCTGAAAAAAGGGCAAACGATGCAGTTGAAGTACAAGGTAAGAATGATTGCAGGAGAGTGAGAAAAGTACTTCGAGTACTTCAAGTAATTAGAATACTTTGAGTTTGCAAAGACAAATTTTGATATTTTAAAAACTGCTAAAAGTAAGAAAATGGCGCTCCCCAAAACTCAAAGTACTTGAAGTATTCCAAGTACTTTTTAAAGGACCATCAAAGTAAAATACTTAACTATCATCCATGAAAAATTCAAAGACGAACAGGGAACTCTCCCGCCGCTCCTTCCTGGGGGAATCGACCAAACTGGTTGCCGGTGCAACATTGCTGCCCACTGTTTTAACCTCTTGTTCCAACTATAAGGGAGCCAACGACAGGGTTGTGGTAGGACATATAGGTGTCGGATCCAGAGGAACGGATGAATTGATGAACTATTTTGTCCCCTTGCGGGAAGCGCTTAACCTGGCTGTCTGCGACACCTTCCAGGCACGTCGAGAAAGTGCTGCGCAGCGCATCAATCAGTTTTACAAGGAGAATCATTTTACCAATGAGGTGTGTAAAACGTACCTGGTGATGGACGAAGTGTTCGCCAGAAAAGACATTGACGCGGTTCACATCACCACCTGCGATCATTGGCACGTATTGGCAGCCATCAAGGCAGTACGGGCAGGTAAGCACATCATGCTGGCCAAGCCCCTCGGACTCAGCTACCCCCAAAACCTGATTCTGGCAAGTGAGCTAAAGACACATGGCGTTAAATTCCATTACGGCACCCAGCAACGCACCCTTGAGCACATGCTGATGGGTTATAACATGATCCGGGAGGGATTGATTGGGGAGATTCATCACGTGGATGTTTGGTCGCCTGGAAAAAACGATGTCCCCTCCCCTGTCTGCAATGAAATGGCTGTAACTCCTGATTTTGACTATGATCGCTGGACTGGTCCGGCACCTGTGCGACCTTACTGTCCGGAGCGCGTAACCAACAACAGTTCGTGGTTCAACTATGACTACAGCATTGGATTTTTGGGAGGCTGGGGTGCCCATCCGCTGGATATCCTGGTTTGGATCTTGAAAGAGAAAGTCAGCGGCAGTTACAGTTGCGAAGGAACCGGCAAATTTTGGCCCGAGGGTGGCTTGTACAACAACATCTTCTCCTGGGACCTGAACCTGAATTACCAAAATGGGCTGACTGTTCACTTCATTAGCCAGGATATCGCCTCCAATACCATTTTAAAAGACAGGGCGATAAAGGAATCCAACGGTACGACCTTCTTCGGTAGCAAAGGTTGGATTTCGCTCAGCCGATCCTCTGTAGAATCCAATATTCCCGAGTTAAATGCGAAGCTCAACAGTGTTCCCAAACAGGCAAACGGTCGGGTAAAGGGTGAAAATAACACGATGGGAAGAAGGTTCCTGTCTGTTGTCAGGGGCAATGAGGCGGAACTTTGTCCGCTCGACGAAGCCATCATCTCCGATACCATCAGTCATATGGGCGATATCACGATTCGCACAGGAAGAAAAATAAGCTGGGATCCGGTAAAGGGTGAAGTGATTGGAGATGCTGAAGCCAACAAATTATACGTTCGGGAGATGAGAGCACCCTATGTAGTTTAACCCCTTCTTTTCATGGTAACTTAAACTCTTAGGACGTGGAAACCCGTGGTGTATCCACTTCATTTTTTTTGTCCTCAAAACCCATTAAGTGGCGAACTTTCTCCGCGTTATTTTTGGTCGTCAAATGCTCCAGCAACAGAAAAGCAACCTCCACTGCCGTGGATGGATTCCAGGAGGTGATCAGGTTTCCATCCATGACAATGGGTTGATTTAATACCTGAACACCAAATCCCTGCAAGGATTCCCGTCGGAGGGTGCTTGGGTAGGTTGTACCTTTTCTGCCTGTTAGAACACCACTCCTTCCCAAGGGCAATGCACCCACACAAATGGATGCAATTAATTTTTCGCTTGCCCTAAAATGCCGGATTAAATCTAAAAATTTTTCATCGTAGGCATCCTTGTAATATCCATATTCTTCAAATCCCCCCGGAATGGCCAATGCATCAAAGATGCCAACATCAAAGTCTCCAGCCAAATGGTCGACCACAAATTTTTGATTAAAAGAACTTTTGATCTCTTTTCTCAGCCCGCAGGTAAAGAGTTCTGTGGAATGATCCCCTTCCACCAGATTCCAGCCAATCACATCAATAAATACGCTTGCTTCAAACATTTCAAAACCATCTGCCAACAGTAGTAATATTTTCTTCATTTTATAGCATATTAGATTCTATCAGGACTGTTGCTTGATTTATATTCAAAAATATCATGAGACCTGTCAGGTCTGAAACTCATTTCATTCTCTGGAGACTTGTCCTGTCAAAATATCAACCAGAATCAGGAAATGCCTAGCAATACAATGACTGTTTCACTTAATAATTTATCTATGGAAGTTGAACCCTCTCAAATTTATCGGTTCATCCCTTGGCTTTTGCATCGTCTAACTCCCCTTCCCACCTGGCTATCACCGCTGTGGCGAGACAGTTACCGATGACATTAACTCCCGTGCGTCCCATGTCGAGCAGGACGTCTATGCCCAGAATGATCATCACGGGTTCGACAGGCAGACCAAAAGTAGTCACGGTACCAAGCAAGATGACAAAAGATGCCCTCGAAACACCCGCAACCCCCTTGCTGGTGAGCATCAGGGTCAGGGCAATGACGAATTGCTGCCCAATGGGCAGATCTATTCCGGCAGCCTGGGCCACAAAGATGGCTGCCAGGGAAAGATAAAGCGTCGATCCATCAAGATTGAAACTGTAGCCGGTCGGAATGACGAAGGAGACAATTTTCCGTGGTACTCCGAAGGCTTCCATCGATTCCATGGCCGAGGGCAAAGCCGATTCCGAATTGGCCGTTGCGAAGGCAATGGAGGCAGGCTTCGAAACGGCATCCATAAATTTCAGAACAGGAATTTTAAATAGCAGTGCCACCGGCATCAGCACGAGTACCAGGAAGGCCAGCAGTGCAACATACAAGGTCAGCAATAGTTTCATCAAGGTAAACAAAACGTCCGTTCCGAGGTGGCCAATCGTGTAGGCAATGGAAGCAAAGACGGCTATCGGAGCAAAATACATCACGATACCTGTAAATTTAAACATCACTTCAGTCAGGCTTGCGGTAAATTTCAGCATCGGTGCCTTGTACTTTTCCCCCAGCATCGACAGGGCGATTCCAAAAATGATGCTGAAAATGACGATCTGCAAGATATTCCCTTCGACAATGGCCTTTGCAATGTTTTCCGGGAAAATGTGTAGAATGAATTCCTGGGTCGTTTGCATCTTTGCCGCAACAACCGGTGCAGTACCCGTCATCGCCGAAAGATTGATGCCAACTCCTGCCTTTGAAACGTTGATGGCTATCAATCCAATGAAAAGAGCCAATGTAGAGGCTACCTCAAAATAGAGCAGCGATTTCCAACCCATCCTTCCTACCTGTTTCAGGTCTGTATGACCTGCAATTCCGTTGACCAGCGTGGCAAAAAGCAGAGGAGCAATGATGGTCTTGATCATCCGGAGAAAGATCTCTGCCAGAAACTGCAGCGAACCGGCAATAGTGGGCACATCAAAACCAAATTCAGCCCCGGCGACCAATCCAAAAAGGATCCAGTAAGTCAGGGACTTTTTCCGCCAGGCCAGCCACCCAAAAGCAAAAATGGTTAAAACTCTGCAGCAAGTTAAAAGAGGAGCACTCAGGTCGGCAATATGCACCATTTTCAGGAACGAAAACAAGGCTGTAACAGTAAATGACCCGGCTAAAAACCAGGTAACCCAATGCGGGGATTTGGTTGGTTGAAGTCTGTTTTCCAAAATGATATTCTTTAGTTGGCAAGGATATTTCTGTCCCAAAGATAGTGAATTCGGTCTATTTTACCAGCAGTGCCTATGCATGCAAGGGAGCGGGTTGAAAGAAGAGGAAATGATGCTTGCCGACAGGTCTCCTGCAAAGCTGTTACGAAATTACTGCCCAAACTTTCCGATGGATTTCCCGTATAGATTCAATAGTTTTATTTCCCTACTCAAAATTAAAAGATGGATTTCAGCAATTTGACCGTATTCAAACCCAAAATGGAATATCGCCGCTTCGGCAAAACGAACAAAATGGTGAGCGTCATCACGCTGGGCGGAATGAGGTACAAATATGCCGATGCTGAACCCAGAGACCTGGTTCCGCATGAAACCCTGGTCCAATGCCGCGACACCGTGGTAAAAGCGCTGGCCCAGGGCATCAATTTGATTGAAACTGCCTGGGGATATGGGAAAAGCGAACACGTTTACGGAAAAGTTCTACACGATGAACTGAAATTGAAGCGAGATTCCTATTTCATGATGACGAAAGGCAATCCCAAAACTGCCGGAGAGACCCGAAAGATGGTAGACCTTCAACTGAAAGCACTGAAGACGGATCGCCTGGATTTTTATGCCTGGCACGGAATCAACAATCAGGAACTGTTATCTGTCGCCTGCGCCAAAGGCGGACCCGTGGAAGAGTTGCTGAAATTAAAGCAGGAAGGGGTCATTGGTCATGTTGGATTTAGCACCCATGCTCCCCTGGTTACTATTTTAAAAACCATAGAAACGGACCTGTTTGATTTCGTCAACCTGCATTATTACTATTTTTTTCAGCGAAACAAGGCTGCTATTGATCTGGCTGCCTCGAAAGACATGGGAGTCTTTATCATCTCGCCCAACGACAAGGGTGGTCAGCTTTCCAGATCCCCGCAAAAGTTGAAGGATCTCACGGCACCACTTCATCCCATTCAGTGGAATGCCAGATTCTGTCTGGGCCATGAAGCGATTCATACCCTGACTTTTGGTCTCCCGGTCACGGCACAATTTGAACACCTCAACGGCATCTTTCCAGCCCCTGCGCCCATGTCAGGGGAGGATGAACAGATCAGGCTCAGGCTCGAATCCCAGAAGTTGCTGGATCCCTATGCCGAATACGAAGGATATGACATGGAAAGTGATCCCTCCGGATTGAATATTCCCGAAATCCTCAGGTTCAGAAGACTCTGGAAATGCTATGACATGAAGGATTTTGGAGTATACAGGTACAACATGTTTCAGGAAAAGGGGCACTTTTTCCCGGGCAATTTTCCCACAGAAGAGAATCTCGGGAACATAGATCTCTCAAATTGCCCAGCAACAATTCCTTTGACGGATCTTATCCGTGAAACCCACGAAGGATTGTACAGAAAAAAAGCCTGGCAGGAGGAAGCAAAGGCTTAATTTTCGATTTTGAAAGATCGATTATTTGATGAAATTCTCCTCCCTCAACTCTTTGAAAGCAAGGTTCAGTTCGGCCTCCGTATTCATCACGATTGGTCCACGCCAGGCGATTGGTTCTCCGATGGGCTTTCCAGCAATCAAAATAAACCTTGCCCTTGCTGAACCCGTGAAAGCCTTAATCTGCGGACCTTTGCCAAAGAGAGCGCCCTGACCGGCCCTAACACTTTCAGAACGGCTTTCATCGAAGTGAACACTTCCCTCGTACAAATAGGCAAAAACAGTATAATCCTCGTTAACAGGAGTCACGAATTCACTATTTGCAGGCATTTCCACGTCGAAATAATCCGGATCTGCCAAAATATTTTCAACTGGACCCCTAATTCCACCGAAGTTGCCCGCCAGAACCTTCACATGGACTCCACCGGGCAGGTTTACAACCGGAACCCTGGAAGCCGGGATATCCTGATACCTGGGAGCGATCATTTTACCGGAAGCAGGAAGGTTCACCCATAACTGGAATCCAGCCAATCTGCCATCTGTCTTCTGAGGCATCTCCTGGTGGATGATTCCGCTGCCTGCCGTCATCCATTGCGTATCGCCCTTGCCGATCACACCACTGTTTCCCATGTTGTCACTGTGTTCTACCTTCCCGTCAAGCAGATAGGTGACCGTCTCTATTCCACGGTGCGGATGCGACGGAAAACCTGAAACATAGTCCTCGGGATGGTCGGTCCCAAAATAATCGAGCATCAGAAATGGATCCATCATTCCTTGTTCGTAATAACCGAATACTCTGGTTAGACGAACTCCTGCACCATCGGTCGTAGGCACGCCGTGGATTACACGACTTATTTTTCGGTTCAATCCCATGGACGGTTTATATAATGACGGTCATAATTGAATGCGGCAGACTATTTACCTGTGCCGCTTTTCCTGCTATCCACAAATTTATGGGAATCTTTTCATTGCTCTTGTTTAAAACAATGACAATGAGCTTCCCGTCTGGATTAAGGAAGGCTGTTGATTCCAGTTTGTCGCGGTTGGAGGAGCAGGCAATTCTTTTGGCTCCAGGTAGTAGGAATTTCGAGAAATGTCCAATGTAAAAATAGCTGGGTGTGAAAATGAGTTTCCCCGTAGCAAGATTTGCATGAACCGGTGCAAAACAAAAGTTGCCAACATGGTTGGGACCTCCCTTTTCATCCAGAAGAATGTTCCAGTCGGTCCAGGCAACGGTTCCGCAGTTGAAATCGTTCACCATCGAGTGACCATATCTTTCGCCAAGCGACCATTTGTACACACTGTCGAGGTTGAATTTTTCCACACATCCTTCGCTAAAAACAAGATTTGTTTTGGGAAATGCCTCCTTGACCAATCTCACATTATCGAATTGCATCCCACTTTTGGTCCAGGTTTCGTACCAATGAAAACCAATGCCCCAAATATATCTTTCGGCCTCCGGATCGCCCAGTACTACACTTGCCCGTTGATAGATCAAATCGCGGTTGTGATCCCAGACGATGAGTTTCTTATCGCCCAAACCACTTTTCTGCAGGGTTGGTCCGAGGTAATTTTTTACAAAATCCCGTTCATCCTCCGCTGAAAAAACGCAGGATTCCCATTTTTGAACGGCCATTGGTTCGTTTTGTACCGAGAGGCCCCATACGGGGATTCCCTCTTTTTCATAGGATTTGATAAATTTTATATAGTGATTTGCCCAGATTTGGAAGCAGCTCTTCAGCAGCTTTCCACCCTGCACCAGACTATGATTATCCTTCATCCAGGAAGGCGGACTCCAGGGTGTGACAAACAAGGGAAGATTTCCGCCGGCAGCGGCAATGGCCTGCTTGATGAACGGGATTCTGAATTTCCTGTCGTGTTCCAGATTAAAAGTAGCAAGAGAGGAGTCATTTTCCGCAACATAACCATAGGAGTCGGATGAAAAATCGCAGCTTGCAATGTTTGTTCTTGCAAAATTGTAGGCAATACCCTTCTCCTTGTCGTAATAGGCATTCAGCAGATCCTTTTGTGCATTTGGCGACAACTTGGCAAACACCTCTGCTGAGGCATCCGTCAGTGCACCTCCGATGCCGACCATCGTCTGGAAAGTTCTGGATGGGTCCAGGAAGATGCAAACCTGCCTTTCATTGGGCTGTGCCATCTCGGCGAAAGGTGCATCGGCCATTTTGGTCAACTGCAGTTTGGTGTTTTTTGCCGTCACAAAAATCTCGGCCTTAACAGGATGATAGGATTTTAGAGGAACAGAAGTGGGTGCAACCTGAGTTTTGCCTTGCCACACCATTGCTGAAAAAATGAGCAAGGTGAGAGAAATTTTTATCGCGTACATTTGCCTAAGTTTAATGTGTTGAAATTAGAAAAAAAGCGGTAATTGCAGAAATGACCAGGTGAATAAGGTGAAAATGAAAATCTGCGAAAATTTTAGTGACTATGGTTCCTGAAAAGAGAGAACATCCCAAAGAAAAAGAGGGGTTGCATCCACGCAATCTTCACCGTGAACGTTACGACTTTGAGGAATTGATTCGCAGCTGGCCGGAACTGACGCCATTCGTAACCAAAAATAAATTTCAGGAGCTCTCCGTTGATTTTTTTGATCCGGAAGCCGTAAAGGCCTTGAACAAGGCCTTGTTAAAACACTTTTATGGTTTGGATTACTGGGATATTCCCGACGGTTACCTGTGTCCGCCGGTACCTGGGAGGGCCGATTACCTGCATTACCTTGCTGACCTGCTGGCTATTCAAAACGATGGAAAAATACCAATTGGCAGTGAGGTCAGGTGCCTCGACATCGGAGTGGGTGCCAATTGTATCTATCCAATATTGGGAAACCGTATCTATGGCTGGTCGTTTGTAGGTTCCGACCTGGATCCACTGGCAATCCGCAATGCCCGTCAAATCGTTGCAAAAAACACCATCTTGACTGGAGACATTGAACTCAGCGTTCAGCCTGATCCGAATTCAATTTTTAACAATATCCTAAAACCCGGCGAATACTTTGACCTGGTCCTTTGCAATCCTCCATTTCACGCTTCGGCATCGGCTGCAAGAGTTGGTTCACAGCGAAAAATCAGTCGGTTGAAAGGGAAAAAAATCGCAGCACCGGTACTGAATTTTGGTGGCCAATCCAATGAACTCTGGTGTCCGGGTGGAGAAGAGCAATTCATTGGCAAAATGATTGTGGAAAGCAGCCATTGGCGTACTTCGGTTGGCTGGTTTACCGTATTGGTTGCCATGAGCAAGCATTTGCCCGTAATTTACCACGCATTGAAAATGGCAGGTGCCGCAGAAGTGACCACCATCGGGATGAGCCAGGGCAGCAAGATCAGCCGGATCGTTGCATGGCGATTTCAGTGACCTGCCTGACCAGTTCTTTTTCCCAACAATTTAATCACCTCGAAATTCCTTTTAATACAATCCAATACCCTTTTCTGAAAAAACAACAAAGCGTATCCGGCAATCCCGTGCAACCGTAATACGGCATCTTTATTTTTTACCGTTCCACTGGAGCACCTGGTTCAGCTCGAGTAATTTATCTTTCAGCAGGGAGTAAGGTACATCCTGAACCGGTTGGTGGTGGTCGATGGCCAGGCTTGCAGCGACGGCAGCCGATTGCCCCAAAATCATAAATACCGGTTCCATCCGGATAGAGCCGTAGGCAATGTGGCTGGCCGACAGACAAACCGGCACGAGTAGATTGGTGCACTCCTCCTTTTGGGGCAACAAGGAGCGATAGGATATCGGATAG
>Ga0209697_10001392_pt1 | contig 37393 bp, 32 predicted proteins | sample AliMusrvi5mmetaG_FD_184115 | JGI IMG/M metagenome (GOLD analysis project Ga0209697, IMG submission 184115) | Freshwater lake bacterial and archeal communities from Alinen Mustajarvi, Finland, to study Microbial Dark Matter (Phase II) - Alinen... | ecosystem: Environmental > Aquatic > Freshwater... | reverse complement strand
TCCCCACCCGGAAATAAAAGGCGGCAGCTCCCTGCGGATCAAGATCCAGAAGGAGGGTCCGGTGCCCGGCCTCGCGAAGTGCAAACGCCAGATTAACCGCAAGGGCTGTTTTTCCTACGCCCCCCTTGATGCTGTATGATGATAGTATTTTCATTACGAGTCGTCCCTGAAGTTGGCGCAACGCTTCATTCAGCAGTTGGCCCGATATAGAACAAAATTTGTAACAAATGGCACTTTTGACAGCTTGGTGGTCACTGGGCTATCGGGGCATGCTGATTGGCGATATCTTCCAAATGTCCTCGCAATATTCCCGGATGGCTCGATCCGAGGAGAACTTGCCGATCCGTGCGACATTGAGGATGGACATGCGGCTCCACTGTTCCGTGTCTTTGAACTTTTGGCCGACTTCTTCCTGGCAAGCAGCGTAGCTGGCGAAGTCGGCACAGATTAAGTAGGGATCGTGATTCCAGATATTATCGAGGAATGGCGCGAACAGTTCCCTGTCGCCATGCGAGAATAGACCAGATGCCAAAATATCCAGTGCCTCGCGTAGAGCAGGTGTATGCTCAATGATGTCTCTGCTTCGGTAAGTTTTATTGTATAGATCCTGCACAGCCTCGACGCTGAGGCCGAAGAGAAAGAAGTTTTCCTCGCCCACTTCTTCCCTGATCTCCACATTAGCTCCGTCAAGGGTGCCGATAGTCAGTGCGCCATTCATTGAAAATTTCATGTTACCGGTACCAGAGGCTTCCATTCCGGCTGTAGATATCTGTTCGGACAGATCGGCAGCCGGATATAGGCGCTGTCCCAGCTTGACATTCATGTTCGGCATGAACACCACTTTAATGTACTTATTGATATGGGGGTCACGGTTAATGACATCTGCCACCGAGTTTATCAGCTTGATGATCAGTTTGGCCATACGGTAGCCGGGTGCTGCCTTGCCGCTGAAGATAAAGGTTCGCGGCGGGATGTCCATGTGAGGATTTTGCTTGAGCCGGCAATAGAGGTTGATGATGTGCAGTATATTAAGGTGCTGGCGCTTGTATTCGTGGATGCGCTTGGCCTGGATGTCGAACAGGCTGTCCGGATCGACAGCGACGCCAGTGGTTTGCCGGATGTAGTCTGACAGGCTAGCCTTGGCGGAACGCTTGACCTGGCGCCAGTTCAAGCGGAAGCCGGCATCGTCGGCGTGGTTTTCCAAGTGGCGCAATTCCTCCATATCAAGCAGCCAACCGGAACCTATGCTTGAATCAATCAGTGCAGCGAGGGAGGGATTGGCCAAAGCAATAAAGCGGCGCGGCGTAACCCCGTTGGTCTTGTTGCTGAACTTTTCCGGCCAGATTTTATAAAAGTCTTGAAGAACCGTTTTTTTCAGAAGTTCGCTATGTAAAGCGGCAACACCATTTATGGAAAAGCTGCCTACACAGGCCAGGTTGGCCATGCGTATTCGCTTCTCACCTGCGTTGTCAATGATAGAGATGCGCGCGAGGCGTTCGGCGTCATCCTGAAAGTGCCAGCGCATCTCATCCAAGAAGCGGGCGTTGATCGCGTAGATAATTTCCAGATGACGCGGCAAAATGCGTTGGAACAGGGGGAGCGACCATGTCTCCAAAGCCTCGGGCAGCAAGGTGTGATTGGTGTACCCGAAGGTTCGCCGGGTGATTTCCCAGGCAGACTCCCAGTCTACCTGGTGCTCGTCCACCAACAGACGCATTAATTCTGGGATAGCGATGGCGGGGTGGGTGTCGTTCAGTTGTGCCACGAATTTGTCCGCAAAGTCGGTGATCTTGCCTTGATCGCGCAGGGTCATCCGGATCATGTCTTGCAGCGAGCAGGTAACAAAGAAATATTGCTGGCGCAGGCGCAATTCTTTGCCAAACTCAGGCTCATCGTTGGGGTAGAGGACTTTGCAGATATTTTCGGCAACCACCATGTCGTTAACCGCTTCAAGATAGTTGCCGTTGCTGAACGCCAGCAGGTCGAAAGACTTTAGTGCTTCGGATTTCCATAACCTGAGCAGGTTTGCATTGGCCACGCCATAGCCCAATATAGGGGTGTCGTAGGCGAGGCCATAGAAACAGGTTGCGGGGATCCAACGCACTTGTGGCTGGTTTGCCTCGTCGTAGTAGTGTTCGACGTGGCCATCCATCTTGACCGGATATTGGATTTGTCGATTGGGAAGTTCCCACGGGTTGCCGTTACGTAGCCAGGCGTCGGCGAGTTCGATTTGCCAGCCATCGCGAATTTCCTGATTGAAAATGCCGTATTCGTAACGGATGCCATAACCTATTGCCGGGATCTCAAGGGTGGCGAGAGAATCCATGTAGCAGGCGGCGAGTCGCCCCAATCCACCGTTTCCCAAGCCTGGCTCCAATTCGGATTCCAGAATGGTATCCAGATTCAGTCCCAGGTTTTGCAACGCCTCGCGGGTGTGATTCCAGGTATTGCCCCATGCATCCAGATTGAGGATGTTGTTGCCGAGATGCGGACCCAACAGAAACTCTGCCGATAAGTAGGCCACTGTTCTGGCATTAGACTTTCGATACTGTTCCGTGGAGGAAACTAATCTGGCGAGCAGCCGGTCACGGATAGTGTACGCCAGAGCGGAGTAATGATCCACGGGCGAGGCGTCCTCAAGCGTCCTCCCCACGACATAGAAAAGGTTGTCCATGAAGGAGCGCTGGATGGCCTCGACGGATCGAGCAATGCGGGTTCTTAGTGATTGATCGGCAAATTCAGACATCAAGTAATCTCCGTATGGTAGAGTGGATAAGATCCATTGGATACCCCCATGCGCAGAAGTTGTCATTGCCATACGAATAATGCGCACGATCCGGCTTCTTTGTTTTTCCCCGCAAGAACATTTTGATCTTGGAAAACAGACTTAATCCGCTTGTGTGTTTTAATGAATCCAACCCTGTTGTCTCGGAATTATAACTATTGTCAAAGTCATGCAGACGTCTCTATTGCTACTATAGCAGGTCATTATTGAAGCTATGTTAAGAAGAGGTTAAAGTTTGGTTACAGGTAGTGTTCTCTGCCTCAATTTCGATTATATTTTTCCAGACGAGATGATTTTGTGATAATCTATTACTCGAATTCATAACCTATTTTTGTGAAGTAGTATCGGCTCTCAAAGCGTTGTCACGATTTATTATGTCGTACATTGATACCAATGGAACAATCGGATATAAATACTCGCAACACAACCCGTTCTAATCCTGAAGCGTGGCAAGAGGGTTGTAGTAAGCATATCATCAACACCCTTGCGGTTGTAGACTCGCAGAGTGTGCTAATCAGCACCAACCATATGGCGAAAGAAGTGGAAGAAACCTTTGATGATGATCCTGAATTAGCAGGTGTCATTATTGTTGATGAAGATGACGGGACATTACTTGGTATGATCTCCCGTAGACGCTTCATGGAAATGTACAGCAAACCATTCCGCAAAGAACTGCATAACAAGAAACCCCTCAAGCTGTTGGTAAAATACGACTTTGATTCTCCTCTCTGTTTTGATGAAACTGACAACATTGACCATGTAGTTCGAATAGCATTGTCCCGACTTCATGAACAAATGTATGAGCCAATAGTGGTGCATACTGTTAATGGCGGGTTGAAATTGATTGATATGCAGGTGCTGTTACTGGAATTGGCCAAGGTATATCAACATCAGTCAATTGAACTTCAGGGGACACTATCTCGGGTGAAACAACTGGAAGGAATTATTGCAATCTGTAGTTACTGTAAGAAAATCAGAAACGACACCAATTCATGGGATCAGATAGAAACCTACATATCCAGCCATTCTGAGGCACTCTTCAGCCATGGTATTTGCCCTGAATGCTACCAGCAGCAGATGGACGAACTAAAAAAATCTAAATCTGTGTAGGTAAACTACCGTTTGATTCCGTCAACCATAATTTCGGAGGCATATATGAAGGAACGTCATTCAGCCAGGTATGATACTCATCTATTACCGAAAAGTCTTAGTAAAGTAACCATTTCATGGGGAGTTGATTCTTCAGTTGAAGCTAATGTAGCTAATTTTTGTTCTCATGGTATGAGAGTGATAATTACTCTTGCGATGTCTCCAGCAGACCTTCCAAAGAAAAATGACGCCATTAAGGTGAAGCTGCCAATTGTCCAAGTATGGTTAACCGGAATCTGCATTTATGTTACAAATGAACGTGATGGATCTGTCTCCATCGGCGTATATTACTTTGTTCCCATAGAACAAAACTATCTCAATAAGTTTCTGAGTAATAACCTTGATGTTCCGCTACAAGAATGTTCTTTTGTGAGTTATGAGTGGGAAGAGCTTGTTGAAAAACTGTGTAATTCTAATGACCCCAAGTTGAGATATGTCGGATTTCATGAAAAAGATATGCTTGGTGGGCATAACTGAGATTGGTCATATCTTATACCAAATTAGTGACAATACATAAATAATGCCATCGCAGATAACGTACCAATAATTATGGAGAATTACAGAATGAACAACCATCATCAGGAGATAAAGTGGTTATCAGATCCAGAGGAAAATGACTATCCAGCAGCAGTCTCATACCTGAGCCTTCTCTACAACAAAACCGCGGTTAGAACTTTTGTCAAAAAATTAAGGAAAGCCAAAGTAGCTCAATTTAAAGCCAAGGACATATTCAGGGCTTCTGGTCTATCGCTCCTTGGGGTAAGCAACTCCCATGTAGAGAAGGATCGTAAGAAGATCAAAGACGGTGAAGAGCTGTCACCAATTCTACTGGTAAGGGATGAGAAAAGCGGCAAGGTCATTATTGCTGACGGTTATCATCGAATGTGTGCTGTGTATTCATTCAATGAAGATGTTTACATTCCCTGCAAGATAGTCTAACCAAAGAACTTTTAGGAAAAGGGAGCTTGATCAAATATGACTGATACACTTGATTATATTAATGAATCATGCCAGGAAATACAGCAGGCACTCAAAGAACATCTTGAGAGTACCACCAATCTCCAATACAAAGCCGATATTGAAAAAGATTTGGTAACTATTGATAACTTAAAGCTCATATTGGTGGCTGTTAAGAAAGATATTGAATTAGACAAGATTGGAGCGAGTACAGAGTTATTGCTGAGAATTGCTGCCAATGACTTCAAACAAAAACTTACAATGATTCCAGAGAAAAAGGCTAAACGTAAAGAGATTATACAAGCACTGAAGGACGCTCATAGAGGCGTTTTGCAGATGACAATAAATTAGGCATAATGAGGAGTACGTCTACCAGTGTCAATGTTCATGTTACATAAAATTGGTTTCTATCAGCTCACTTACCCTTTGTAACAGATCGGCAGACATCATTGGTTTTTGCATGAAGCTTCCATTTGGAATATGATCTAATCCATTTTCAGAGTAGGCACTCATAAAAAGTATGTTCGCATCTGGGTCTAAGTCTTTTATTTCATGATATGCAGTGATACCATCCTTGCGAGGCATTGTTACATCCATTAATACAAGGGCAATACTATCAACCTCAACAGCTTCAGCATATTTACTTACAGCCTCAACACCATCCTTAGCCTCTATCACATTGTATCCAATCATAACCGCTTACGATAAGGTTGTCAACAAGCCTCAACACCATCCTTAGCCTCTATCACATTGTATCCATGATGAGTCAGCAACATATGCATGAACCTGCGCAGGTTCTTGTCATCATCAACGAGAAGAATCGTGTGTTTAGCGGGTAAATGGCTGTTAGTAGAGTTTGAAGTTAATTCCATGGTTCCCATGTTTGACTCAGATAGTGTTTTAATTAAAATAGCACATAGACAATAGTCCGTCTGTTGTCTATTGCCAACATTAATATGGCACACTGGTTAAAGTACGCGAGGTACTGAATGGCAATTGAATACAAAATTAACCAAAAAAGTCATTTACGCATTCTGGTTGACAGGTCCCTGATGTGCAGTGATCTGCTACGCTGCTAAACCATAAACAGGTTCATATCCCTGCTTCATAACTTTGACTACACCTCCAGAGTCACAAGTCCAAACATGAGTACACTCAGGACACTCCTTAATTGGCGTTTCATTGCTTACCATTCCTCCAGAGTGCAGACTTACTTCTATTTGACGGTTTTCGCAATTTGGACACTTCATATATTTCTCCTGCATTCCTGAAAAGTTTCACCATCTCTAATGCCGACGCTTGCGGCCTCCAAATTCGACACTGTGCTGAAAGTAGACCACCCAGCATAAAAAGATTAGTACCACAAAGACACCGATATAAAAGTTCACGCTGATTCTCCCTTCTTTACAACCGCATCATATCATAGTCCTCCTCTTAAAATTGTTACTTTTGCGTGACGAATGTGTTGGACTTGTTACATGTTTTTTGTCACCGGTCTGGCAACCGGACTGAATCAGGAATATAGCTGTGCAGTAGTAAGGATTATATACCGGAAAGCTTGGAGTGAGGGTAAACAGCACCTGCCCAAGTGGCAACGAAAAGTAATAAATTGCTGATATGTTGACATGATCCTCATTCGAGGTAGAATTAAAAAAGCCATCGAATGACAGAATGTTAGAATTTAACATCTTGAAGTACATAATAAAGCTACACTTCCAACCAGAAATAATTACTCTGAGTTTCCAAAGTCCAATGGCTTTGGTCTATCAGAACCAGAAACCGACACTATGGAAGAAGAGGACAACACTATGAAAAACAAGAAATCAATACATGAAGCAAAATAACAGGTTGAAGAGCTTGTAACCGACAATATCACCGAACTGAAGAAAACAAAGAAAAACAAGCAGCATGATGAGGTACAACCAGATGCACCTAAAGCTAAAAAAGTAAAATCGAAAAAAAATGACAAGAAAATTGACAAACAAAAAAGTGAAAAGGCCCCTCCCAAAGAGGACAAGTTGACAACGCTTGACGTTAGCATGAAAAAGTCAGTTCTTAAGAGTATAAAGAAAGAAGCTGCTGCTGATGATATCAGTATGAATGAATTCATCGTATTAGCGGTAGAAGAAAAGCTTGCTAAGAGTAAAGGTAAAGCATAACCGACATTGGGAGATATCATATATGAGTACCGATATATCAGAGAAGTCGGATGATCGAACATCATTGCAGAAGGTTTATTCTTACCATCCATTTGTCAAACATGAATATGAAGAGTTGATTGCCAGATTATGCAGCCTTGATGACCCCAAGTTAAATAAAATTGGATACGAAGAACTGGAGAAGATTAGAGCACACCAGAGAGGCGTGAGTATACTCGATGGGGTTTGATTAAAATATACAGTAATACTCGTTTGTACTTTGGCGACTTGTGCGACTTGATGTTGAATGACAAATCCGCAACATTTCCTGTATCCTGGGAGAATGTTATTTGTGCTGTTTAAAATATATTGCCTGAATATAAATCATTAACACTCTCATTCCGCCTCCAACCGTAATCAGGCTTATCTCCATAGGATAATGTTTGTTTATTACTGAATTCAGACCTGATCTTATGCAGCGGTGTGACTTGACTGGCTAAGGCTTCAAACTCAGGATCTCCTGAGTGATAGCATTTACAGCCGACTGACTCTGGTGAACTTGCTTTGGTCTTTAGTACCATTGACGTGACCTCTGGCGTTTTTGGAATAAGAATATTTTTAAATTATTGATCAACTTTATTGATGAGAATATCTCGGTATTTTATGTGGATCAGGGTAGATGCAAATATTATCATCTAGGCCACAGTACATTAAATATGGGCATTTATTTCCTGTTGTGTCCTTCGACCTGCATGCGTAATGATCGCTCATACCAAGTTGTAAAACGTAACAGTCGTTATCAGGTTTCATAATTTATCTCGCAATCCGATTTCCAGATTATTGCGGTTGGTGCTTTTACCACGGATCTGAGTTGTAACCAATATTTCTAACTAACCACTATCAAATCATTCAAGTACTTTTCCTATTTTGATAATATAGCAGGTCATTATTGAGGCTACGTTGAGAAGAGGTAAATGTTTGGTTACATTTAAAGTTCTGTGCGGTAAAAACACTGTACGGTAAAAACAGTTGCGAAATCCCTTTTACTCGATATCATGTTTACACAATCACATGATGTACCGGAGTTGAGCCTATGACCGCTTCAACCACTTCCAATAAGAACATCAATATAAAACAAAAAAAGACCAGTAAAACACCATCCGGACATGGTCGGGACGTCGTCAAGAAAAAATCTGCTAAAAATCCACTGGTTGATGTTCTGGAAACTCCGAGCTTCGATCTCAACGACAGCCAATGGTTTCTCAACCGAGAATTGACTTGGCTTGAGTTTAATCGCAGGATACTGCACGAAGCCGAAGTAACTCGCACTCCACTTCTGGAACGGCTCAAATTTATTGCCATTGTCAGTGTCAACCTGGACTCATTCTTCATGAAACGCATCGGCGGATTCAAACAGCAGATCGGTGCCGGCATGAGCGAGTTGACGCTTGACGGAAGGACGCCACTTCAGCAGGTTCGTGAATGTCATCAAGTCATTCGTGATATCAATGCTCACAAAGAAGAAGTACTGAAAGAAGTCCTATCGTTATTATCTCCAAAGGGCATCGTCATCGAAAGCTATGCCACTCTGACCTCGCAAGAGAAGATTGATCTGCGTGAATACTTTTATTCCAGTGTTTTTCCCCTGTTGACACCTCAGTCTATCGATCCGGCCCATCCGTTCCCTTTTGTATCCAACCTGTCGCTCAACCTGCTTGTCACACTGAAATATCCCACGTCTCGTGACGTTTCAATGGCACGTATCAAAGTTCCCGTCGGCTTGGGGATACCTCGTTTCATTCGAGTTGTAGACAGAGTGGATCATTTTATACCGGTAGAAGAGTTGATTACAAACAATCTGGATTTACTGTTTCCCGACATGCAAATAGTTACCTGTGAATTGTTTCGCGTTACCCGAAATTCCAACACTGAGAAAGACGAAGATCAGGCCGATGATTTAATGGCCATGATCGAATCTGAACTGAAAGAACGAAAGTTTGCTCCCATCGTGCGGTTGGAGATAGTTCAGGGGATGGTTCCGCTTCACCGTGGACGATTGGCTGCGGAACTGAAGTTGGATGAAGACCATGATGTTTTTGATGTGACCGGAATGCTGGCCATGCGAGATCTTTTTGAGCTGGCAGACCTTGATTACACACGCTTACATGATCCGCAACATCAGCCCATCGACAATACTCAACTTCATTCCAAAAGTAACATTTTTCATATTATCCGTGACGTAGGTTCAATTCTGCTGCAACACCCCTACGAATCATTCTCCACATCGGTAGAGCGGTTTTTACATGAAGCTGCGACCGATCCCAAAGTGCGTGGCATCAAGATGACTCTTTATCGTACCGGGAGTGAAAGCCGTGTTATCGATTATCTGATCCTTGCTGCCCAGAAAGGAAAACAGGTCGCTGTGGTAATTGAGCTGAAAGCGCGTTTCGACGAGGCTGCCAACATTCAGCTTGCCGAACAGATGGAGCAGGTTGGCATTCACGTGACCTACGGAGTAGTTGGTCTCAAGACTCACTGTAAAGTCATCTTGGTAGTTCGCCAGGACTACCAAGGACTGCGCCGTTACATTCATATAGGCACAGGTAACTACCATGCCGGAACTGCCCGCATCTATAGCGATATCGGCCTGCTGACGTGCGATGAAGCCATTGGACAGGATGTCAGTGAACTCTTCAATTATCTGACTACCGGTTTCATGAGCAATCGCAACTTTAAAAAGTTGTCACCTGCTCCCCGGTTTCTCAAAAAGACTCTACTGCAGGGCATCGAACGGGAAATTACCTATAGTGTACAAAATGGTGGGGGCGCCCTGATACAGTTCAAGATGAATGCACTTGAAGACGGTGATGTTGTTCGTGCTCTGTACCGGGCTTCACAGGCTGGGGTTAAAGTCGATCTGATAGTTCGTGATACGTGCCGGATCAGGCCAGGTATTCCGGGGCTTTCCGATAATATTAGTGTCGTGAGCATTGTTGGGCGGTTTCTCGAACATGCCCGTTTATATTATTTCAGAAATGGTGGCAAAGAAGTCTATTATCTATCGTCTGCCGATTCTATGAAACGTAATCTTGAGGCAAGAGTAGAGATCCTCTGCCCTGTGGAGGCGCCTGACCTCATGCAGGAGTTACGTACAATTCTCGATACCCAACTTAACGACCGTTGTTCAGCCTGGGACATGAAGTCTGACGGCAGCTATAGCCAACGTTCATGCACAAATGAGGATACGCCATGCGGTACTCATCAGCAGATGATAAATCACTCGGAAAAACGCCAGATGGCATTAACAAAGGAGAAGAATACAAATGGACGTGGTCATGTTTGATGGCTATACCGGTCCCGGATGGGTATGGCCATGAAGTTAATGCGACTGAAATTGCAAATGACGAGCGCTGTCCGATGGTTTCACTATGCAATAATAGTTAAAATGCTAAAATATATCGCCTGCGCGGCCGAGTAGCAGCTTCTTCCAGACAGCGTATCCCTCAGGACTGACATGCAGGCCGTCTTCCAGAAAGAGAGACCGGTCCGGAAGACCATCACTTCCCAGCATGGCCGGAAAGATGTCTATGAAATATCCGTTGTCATGGCTCAGCACCTCCCTGCGGAGCTCCTCGTTTGTATATCTTATCTGGCTCGTCAGGTGCCAGCGGGAAGGACTTGGCTTGATCGACAACAGGGTAAAGGGAATCGAAGGGAAATGGGTTGCAACCACCGCCAGAAGTTTCCGGAACGACGCAATAATCTCTTCGGGTGTTCTGCCATCCCCAAGATCGTTATCTCCGGCATAGCAGACAATGGCGCGGGGATGACAGGGAACCACCAACCGCTCGAAAAACCAGGCGCACGCTTCCATGGTAGAACCGCCAAAGGCAAGATTCAACACACCGACGCCGGGGAAATCCTCTTTCAGACTCTCCCACATGCGCATTGAGGAACTTCCGTAAAAGACGACCTGCCCCGCAGGCGGCGGAACCGTCCGAAGCCGTTGTTCCATTGCGCACACTTCCTGTTCATACCATTCCATTTTAATCCTTTCGTCCCTGTATAAATAGATTATTCCACCAGGTAGGTATATCCCATGAGCATCCGGTCCAAAAGCTCCACAAACTGGCTGCTTTCCTCGATGGAGATCTTTTTGGCGGCAACGCTTTTTTCAAGATTATCGCGGACCTGTTTGAGTATCTCCGGCCCCTTGTACTGTACATATTTGAGGGTCTCCCATGTGGCATCGCCATTAATGACGGTGTCGATCATGTAACCGGTCTTGTTGTTAAAGGTGATGTGTACGGCATTTGTGTCTCCAAACAGGTTGTGCAGGTCACCCAAAATCTCCTGATAGGCGCCAATCAGGAAAAAGCCGATGTAGTAGTTTTCATCGGTACTGATTTTGTGTAAGGGGAGGTATTTGGTGCGACCGTTTGTGCCGACAAAACTGGTGATCTCTCCATCGGAATCGCAGGTAATATCGGCGATTGAGGCCATGACGTCCGGATTTTGGTCAAGCCGCTGGATCGGCATGATCGGGAAGAGCTGGTCGATTGCCCAGGAATCGGGAATTGACTGGAAAAGGGAAAAATTGGCGAAATACGTCTGGCGCAAATGCAGTTTGAAATTCTGCATTTCCTCGGGAATCGGCTTGAGCTTCTCCACGATGCCATTGATCTTCAGAATGATCTTTGAATATAACCACTCGGCAATTGCGCGATCATTAAGTGTAAGATAGCCCAAGTTGAACAAGCTGACCGCTTCACCGATCAATTGCACGGTGTCGTGGTAATCCTCACGTAGCGAATATCGATCGATACTTTTGTAGATATTGAGCAGCTTTTTAACGGTTGGCGCTACCTGTGCCGACTGTGCCAGCATTTCCTCGAAATCGGGCATTAACTTCTGGGTGTTGGTGTTGAGAACGTTTGTTACCAGTACCGAATAGTGGGCGACCGTAGCCCGCCCCGATTCGGAAATGATATTGGGACACGTAACCCCGGCCTCGTCACAGATGCTTTTGACCTGATAGATGACGTCGTTGGCGTATTCTTCTATGGTGTAGTTGACACTGGAGAAATAACTGGATTTGGATCCGTCGTAATCGACCCCCAGCCCTCCGCCAATATCAAGGTATTCGATGCCGACCCCCAGCTTTCTCATTTCTGTGTAGACTCGGGCTGCTTCGATCAGGGCGGTCTTTATCTTGTCAATCTTTGTGATCTGACTCCCGATGTGTGTATGCAGCAGCTTGACACACTGCAGCATTCCATGTTCTTCCAGCATGCGGATGGCGGCAATGATCTCGGACATGCGCAAGCCGAACTTTGCGTCCTCACCACCGGAGGTGGCCCATTTACCGGTGCCTTTGGAAGAGAGTTTAACGCGGATCCCCAATTTGGGCATGATCCCGGTCTGCCGGGACAACTCTATGATCTTTTCCAGCTCGAAAAGCTTCTCCACCACCAAGGTGATGTCATAGCCTATTTTGGTGGCGTAGAGTACGGTCTCGATATATTCGCCATCTTTGTAACCGTTACAGATAATCGGCAATCCGTTGCCGGTAGAGATGGAGATACCGGCAACCAGTTCCGGTTTTGAGCCCACTTCCAGTCCGATATTGTAGCGTTTCCCGAAGCGCGCGATTGCTTCCACAACCTGGCGCTGCTGGTTTACCTTGATCGGGTAAAATGTCTGGTATGTGGCCGGGTAGTTGTTTTCGGCAATGGAACTTTTGAATACCTGGTAAATGGAAGCGATCCGTCTCTGTAAGACATCCATGAAGCGGAGCAAAATGGGTGGCTTTATCTTGCGTTTGATCAGGTCATCGACCAGAACGCGCAGGTCGATTGATTGCTTGGCGTTGGAGGAGGGGTGAACGCAGATGTTGCCGTTCTTGTTGATTGAGAACAGGTCGTCACCCCAGTTATCCAGATTGTATATTTTGGCGGAATCGTTGATTGACCAGCGTTTACTGCCTGGATCGGGAACGCTCATGGTTGTAATTCCTCTCGCTGAACTTTCATATATTCTTCGCATGGTTACATACAATTGTTCAACTATTTTCGTTCCGGCAGGTAATTGTTGCACAACATTTACCTGGTGCGAACATATCCGTAACAATTATCATATATTCTTCCGATTGGAAATTCCCATCAAGGAGACACCATTTGGAAAAGAGACATGCAGTTCGCTATGTCGCCGCACGACTGCCGGCTGAAATGACAACTGCCGTACTGGTCTTGTCCGACGCGACGACAATCGAATCGACCGTGGATAATATCAGTTCACTCGGCATCAAGGTAAAAGTGGCGGTCGCCGATGCCGGTCCGGCCATTCCGGGTCGAAACGATATCGTTATCGTCAGACTGACATCCGAGCAAATAGAATTTTCCGGGATGTGTATTTGGTCAGCAACTCCGGAACCGTCGATGTTTGACCTCTGTTTCTATTTCTATCACCCTCACGAACAAAACTGCCTGTATAAGCTCTTGAACAGCGGGGTATCGCCTCAACAGAGCGACCAGGAACTCAATGGAGTCTTTAAGAGCGGAATTACGGCGAAACGGTTTGTTAGCCATGAATGGGAGGAATTGGTTGATATCATGTGTCATTCCGAAAATCCGGAACTGCGCATAATCGGCGCACGGGAAAGGGAAAGTATTAAAGAATAGCCTGCTTCACGCTGGGGCAAAACAATATGCGGATCGATAACAAGATCAAGCATAATACAACCAGAGGAGATATGCCATGTACATTGCCAGAGACAAGAATGACGACCTGTACCTCTTTAACGAACAGCCGAATCGGGGAAGCGAATGCTGGTGGGCTCCTTCGGGGATAGACGGTACCTATCTTCGTCTTGACAAAAAGCAGTATCCGGAAATTACCTGGGATTCGGAACCGATATGGGTGGAAATATCACCGGTCTGAATCGCCTGATTTCAATGCCAAAGCAAGAAAAAAGCCATTAACAGTATAACTGCAGACAATCAATGGCTTCGATGTTCAACAAACCGGATTGAGCATACGCATATTAATTTTTGCCCTGTACCGCTTCCCTCATTCAGGCAAGTTTTCCATCTGCCGCCTTTATCGCCAGGCAATCGAAAAGAACGCGGTCTGCTTGAAACGATGCTTCTCTACGCTTTACTATGCGCCACCCGCCGTTTTGGAACATACCCTGAGCGGCAATTCCCTCCGCGAGTCCGACAGAGCCGTCCAGCATGTCGACAAGCTGCCGGTCCTGGGCAAGCACGACCGGCTTGATGCCGGTACTGATGATAATGGTTACCGGTTCCACAACCAGATTGGCCAGGTTGTAGGCAGGGGCTTCCACGACACTCGGTCTGGCTTGTAGTTGGATCATCCGCGCCCTGGCGTCGGGGCCCACAGTCCCCTTGGTTGAGCTGATCAGATCGAGCAGGTGATCACGAACCTCGTTCAGTTTTACTGCTGAGTTCAAATTTTCAAGTCCGGGATAAATCTCCAGGGCCTTTGCCAATAAAGATACCTCGCGCAGATAATTGCTGCGCTGGTTTTCCGGCACCAGATACATGGCGATTATTCTGACGGGCAAACCATCCGGAGCGCCATAATCGATCCCAGCCGGGCTCCATCCCACGACGCAGATCAGGTCTTCATTGAATGGGACACGGGCATCAGGACATGCCCAGCCTTTGCCGAGCGATGTTTTGGTGGGCTCTTCCTTGGCCATTATCCGCTCGGCCACATCGGTGCCCGCCGGCAAAGACGGAATTGCCTCAAGGATGTGTGCCAGAAACCGGAGCGAATCCTCCTTGTCATAATCTTCGGGGAACTCGATCAGGCGCCCTTCCTGTAATGCATCCAGTAAACTATCCATTGTTAATTACCTCCATAACGGTTAAAGAACCATGTTTTCACAAAGTGAGTCAATATGCCGTAGGTTACAAGGAAACTTGCAATCCATGCCCAGTAAATTGCCGGTAACGCGACCATGCCGAGCGCGTCTGCGAAAGGCGAGTAGGGCAGCCAACTGGCCACGGCCATGATGACCAAGGTGGTCAGCGTCAGGTGTACCGAGGCGCGGCTGCCAAAAAATGGGACACGCCGGGTTCTGATAATATGCACAATCATGGTCTGCGTCAAAAGCGATTCCACGAACCACCCGGTCTGGAACAGCCGCGTATGCAGCTCTTGCTGCGCAACGGTGGTGCCCGGATCGCTGAACGCGCTGCAGCCAAAGTAGTACCACATCAGGGCGAACGTGGCATAATCGAAGATCGAACTCATCGGTCCGATGAAGATCATGAACCGTTTGATGTTGTCAACATTCCACTTGAGCGGTTTGACAACGAGCTCTTCGTCCACTTTATCGGTGGGGATTCCGGTTTGGGAGAAATCATAGAGCAGGTTGTTGGTCAAAATCTGTACTGACGACATCGGCAGAAACGGCAGCAGGTAGCTGGCGCCGACGACGCTGAACATATTGCCGAAGTTGGAGCTGGCACCCATCCGGATGTACTTGACGATGTTGGCGAAGACCCGGCGCCCTTCCACAATCCCCTCTTCGAGGACCAACAGGCTTTTTTCCAGTAGCACGATGTCTGCCGTTTCCTTGGCGACGTCTACAGCAGAATCAACAGAAATTCCCACATCAGCGGCCTTGAGTGCGGGCGTATCGTTGATCCCGTCCCCCATGAACCCCACTACGTGACCGGCTTCGCGCAGAGCACGGACAATCTGCTCTTTCTGGGCTGGGCTGAGTTTGACGAAGATGTCTTCTTCCAGTACCAATTTGCTGAATTCCTGAGGGGTGAGTTTGGACAGTTCCGATCCTGTCACGACCCGCTCTGCCTTCAGTCCGACGTTCGTACAGACCCGTTGCGTGACCAGACCGTTATCGCCGGTAAGTACCTTGACTCGTACCCCGGCTTTGTGCAGGAGTTCCAGCGCTTCTGTTGCCGAAGCCTTGGGAGGATCAAAGAAAGCCACATAGCCCAGAAGAATCAACTGGGATTCGTCTTTTACCGTGAAGCAGGTCTTTGCCTGCGGAAACTCGCGGTAGGCAATGGCCAGAACGCGGAAACCGTCCCTGTTGAGACGGTCGACTTCTTCGAAGAGATTGTCCCGTATCATCTCAAAGAGAGGGTAGACTTCGTCACCGATGGTGTAGTGGCTGCAGCAGTCGTAGATTTCCTCCACCGCGCCTTTGCAGATCAATACATTGTCGTCATCATAGTCTACGATCACCGACATGCGGCGACGCTGAAAGTCGAACGGCAGCTCGTCTACCAACCTGCACGACTCCACATTCAGATCACTGTGATCCAGAATGGCATGGTCTATCAGATTCCTCAACCCGGTCTGATAATGGCTGTTCAGATAGGCATAGCTCAGTACGTCCTCACTTGTATGCCCGGTAATGTCCACGTATCGTTCGAGAACAACCTGATCCTGGGTAAGGGTGCCGGTCTTGTCCGTGCAAAGTATGTCGATAGCTCCGAAGTTTTGAATGGAGGGAAGCCGCTTGATGATGACCTTTTTAGCGGCCATTGCCAACGCCCCCTTGGCCAGATTCACCGTGACTATCATGGGGAGCATTTCCGGGGTAAGACCCACGGCAATGGAAAGGGCGAACAACAGGGCCTCGGACCAGTTCCCCTTGGTCATACCGACTATGATAAAGACGGCAAAAGTCATAACCAGCATGAACCGGATCATGAGCCAGGTGAAGGAGCGAACGCCGATATCAAAGCTGGTTTTCTCGCGCTCCTCGCCGAGACTTTTAAAAATAGAACCGAACAGTGTGCGTGTTCCGGTGTTCACCACCACGCCCCGGGCTGAGCCGCTGGTCACACTGCTGCCGAGATAGCAGGCGTTGGTCAGTTCCCAGGCACTCTGATCCTTTGCTTCACCTGCCTGGGCGGTCTTCTCTACCGGCATGGATTCTCCGGTCAGCGAAGACTGACTCAGGAAGAAGTCTTTGGCGGCCAGCAACCGCACGTCGGCCGGGATTATGGAACCGGCCTGAAGCAGGACGATATCACCCGGAACAACGTCCGTTATCTTGATTTCTGACTCAACACCGTCACGTAGGACCCGCGTCCGCGATTGAACACGTTTGCCAAGGGTTTCGACCGCGCGGCTGGATCTGCGATCAAGAATGTAGGAGAGCCCGACGCTGAGCACGACCATCGCACCGACGATTACCGCCGATTTTGCTTCACCGATGACCCCGGCAATGGCGGCGATCACCAGTAATTGGATTACCAGGGGGCTCTTGCAGCGGCGTAAGATGTCCCCCCAGAAGCCGAGTTCCTTGGCGTGGGCCAGTTCGTTTGCACCGTATTTGTCAAGACGGCGCTCGGCCTCTTTGGTAGACAGTCCTCGGGGAGATGATTGCAGTCTCTCGATTGCTTCCAGTTCGGAAGCCGCACAGAGTTCCACCATGCGGCGCTCATATTCGCTTGCATCCGCACCCCTGCCCGTTGCAGCTTGAGATTCGGAACTACCTGAAAACATTTTAAATATTTTGAACATTTCGTAAATCTCCTTCCGTCTCGTGACGATGATAGACGCAACACAACCAGTAACGCACGTTGTGATGATTCGCTTTGAGAGTAAAATTTTGGGAAGAGAGATATCCTGTAAAGGATTCCCTGCTTGCTGTTGTCCCCGCTCAATACAGCGGCAACAATCAAAGCAGAGAAGAAGAGGCAGGCTTTGAAATGGTTACAGCAGTATGAACGGGATGGATAAAGGGTAATTGCTACTATGACTGTCCAATTTAAAACCACCACCTTTCAGCTTTTGACATGAAAAAGACCATGGAAGGGAACCATGGCCTCGATAGAAATCCGGCTTGATTCCCCACTCGTAGGTTTTCGGCAGTGCACAACGTAGGTCCGGGAGAACCAGCTACCTTAAGTCAAGCCTTAATCCGGCAAGACCTGGTCTACCCATTGGCGTCTTTCGACGTTTCCGGGCAGTAGCCTGTGTTTGTGCAAACGCCTCATGCTAACGAGGAACTTTTTCTGATTACGCTGATGCAATTATGTTGTCAAGTATTATATTGGAACCTGTGAAAATAGATTCCGCTTGCTCTTGACAGTACTATTGCAATAGCCGCCGCCAGGTTAGCCCTTTTTACACGTTATTCATTCAGGCTTTTCCGTGCTGGGTTTAAACGAATTGTTGTATCTGTGTTGACTACAGGAATCATCTGAGAGAAGCAAGTTTAAACATGTATTTTATCAAGATGTTACATTGCTGAAATACGGTTGTAACAATGCGGGTGTCAGGTGAAATGTAACGGGCATTTCAGCCTATTTTGTTTGGCACTATAAAAACAGACTTTCCAATCCCAGTGTCCGCCGCATGTCCCACAGATTCATAAACAGGGCGTCGAAACGCTCGTGTCGCACCTGTTCTTCTTCGCGTTCCCAGAAAAAAAGCTCCGCTGCCGGATACAGGTAGCCGAAAGGATAGGCGGTCATGCTGGAGCGCTGCCGGGCTATGTGAGCCACCGGATAACGGTAGATTTCTTCCTGGAGATGCACCAGGGACTGTGCGTGCCGACGCACCAACCGCGCCTTGGCAAGTAACGGTTCCGAAGCGCGTGAATGATCGATAATACCGGCATGTTCTCCCCGCTTGGCCAACAGGGCTCTCAAGGTCAGAGCCCGATGGCTGGCTCGCAGAGCAGTCACTGCGAGGCCGCGTTCAAGCTCTTTAAGTAAGTTGAACGGTATTCCGCCAATTCTGTTTTCCCGATGAAGATAATTCTACTTTGTCACATTTGAAATTAGCATAAACAATTGATTTTACTTTGATAATATGGTATAAGCGGTTATCTTTTACAACATTTTTTTATCGAGATAATCATGCACCACAGTCCATACTACCCATTACGAATCTGAAAGGAATACCAATGTTAACCAAAGTCCTCTGGGATCTTTGGCAGCATCATTTGTTTTGTTTCATGATCGTTATTCCCAGTTTTTCGTCTCACAAACAAGATCTGTAGCAACGCAAGCTCTTCACTATTTGACCGGACTTGCCCAAGCATTTCGCAAGAACATGGAACGGATGACAGAAGTGGTTGTAGATTCCGAATATCAGTCGTTGCAGCACTTCGTCAGTCACTCGCCGTGGGCTTACCGGCCTGTGATGGACCAAGTGGCGTTGGATGCCGACCGTCTTTTTTGTGGTGATCCTGACGTCGGTCTGATCATTGACGAAACCGGTATACCCAAGAAAGGGAAGAAGTCTGTTGCCGCCGCACGACAATGGTGCGGAAATCTTGGTAAAGTTGATAACTGCCAAGTAGGCGTATTCAGCTCCCTTGTTCGTGGGGCATCCGCAACCCTTATTGATTGTCGGCTGTACGTTCCCAAGGAGTGGACCGATGATCGCGACCGGTGTGACGATGCCGGAATACCAGATGATGTGGTATTCGAAAGTAAGTCACAGCTTGCGCTTGGGAGCATCGAGCATCTGCGATCTCTTGGCATACGTTTCTCCTGGGTTGGCATTGATGGCGGCTACGGCAAGGAACCTCACTTTCTGAGTACTCTTGATAGCATGGGTGAACAGTTTGTTGCCGATGTCCACAAAGACCAACTTATTTACCTGAATGACCCTGCACCGTACATTCCGGAGCGAAAAACGGTAAAAGGACGAACCCCATCAAAATATAAGACGGATGTCCCAGGTGTTGAGGTACAAGCATGGGCGACAGCTCAACCTAAAGACGCCTGGCAACGCATTACTACAAGGGACACTACTAAGGGCAAACTTCAGGTTGACATCCTTGCCCAGAGGGTATGGGTCTGGAACAAGGAAGAAGCAACCGCACGCTACTGGTATTTAATTGTTCGGCGCGAAGTTGACTCAAAAGACACCATCAAATACAGCTTTTCCAATGCTCCGCAAGGCACCACACCGGAGCGATTAGCCTTCATGCAGGGGCAACGATATTTTGTCGAACGTTCTTTTCAGGATGCCAAAGGAACTGCCGGCATGGATCATTATCAGGTTCGCGGCTGGCAGGCTTGGAATCACCATATGGCGTTGGTCATGATGTCGATGCTCTTTATGCTGGAAACACGACTTGAGCACAAAGAAAAACTCCCTTTGCTGAGTTGTCCGGACATTGCAAAACTGCTGTCTACATTCCTTCCACGACGGGATGCTAACATCGAAGAAGTGTACCGGCAAATGGAGTACCGACATAAGCAGAGACAGGCGAGTATTGATTCTGCTTATTGGAAACAATTCAAGGCGTTAGGCGTGAAGCCAATGTGACAAAGTAGAAATAATCAATCCTTTTTTCCAGGCAATCCGTAAGCTCACCCATGCGTACCGCATACTCTTCAAGATCTGCAACAGGGGCGGAAAGCAGCCGCAATGCCTCGGCGGGTGGCGCGGAGTTAAACAACCAGTCGTAGCGGAACCCCGGTTCCGGTTGAAACGGTTTGTTAAATGGAGGCGGCAACTCCGAAAACGGTGTCAGAGCCGACATGAAGCGCAATAGCTCCTTGTTCTTCATATAGAAATTTTGCAATTTCAGAGCCCGTTTCATCAGCTTTTGCAGCTCCCGGTCGTTGCTCAGTTCCTCCAGCCTCGACAAAGGAGAGGTCTGACGTTTTCTGCCGTTATCCTTTAACGCCCAGGACCAGCGGGCGATACTCCAGTCGACCAGCCAATACCCCCATTCCCAACCTGAAGAAAAAGTGAGATGACCGCTCACGCCGAGCTGCGCCATGGTTTCTATATCGCTCCAGCGGGCGTCCAGATACGGCAACAGCAACAACGGCACCGAAGAATCGAAGCCAACCCAATAGGAGGACTCGGGCCAGTACCAGGTCTCGCGGCGTTTGCTCTCGGCCTTTGCCGCCTCAAACATGAAGCGCTGATTCCGGTTGCCGTACACCGGCGCTTTAGCTTCCGTAACCGAATAGCACATGACGGTGTGGATCATGATGCCGCTGTTGGGTAGTTTGGGGCGGCGTACCATTTCACCGCCATGTGAACAGATGACATGAGTGGCGTACATCAGGCGTGCACCGTAACGTTTTTCCACCTGCTGCTCGATGTGCATCTGCACGTCAGGCAGCAGTTTATCCAGAAAAGGGAGGTGTTCACCCAAGGTAACGTCAAGGCTGAGATAATCCCATGGTGCCTGGAAAAGCCAGGCCAGCGTATCGTCCACCTGCTTTTCATATGACGGATAGGGCTTCAATAGGGTGATCGCCTGAAAAGCCTGCTGCTGAATCATCGAGAGCGATATCTCGATACCGCAACGTATTCCGCGCCGGTGCGCATATTCCACGATTCGCCAGGCATGCTCGGGCCACCGTGTGCGATCCACATCGCGCAGCAGGAAAAACTGAAAGGTATTCTGCCCGTTCCGTGCCAGCCAGTCGATATAGCTTTTCACATCTTCAAAGGCATCGGGAACCAAGGGATCGTGGAGCTGCTCCGTAAGTTCCGTAGGATGCTGGGTGTGAAGGTGAAAACCCCGCTTTTCAAAGCGAGGTGTGCCTGAAAAGGAGAATTGTTCAGGGAGAGGCCAGCTGTTCAGGGAGGGAATAATGCTTTCTCGCGGGTGATAGAATCTGAAACCGAGTTTTTCCTGCAACAGACCGTACAGCCCGGCTGCAACCCCCTCCGGTGAAACGGTTGCGAGCTTCAGGATTATGGATTCACCCTGCCTGCTTGATTGCCAGCGATATGAAACATCAGGAACTGCAGTGCAGAGATAGGGGCGTACCGATGGACCGGGAATGCAGTAATCCCTGTTTGCGGTGACATCGGGCAGAACGATCCGGACCTGACAGGTACGGATGTTATGGCCAATCACTGCGCCGGGAAAGGAGCGTCGCAAGAGTCCGGCTGCATCGGCAACAGCCAGGGAGACGACCGAATTGGCACACAAACGCTCCGACGCGTCAATGGACAGCGTTAAAGCACGTGCGGAGGAGGGACGCAGGGAAAAGAGAATCAGGGTGGTCGCCAGAAAGATGAGTCGGATACACCTCGCCATGGCATTGCTGCCGGACAGTGGGGTGACGAACGGGAATGGTTTCATGGTCTCCTGAATTCATATCATTGCGAAATATATTGTCATAACAATAATGTGCATCCCAAAATGTATGGCAGGTATATCACATGTATTCAAAATTTGTAACGTAGCGATATGGAAACGGTTTTGTTACAAAAACGACACGTGATGATTGTCTTGAAAAGTTGCAAAGAATTAACGGAGATGACACACTAACGTCACATTGCTGTGCTATAGGACGTAAAGAACACCGGCAACGAAGCCTCGCTTGAACTTCTTGACGCAATGACCATTTTATTCCATGCAGCACCATCAAATAGGGGGGTACGAAACATGTCTGAAAACAATGGCAGGAACGATGAACGTGAAGAGTGTGCAAGAGGTATTGATAGGCGTGAGTTTATCAAACGCAGTGCAGTTGGCATGGGGGCCATCGCGGCAACCATGGTTGCGGGTGGGTGTGGGACGAGTTTTTCGGACCCAGCTGCGCCAGCCGGTCCGGTGGCAGCACTGGTTGGGCCAAATTCAACTACAGCCTGGAAATTTGCCGTTATGGGCGATACCCAGTGGGTGGCCACCTATGATGACGGGAAAAACCCCGATGCGGTTCCGGTGGATATCATTAACCAGCTCAACCAGCAGTTCATAGCCCAGGGTGTCAACTTTGTCGTACAGGTTGGCGACATGACGGAGAATGCCAGCAGTACCGCCGTGAACACCGGTAAGTATAGTAGCGGCGCAGCCTCGTATACCTACACGAACCTCCAGGCCGAGTGCACTCATGCCGCGTTCGTCCAGACCCTGTACAACGCCGGAATCGGTTATTTCGCCCATCGCGGCAACCATGATTCCGACCCGACCACGGCAACGGAATTCACTCGTATTTACCCTCAGACCCAGAACGGCATTATGAACGCCACACCGGCGGACGTGTTCAACACGCCAAACAACGATAGCGGTGTCCAGCCATTTCCCGCCAAAACCAGGCTCACCAACTTTACCATCGGCAGCAATTTCAGCAGCCCCAGCGCCGCCGATGTCGGGTCCGCCAATCTGAAGGGCCTGACCTATTCCTTCGACGTCAACAATGCCCGGTTTGTCCTGATCGACCAATTCAATCCGCCCGACAACATGGGTCCAAACGGCCAGGCCGCATATTCGATCAACACTACTGTCGTCCAGCAAAAGCCCTGGATCAGTTCGGTATTGTCGAACAAACCTGCCGGGATACAGCACTCCTTCGTCTTCTCCCACAAGGGGTTGATCACTCAGCAACATATCGATACGCTCTTCGGCGATTGTCCTGCCGATGCCGCCACTGCCGTTTATAACGGAAAGACCCAGGCAGGCTCCGTCGGCATGAACGATTTCATCCGGACCCTGTCGAGCAATAAAGCGAAATTATATTTCTGCGGCCACGACCACATCCATAACCGCAGCATCGTAAAATCCACCGACGACAACGGGGCGGCGCAGGTGACTCATATCCTTTGCCAATCCGCCAGTTCCAAGTTCTACACCCCGAATGAAAACAACGCCGCCGGTCAGGCGCCTGTTCCTCCCTGTACGTCGAATGACGCCTTTTACTGCCCAACGACGCCGGCTTCCGTTTACGGCACGCGCCAGACCCAGCTCAGCCAGGAACTGTACACTGTCGGCTACTACATCGTTACGGTCGATGGAGCGAACGTCTCGGTGGATTACTATTCCGCCCCGACCTACTCGGTCTTCAGTTCGGGCAAAGAAAACCAGATAAACACCACTCCGACTCTCAATTTTACCAAGCGGGAGACCTTCGGGTACAGCCAGAACGGCAAACAATTCGTGCTGGGCAACGGCGCTTCCTTCACCGCTGTTCAGGACACCGGTCCTTCGGGTACCGTCGCCAAGATCCTGAGCGGGAACAACAACAATCCGACCACCGACCCGAGCGGTCGGCAGTTCTATAACAGTGTGAACACCGGCTGGAAAGCCGAAACAACCGATATCGCCAGCGACATCCTCGTCCTGTGGGGCATGGGCTATACCCTGGGAAGCAGTCAGACTGACGTGTATACGCTTTCCCTGAGCTACGACAAGACCAAGGGTGGTGCGTTCGTCCTGGCCACCCCGGACGGCAACGGCAACTGGATCAATGCCGTGGACCAGAACCTGGGCGGCGCCAAGAAACTCGTGACCGGTCCCTGGAAGGCCGGCTACGCCCTGGGCACCTACGGTATCGATGCCGCCACCAATACGGTATGGGCGGTCATCAACTACAACGGCTATTTCGCTGCCGTTGCCGGCGTTTAAACCGGAACAGGCTGTTTTGCATGCAGAGACCTCCGAGATATATAAAACCTCGGAGGTCTTAATTAAACTTATAAAGAGGTGCTCATCATGTTTGGAATCGGCATACCTGAATTAAGCATCATTCTTGTCATCGTTACCCTGATCTTCGGTGTCGGTCGCCTGCCCGAGCTGGGTGGTGCGATGGGCAAGACCATCCGCAATTTCCGGAAAGCATCTGAAGGCAAGGACGAGATCGAGATCAAACCGAAAGAGGCGTAATCAATCATGAATAGCTGGAATCAGGCATTCCGGGCAGCCACCATGATCACGGTTTCCTTGATCGGCCTGTCCGGGTGCGGTAGCGGAAGTACAAGCAGCGCAGTCTCCACGACAACCGTTACCGCCACGACGTCTTCGACTGTCCAGGTGCCTGATAACATCCCGGACACTCCGACAGGCGTTTCCGCTGTCGGCGGCACGAACAAGATTACCCTCTCCTGGAACGCGGTCACCGGGGCAGCCTCGTACAGTATCTACTGGTCCGCGGTGCCGGGGGTTGCCACGACCACCGGCACCCGAATAGACAGCACCGGCACCTTCTTGATTCAGCGGGGGCTGCCGCCTTTAGACACCCGCTACTACATCGTCACGTCACGGAACAAATCAGGAGAGAGCGGTGTGTCGGCGCAGGTTTTTGCCGGTACCGCCGCATTGGATGGGGCTGCTCCCTACAACACCTTCTGTGCGGTCTGTCACGGTTCTCTGATAACGTCCACAGTGACAAGCGGTCGCGTTACCGCGATCAAGACGGCGATACAAAACATAAACCTCATGAACGATCTCACCCTCACCGATGCCCAGATAACGGCGATTTCCGCTGCGCTGATGGACAACAATTGAAACAGGAGACGCAGATAACTATATGGCAGAAATGAGTGTCCTTCCCTTTATGGAACATCTGGTCGAGTTGCGCAAGCGGCTGATTGTCATCGTTGTGGCGGTTGTGATCGGCATGGGCGTGGCCTGGAATCTGTCCGGCACCATGCTCTCATTTATCGAGAGGCCGCTCACCGGCCAGACCTACCTGACCGAAATCAAGAAACGGGTCTATCTCCAGGTCAAAGAGCGCGCTCCGGCCGTGTACAGCCACTTCAAGCTGGAGCAGGAGATTGAAATCGCTCCGAAGAAGCACCTGCTTAATTACAGCGCACCGCTGGAGCCGTTCTTCATCCAGTGCAAGATATCCATACTGGCCGGTTTCATCCTGGTACTGCCGGTTGTCTTTCACCAGTTATGGCAATTTATTGCGCCGGGGCTTACCCGTAACGAGCGGCGGATGGTGGTGCCCTTTGTCACCGCCGCCTCGCTCACGTTCTGCGTCGGAGCACTGTTTTTTCTGATCGTGATCTGGCCGGTAATTATCAATTTTTCCCTCTCCTACGAGGCAGAGGGGTTGCAAAGCTGGTTCAATATCAGCGCCTATATCAACTTCTGTCTGCGGCTGATCATGATCTTCGGACTGATTTTCGAACTCCCCATTCTGACCCTGATCCTGTCGCGCTTCGGTCTGGTCAGTTACCAGATTCTGGCGCCAAAACGCAAGTACGCGCTTTTGGCCAGTTCGATTGTCGCCGCCTTTCATGCTGATCTGATCACCATGTTCGTGATCATGATTCCCATGTACCTGATGTACGAAATCAGCATCTGGACGGCGCTGATCTTCGGGAAGAAGAAGGAACTTGCGCCGGAGCCGCTGGCGGCGTGATTCGAGGTGGTTGTCGTAATTGCCACGTGCCACGTTTTTTTACAAAGTTGAACCCAATCGTCATAGTGCTTGTGTTAGAAGCGTGTAGAAGAAGCAAACTAAAATTATGGAGGGAACAAACAATGGAAGGTATGAAGAAGAGATGGACGTACTCGATTCGAGCCGTACTCGCGATGGCGTTGTTCGCGCTTACCGCATGCGCCGGCAGCGGGGTCTCGAACAGCGGGACCTCGACACAATCGGGGCCGTTGAAAGTAGCCATTAACGGAACTCTCGAAAACGGCGTGGCAAAAATTGCTTCGAAGACGGTTGGCTCGGTCTCTTCGAGCGGAACCGTTACCGCGGTCGATGCCATGACCGGCTCCGCGATCAGCACTGCGGCTGATATCGTCAACGGTCAATTCGGATTGACCTTCAATCTGCCCACGATGCAATCGGTGGTTGTCCTGATGGCCAAGGTCAACTCCGGCAACACGGTTTACACGTACCGTTATCTGGCTCCCATCGATCTTGGCAACAGCCCCGCTCAAAACGGCCTCAGCCTTCAATACGGCGTAAGCATCGTTGTAGGGCTTAATTCTGACAGCATCGTACAGTCGGTCTCGGCCGACCTGGGGCTGCCGAGCGGCAGCTTCCTCGGCGACGCGGGCATAAAAGTTCCCGCGAACAAAACCTTTGCCGACATCAAGACCTGCGCCGTCAAGTTTGGCGGTTCATTTATCGCTTATGGAAGCTCCCAGCTCATCCTGACCGGCACGGTCCAGACTCCGGTCGCCAAGGCTACGTATACGACCACCGCCACGCCGTACCAGCCGCAACAGAACTTGACGACCTACTCGCAGGCGCCGGCGGGGTTCAGCCCCGTGTACGCCGAGACTGTCATGCGCCACGGCTCGCGCACCTTTTCCAGCTTTGACGCAAGCCCCTGGACCATGTGGCAGCAGGCCGCCGCCGACGGGGCGCTGACACCCCTCGGGGCACAGTTGGGAGCGGATGTCTGGAAGATGATGAAGGCCACCGCCCTGTTGGATTACGGCGTGGCGGGAGTCTCCGCTACGGGCGCCGGCAATCTGACACAGCTCGGCATCAACGAGGCACAGCAGATCGGCACCCGGCTGTACCAACGGCTTCCCGCGTATTTTGCCCAGGTGGCGGCCAGCAAGACCAGCGCCACGCCGCGCCAGATACTCTATGTCAGTTCCGGGGTCAACAGGGCAACGGATACCGGCGGGTTCTTCACCAAGGCGCTTATGGCGAATTATTCGTCCCTTAAACCGCTGATAGTTCCGACCGCGGCGCTGACCGCCTATCCCGCCGGCAAGCCCGCTGCCCAGGCGGCCGGCATCAACCGTTTCCTGCTGTATTTCCATAAACTCGCGGCGTCAACGGACCTCGTGACCGATCCGGCCGATCCCTACTACACGACCTATACGAACAGCCTCTTGTACCAAGCCTATCTGAAGAGCGCGAATCTGGTTGCGAAACAAAACGGGATACTGACCAGTCCTGCCGCCAAGGCCAACGCCCTGGCCGTGCTGCAAAGGCTCTTCACTCAGGACTTCATAAACAAGATCGATAACGGGACCTACACCTTCGGCAACACCGGCACCTACACCTTCACGAGCAACGACGGCAAATATACCGCCACCGTGACGGCGGGCGGCGGCACCACGATAAAAAGCCTGATAGATGCGGCCAATGAACTGTACTCGTTTTACGTCATTGCCCCGGAGATGGCGATCGAACTCGACAACCTCGACTTCACCCAATACATTCCCGATGCCCAGGCCAGTTATCTGGCATACCTGGACGATGTTGGGAGCTATTACCAGAAAGGCCCCGGCATCACCGAGGACAGCCCGATCACGTTCACGATGTCGCAGATACTGCTGAACGACTTCTTCAACGAAGTCGATGCCATCGCGAAAGGGAATCTGTCCCACGGGGCCGTGCTTCGTTTTACGCACGCGGAAGAAATTATCCCCTTTGCCACCATGCTCGGCTTGCAGGTCGCCGCGACTTCCACGCCCAATGCGACCAACTATACCTACGACAACAACACTTGGCGCGGTTCGAATTTCGGATCGGGGGCGAACGTGCAGTGGGATGTGTACAACAACGCCAGCGGCACCCTGCTCGTCAGGATGTTGTACAACGAGCAGGAAACCGACTTTAAACCCGGGTGCGATTCAGCCCGGTATGCTTCCGGCAGCCACTTTTACAACTACAACGCCTTGAAGGCTTGTTACAACCACGTTGCTAACTGATACGTACCTGTTGTAAGGCTTGTGAAAGGCCGATTCCTCACGGAACCGGCCTTTTTTAAAATGGGGTTCGCACTGACGGGAGCCGTGGGAGAAAAGTATTACCTAATCGTAACAATGTCGCCATGCCGTCGCAATAATGATGTGCTACATATTCAGCGGTTACATAGTTACCGCTGAGTATTAGTGGGATATCGATTTTTAGCATGCACTTATGGTACTATATCAGTTCGTATGTACTGAAAAGGATTTGAACATGGAAACCACTACACCTTCAGGAATCAGCCGTCGTGATCTTATTAAACTGCTTGGAGCCGGAGCGCTCTACGCCCTGTTGCCGGATCGCGGCGAAGCGGCACCCCTGCCTGTGTTCGAGCCGGGCAAGGGCATCGGTCTCATTTTCGTGGTTGGCGACGGCATGCCGCTCGGCGTTACCCGGGCAATGCACGAAATCCGTACCGGCGTTTTCGGTCGCAAGGACTCCAACCTCTATGCCCGCTTGCGCGACCCCCGTTCGTCGGTCGGCTATATGGGGACGGCCAGTCTCTCAAGCATTGTCACCGACTCGGCGCCTGCCTCGGTCGCCTGGGCTACCGGTGTCAAAACCACGAACCGGATGCTGGCGGCACTTCCCTATGGCCGTCCGCTGACAACAATACTGGAACTGCTGAAGGCGGAAGGATACGGCTGCGGATTGGTGACAACAACCAGAGTCACCCATGCGACTCCGGCCGCCTGGGTTTCCCACCAGCTGCACCGCGACCTGGAGGATGACATTGCGCTTGATATGCTGGCCTTCCGTCCCGATGTTCTTCTGGGAGGCGGGAGTGTTCATTTCGATGCGGCAAAACGCCCGGATAAGAAAGATCTTTTTGCGGGCTTTGCCAAGGCCGGATTCGATGTCGTACGGAATCGTAAAGCGCTCCTGGCGAGCGAGTCCGATGCCAGGCCGCTTATGGGAACCTTTGCCGCTTCGCACATTGCCTATTCCGTAGATAGGCTGAATAACAAGGAGCTTGGTGCCGCGCAGCCGACTCTTCCGGAGATGACCGCTGCGGCTCTCAAGCGGCTTTCCCGTAATCCGAAGGGATTCATTCTCCAGGTGGAGGCGGGGCGGATCGATCACGCCAACCACTCCAATGATGCCTGGGGGGCGATCATGGATACCGTCGAACTCGATGACACGCTTGCCGTTATCGATACGTATCTGGCCGCCAATCCGAACACGCTGGTCATCGTCACGTCGGATCACGGCAATTCGGGATGGGGGCTTAACGGCACCGGACCCGATTATAACGATGCCGCAGCCGCATTGCGGTCATATGGGGCGGCCACGGCTTCCTTTGAAGTCATCATCAAAAAAATGAAAGGGAAGGGGGCAGTGGACATCGGAGAAATTGTTCGTGAGCACACCGGGTTTGCTATCAACCAGGGCGAGTCGCGGATGATCGCGGATGCCATGGCAGCCGACTATGCTCCGTATCCCGGTGACTTCATCTGCCAGCCGGACGCCACCCTGGCAAAGATCCTGTCGCACAGTTCCTATGGTAAAAGCAGTAATGGACAATCTCCGGCTGTCATACGTCGCGGCAATGTCGGCTTCACCTCGTGCAATCATACTGCGGAAGACCAGCTGTTGCTGGCCTACGGCCACAAGGCGCGGGAGTTCGGCATGGACAGGTTTGTGGACAACACCTACTTGTTCGAGGTGATGTGCCGCTATTTCGGGATCAGCTTCAAGAACCCTTCAATAACTCCGGAGCAAGCCAAACCGTTCATCAAGACAACGTCAGCCGGTGAGTGGCAGCGACATATGAAACGGCACATTGCATAAATTACAGATAAGAGGGCATATATGGGCCTGAATAAAATGAATGTTTTGGGTAGTATCATAGTTGGTTTTTTTTGTATCTGTTTTGCCGGTTGCGGTGGGAGTGGAGGTAACGGAGGAGCACAATCAGTACCGTCACCAAAAACCGTTACAGCCGTCGGGGGAAATGGCCAGGTAAATATCTCCTGGATACAAGTGCCGGAAGCAGCTTCCTACAACATATACTGGGCAACTGTTCCCGGAGTGACGCAGGCAAATGGTAATAAAATATCCGGTGTTTCCACTCCTTACACCCAGACCGGGCTTGCATCCAACACGGCCTATTACTACATAATCACTGCGGTGAATAGCGCCGGCGAAAGCGTTGCCTCGGCCCAGACCACGGCCACTACAAATCCTCCGCCGGTCGTTATTCCCGCCACTCCCACCGGTGTAACCGCCACCGGCGGCACCCAACAGGTAACCCTTTCCTGGTTTGCTACCAGCGGCGCCATATCGTACAACATCTACTATTCAATCGCTTCCGGGGTTACCATTGCCAACGGGACCAAGATCACTGGCGCCACCAGCCCATACGCCCTGATCGGACTTCTTGACGGTACCGCCTATTACTACATCATTACTGCGGTGAATAGCACTGGAGAAAGTGTTGCCTCAGCCCAGGCGTCGGCCACTACCGTCACGCCCGCGCCGGTTTTTAACGCACTTTCATTCTACAATTCAGTTTGTCTTGGTTGCCATTACACACTTGGGGTAAGAACCGCAGCCCAGATCACAACCGCGATCGCCACTATTGGCCCAATGATGTCCAAATCCAGCGTGACCTCTCTGACTTCAGCACAGATTGCTGCCATCGCAGCGGTGTCTTATTAGTATCCAGTATCGGTACTGGTTTGTCGATGTCTCTGCTGTTACGCACAATTTTCCAATACGGCACACTGTTGTAACCGGCGATTTGCTATAAAAGAGGCCATCATAATTGTTTTAGGGAGAGCAAGAAGGAAGGGATAATCTATGACAACACAAAATAAAATCAAAGTGCTTTTTGTTTGCATTCACAACAGCGCTCGCAGCCAGATGGCTGAGGCCTTCCTTAATCGACTTGCCGGAGTCCGTTTTGAGGCTCAAAGCGCCGGACTTGAACCCGGAACTCTTAATCCGTTAGCCGTTGAGGTGATGAAGGCGGTGGGGATCGACATATCAACCAACCTGACAAAAAGTGTCTTTGACTTATATAAGAACGGAAGCTTATTCGATTATGTCATCACTGTTTGCGATGGTGCTAACGCCGAGCGCTGTCCCGTTTTTCCGGGAATCACCAAGAGGATTCAGTGGAGCTTTGCCGATCCGGCCAACCTTGAGGGAGAGCTTGAGCAGCAGTTGGATGCAACCTGTCAGATCAGGGATGAAATACGGGCTACCGTGGTTTCCTTTATACAAGAACTTTCTTGGAGGTAAGTATGAGTTGTCCAAAGTGTAAGGCCAAGATTGGCGTCATGAATCACGAGATTATACTTGGCACGGGGGTTGTGCAAGTGACCCGGTGTGTAATATGCGGTTACTGGAGCCAGCCGTACCAACCGTATACCCGGAAACACAAAGTCAGGCAGAACGAGGCCACAATGTAATAACAGGCTATTCACGCATGAAACATGTGAGTAACCTCGATGCAACATAATGCAATCAAACGTTTGTCGGAGAACCGTAAATGAAAATCAATACCAGACTCTACATGAGCTCCACCATCAGTATTCTTGGCATCATCGGGATTGCCGTTTTCAGTCTTATGACGATTTTGATGGTCAAGGAAAAGATCACGCTACTGACCTCCCATTCTACGCCGCTTCAGGTCAAAACAGTCCAGTTTCAGCAGGCAGTGGAAAAACTTTCCGCAGACCTGCTCCAACTCGGGCTTGCGCACGACCCGCAAGAGGTGAAACAGATATCGACATCTATTTCCCATAGCAGGGAGAATCTTGAACGGGTCAACAGCGAGATCGTTTCCCTGAATAACGCATCAATGGACATTGGAATGTTTTCCGAGTTGCACGCGCAGGTGTTGAAGGCGACCGACGAAAAGTTCAAAAGTATGGCCGTGTTCAAGGAGGAAGCCTCCAAAGTAAATGGCGCCATGGCACGTGTTGATAAGTCATTGGTTAGTTTAAAGGAAATTATTGACAATTTAGTGCTCGCGGCAAGTCGGAGGGTTAACGCTGCAACACAAACCTTGAATGTCGGACTGAAGGAAAAAACAACAAATCCTGAAATTTTGGAGAAAGTTCAAGATTATCGTTATGAGGTCGAGACCGATCTCACCATGCACAAAAGAATCAATTCGTTGAACGATATTGTCTATGCCATCGGTGTCGATGCCAAACTTTTAGATGCCAAAGCCCGTATGATAATGCTCAGCGAGACTCCGGCCGAATTGGATAAGGCAACTGCCGAGGTGCAGAAGATTCAGGCGCGCGTTGCCCACAATGTGTCTCGGGCCGGCACGGAGATCAAGGAGATCAAAAGTTCCGGTTTCGTTGATGAAACCGTGGCGGCAATTAACAGTGCGGTTGCCAGTGCCGGCGCTTCGCTCAGGACCATCAGCGCTTCGCAGCGCACGGTGCTGGAAAATATGGCGCAGGTTGACAACTCGGTAAAAAAAGTCAAAGCGGTCGCTCTTGAGCAGGGAAGTAAGAGCGAAGCCAATGTTCAGTCCACTGCCCAGGAACAGCAGAAATTCGTGAATGTTGTCATCCAGAGGGTTGACCTGTTTAAAAAGTTGCTGTTTGGCGCCTCCCTGGCAATTATTATGCTGGTATTATTCCTGACCGTCACGACGACCGTCTGCATTGTCCGCTCGCTGGCACGCCTGAACGGTTCTATTGTAACCATTGCCGAGACCGGAAACTTTACCCATACGGCGGAAATCAGAAATAATGATGAATTTGCCGTTACCATCAATGCTTTTAATAAACTGCTTGTCTCATTTTCACGAATCCTTGCCAAGGTGTCCGAATCATCCGGCAAGCTTACCGGGTCATCACAAGAGTTGACCCATACCGCTCAAGCAATCCATTCCACCACTCGGGAACAATCGGCCAGTGTCGGTCAGGTTGCCGCTGCCACGGTAGAAATGTCCCAGACAATCGCGATGATATCCCAGAATACCGCCAGAATAGCACAATCGGCAACTGAGGCCCGTCAATTGGCTGCGGGCGGTTCAGACGTGGTGAGCAAAACCGGGCAAGAGGTGCAGGAGATAGCCCGTGCGGTGCAAGAGTCCACGAGGGTGATGCAGACCCTTAACGAACGGTCTCAGCAAGTCGGTGAAATCGTCGATGTAATAATAGAAATTACCGACCAGACCAATCTTCTCGCCCTGAATGCCGCTATCGAAGCGGCACGGGCGGGAGAGCATGGCCGCGGCTTCGCCGTGGTGGCCGATGAGGTGCGCAAGCTGGCTAACAGCACCGCCGAAGCAACCATCGGGATCACCGAGCGGGTCAAGGCGATCCAGGCGGATGCCGGTCAAGCGGTCATTGCCATGAACAAAAGTCTGGAGCGTGTTAAAGTCGGAGTCGAGCATGCGGAACAGGCCGGGGACTCGTTACGGCATATTGTCGAGAGTGTTGCCTCATTACAAGGGATGGCCAGCGAGATTGCAACCGCCACGGTGGAGCTTTCCACCACGGCCGAGCAGATCAGCACCGACATCGTTGCAATCGAACAGATCTCGGAAGAAACCGTCAAGTCCGCAGCTGCAATTGCCGTGGAATCGGATGCCCTGGCCGAGCTTTCGGTGGAATTGAAGGATGAAATCAGCCGCTTTACGACCGGGCATCAGGATTCTGTCTCCGTCCCGTCCACGATTGTGAGCCGGATCGATACCGGCCGATTAACTTGGTTGAAACCAAACACCGGTTATGTGTCATAAGGCACTCGGCAATTACTTATTGCCGAGTGCCTAACGGAAAGCATGCTTTCAAAATGGAGGATTGCTGCTATGATAGGTATAAATAAAGCAACGTATGCTGAAATCGGGCGTAAATTGAGGGCGCTACCGTTGGAAAAGCCCGTTTTGAGTCATGAATGGGAAGAACTTGTGCAGAAATTGTGTGCCTCGAATGATACCAAACTTCACGATATCGGCATCAAGGAACTGGGCAAGCTAAAGCACTAGATCGTTTTGTAACACACGAAATGCAGGGACAGATGGAACAATTTACCTTTAAAGCATTTGCCTTCGGCGGTGAGCTCGATCTCAACCGCCTGGCAGTCAAACTTGGCATCACCCGCAAATACCGTTGGGAAGAGCCGATGAAGCTCAATCCGGTGACGTTTGCATTGGCAGCCGGCAGTGATGTTGAACGGGTATATCTGTATTACTTCGGCGGAGTGGTATTCCTCAACTGTTCGGGCGATATCATCGCCCGTTTTCTGGACAGTATTCCTCAATACGCCGAATCCCTGAAAGGGCAGATCCAATTACCCTATCGTGAAGAATACCGGTTGGAGATCGATCCGAAACGTGAGCCCTCCATTGCCAATGCGTGCGCTGTCATGCCGCGCTACAATCTGGCCTTTCTGGATATTATCTGTTTTGTAATTGCCAAGTCGGTGGCACTGGAACGAATCGAGGAGCGGATTGACGTGGTTTTCGACGAAGTTGAAGGGTTGATCGCCAATCTGGGACGGGGCAAGCTTGATCTGCCGGACCATGATATGGCCCGATTGGCTTCTTCAATCCTCAGCTTCAAATTAACCTCTATTGCCCATATCATGGTGCTGGACAAGCCTGACATTACCTGGGACAACCCGGAAGCGGACCGCCTCTATACCACCATGGCAAGTCTGTTCGAGCTCAACCAACGCTACCTTGAGATCAAGCACAAATCCGAGACCCTGCTGGACATGACCGGCGTTTTCAGCGACCTTTCCAACGCCCGCCGCTCTGCCCGTCTCGAATGGATCATTATTATCCTGATAGCCATCGAAATTGTAATTTATCTGATACAACTCTACCGTGGGCATTGATTGACTGTTCTGATGATGTGAACCTACTGAAACAATAGCCGATACCTGTCTTTTTATATATCGGCTATCCTGTCATTCACCAAGACTTGGGGATGGTGTTGATATGAATTCCGCAACATGCGCAACTTGTCAATTTGCGTGTCCAGTTCGGCGAAACCGCTCCATACCGGCCAACTCCAGTATTTAGCTACTGTTTTCAACCACCCGCGCATGGTTAGCATAACCCCGCAGAAATCGAGCTTTCAACGACTATGCCATTCGTCTCAGGCATTTTCATTGGTCGGTGGCACGCACCGCATGTAGTCCCATCCTGCAGTTTTGTCCAGAGCACCCGATTTTCAGAGTCACACCAGTCGCAACACCAAAAGTAATAGTCTTCACTTAATCTGATTTTCATCGTTGTTTCCTCCTCTTATTTGCACCCAGTATATACTACCCATATTACAAACGTGTGGAGGTTGTATAAAATCTTTGTTAATTTTATTTACATAATTATGCCGTGAATGCAATTTCTACAAGATCTTTATATGTCTGCAACATGTTTGTAATAGTAGTGTGCTACAACTGACATAGCTTGAACAATTCAATGAATAGCAAGCAGGAGCGTTACATGAATAATGTGCTTATTATTGAGGACGAAAAAGACTTAGCAGATTTATTGGCTTTTAATCTTGAGAAGGAAGGATTTGCCACTACCTGTATTCATGACGGAAAACTTGGTCTCGATCAGGCCAATGCGGATCTTCCCGACCTGATTTTGCTGGACTTGATGCTGCCAGGCTTGCTGGGGACTGATGTGTGCAAGGTGCTTCGTAAGACCCCGCGTACTGCGCACATCCCTGTTATCATGATAACTGCCAAGGGGGACGAAATAGATCGCGTTGTCGGATTTGAAGTCGGCGCAGATGATTACATCGTTAAGCCATTCTCGATGCGTGAGGTAACTTTACGGGTCAAAGCGGTCATGAGGCGCTTTGAGCATGAAGAACAACTGCCCCCAAAGCTTCTTTGCATAGGCGATATCGCCATCGATACGCAACGCCATACGGTAAAAAGTTCCGGAGCTGATATTGATCTGACCAGCACCGAGTTCAAACTGTTGCTCTACCTGGTAGAAAACAAGGAGTGCGTACAGAGTCGCGATCAGTTGTTGCAGAACGTGTGGAGTTACAATCATACCGGCGACAGTAGAACCGTTGATACGCATGTGACCCGTTTACGCGGCAAACTGGGCGCTCCAGGCGACATCATCAAAACAATCCGTGGTTTCGGCTACATGATCGAGGAGTAACTAATGGGATTTAGAACCAAGCTGGTACTCTCTTATATCTTTCTTATTGCATTGATCATCGGCAGTTTTTATCTCTATTTCAATCAGAGCCTCAAAGTGGAGATGATCGAGGAGAACCGTGTCAACCTGGCCAACCAGACTCAGTTGGCTCGCATGCTGGTAATGGACAGCAAGAATGGTACATCGTCTCAGCAACTTACCGAATCTATTGGAAAAGCCATCAAGGCCAGAGTCACGCTTATAGCGCTCAACGGTACGGTTATCGGCGATTCTGACGTTGGTGCGGCAGGATTGGCACAGTTGGAGAATCATTTGCAGCGCCCGGAGGTTCAAGAGGCGCTTAAGAATGGTAACGGGAGCTCACTGCGCCATTCAGACACGCTGCAGATCCCGATGCTTTACTCGGCACTGACGTACGGCAGCGGAACAGTGGATGGCATTATTCGACTTGCAGTGCCTCTTGACTATCTTGTTTCTACCAGAAGTGCATTACATGGGGTGATTGGAGGGGCAACAGCCGTGACCATACTGATAGCTTTTCTATTCAGCTATGTTCTCTCCAATTTGACGTCAAAGCCTCTTCGTGACATGGCCGATGCCGCCGCCTGCATCGGCTACGGGGGAAGTAAAGCCAGAATTCCTGTACTCTCAAATGATGAGGTCGGCAAGCTGGCCACTGTATTAAACGATATGTCGGAACGGATTGAAGATCAGGTGCAGCGTCTTTCTACTGAAAAACAGCGCCTCGACACCATTTTGCGCAGCATGGGTGAAGGGGTCATGGTAACGGCCCCCGATGGTGTTATTACTCTTGTTAACCCCGCCTTCCGCCGTCTTTTTTCAATTACCGGTGAAGTAG